>Ga0209023_10001125_pt1 | contig 36852 bp, 40 predicted proteins | sample LakOneMetagenome_FD_187468 | JGI IMG/M metagenome (GOLD analysis project Ga0209023, IMG submission 187468) | Freshwater and sediment microbial communities from Lake Erie, Canada (SPAdes) (version 2) | ecosystem: Environmental > Aquatic > Freshwater > Lentic | place: Lake Erie, Canada...
GCATCCCGGTAAAAATTCAGGATGTGCCGGACAAGGTGACGGACGCTCTGCTCGCGATCGAAGATTACCGTTTTCGCGATCACATCGGCATCGATCCGTATCGTATCGTCGGCGCAGTTGTCCGCAATCTGACCTCCGACCGTACGGAGGGTGCGTCGACGATCACGCAGCAGCTCGCAAAGAATCTATTTCTTTACAAAGACAAGACCTATACACGTAAGATCAACGAATGGGCCGTCGCCCTGCAGATCGAGCGGCTGTATACTAAGGATCAGATCCTTGAGATGTATATGAACTACGTCTTTTTGGGAGCAGGTTCGTATGGATACGAAGCCGGTTCGCGGACCTATTTTGGTAAATCGCTCAAAGATCTGTCTCTTGACGAAGCTGCACTGCTCGCCGCGATCCCGAAATCGCCCGAATATTCGCCGACCCGTAATAAAGCCAAGGCCCTCGAACGCCGCAACGTCGTTCTCGACCAGATGGCCAAATATTTTCCAGAGAAATACTCCGCCGCCGATGTAGCCGCGGCAAAGGCAAAGGACATCAAGCTCGCGGACACCGCCTATTACCAGTCGCAGCCGAAATCGACCGCGTGGGATTACCCGGTCGAGGACATTCGTAAATATCTAGAAGAAAAATACACGACCCGCGTCGCCCAGGGTGGATTGAAGGTTTATACGACGATCAATGTCGCCGCACAAAAGATCGCGACGCAGGCGGTCCGCCAGCGTCTGCGCGAATACGACCGCGGCCACGCATGGCGTTCGAATTATAAGAATATTCTGATCGATGACGATGAGCAGCCGTTGACAGACGAAAAGGAAATTCAGAAAACGCTAGATTCATACAAACATGCCGATTGGTACGGCGATGAATACACCGAGGGCGAGTACATAAAAGGCCTTGTGATGAAGGCAAACCCGGCTTCGGATGAGGTCGGTGTGCGTTTTGGCCGATTTAAGGCGATAGTCCGTCAGGGCAACATGGGCCGCAGCGGCAAGCGTCCGGTGGCTGAGTTGAAGCCGGGATTTCTCGCCGAATTCTTGGTCAAAAAGGTTGACGCCGAGCACCAGACCATGGAGGTCGAACTGCAGCAGGAACCTGAGGTGCAGGCTTCGCTCGTATGTATCAATTCGCACACAGGCGAGGTCGTCGCGATGGTCGGCGGATATGATTTCCACTCGAGCAAATTCAACAATGCTACGCAGGGCATGCGTCAGACGGGTTCGGCTTACAAGCCGTTTATCTATACGGCAGCCGTCGAGGACGGCATGACGCCCGATTCTATCGTCAGCGGAGCACCGATCAAACGGGGCGGCTGGCAGCCGACAAACTACGGCGGTGCGACGAGCCACCCCAATGTTCCGATGAAGATCGCCCTCGCAAAATCGTACAATATCGCGGCCGTTCACTTGCTAGAACAGGTCGGTATTCAGGCCGGCGGTCAGATGGTTCGTAGATTTGGCATCACAAATCCGATGGCTCCGAGTTTGCCGTCGGCTCTCGGGGCGAGCGAGGCTTCCCTGCTTGAGATGACCGCAGCGTATTCGACATTCCCGAACAAGGGAATTCGTATGAATCCCCACATGATCCGCAAAGTCTACAATCGCGATGGGACTTTGCTCGAAGAATATGACGGCGGGAGCTCGAAAGTGACCAGCGAATATGTCGCCCTGACAATGGTCAAGATGATGCGCGGTGTCGTATCAGGCGGCGGAACTGCATCGAGTGCGAGCGCAGCCGGATTTCCGCTCGCCGGAAAGACCGGAACGGTCAACAACGAAACGGACGTCTGGTTCCTCGGCTACACGCCAACCTATGTGACCGGCATCTGGATGGGCAATCCGGCCGGAAAGATCTCGCTCGGTGCCGGTATGACGGGCGGACATGGTGCGGTGCCGTATTTTAACGCGTTTATGAATGCGTTTATGAAGGGCAAGCCGCGCGACACCTTCCCCGAACCGCCGCCGATGCCGAACGACATCAAAAATCTGGCCGAACGCAACAAACGCGAAGAGCTTGAAAAACTCGACGAAGCCGACGTCAAAGGCCGTCAGGCGGGAACGATTCCTAATCCCAAGGTCAACACCGACCCCGCACTGATCCCGCCCGACAAGGTTGGCGGCGATAAGAACCTGGACACACCGGAAACAAAACCGCCGGCGACAACCCCCGAGAAACAGCCGACGATCAAACACCCGGAAACAAAACCGCCAACGACAAAACCCGATCCACCGTCGGAAAAGCCAGCGGGCGAAAAACGTAAGGGTAAGAAAGGGGACGGGTAAGTCAGAACCCCCTGCGTAAGCGGGGGGCGTGAACGAACCAACAAAATTTAGCCACCGATAACCCAGATAGTACGGATCAGAATTTATTTCTATCCATAATATCTGTGTTATCGGTGGCTATTTTTTCGTGAAGTTGGATGCCGCCCGCTCACGCAGGCGGTTCTGACCTATCGGAGAAATTCCCCTAGATAATACGGCAGCATTTTTCTCCACCAGACCCAGTCGTGGGCTACGTCGTGGCCCCAGAGGTCGAGGCGGTGGGGGATGCCTTTTGAGTGGAGCAGTCCTGAGAATTCGCGGCTGCGGTCGGGGGCTTCGTAGTTGCCCTGACCGGTGACGATGACGATCGAATCGGCGTTTTGCAGACGGGGCAGGTGAAAATCGTCGTTCAAATGGCGGACGTACATGTCCGGGTTGTTGAAATAGACGTTGTCGTCAAAATATCCCTTGTCGAGATAATTGTAAATGTCATAGCTGCCGCTCATCGCGATGGTGCCGCGAAAATTATCGCTGTGTTTGAAATATGTGTTGAGGGCGAGAAACGCTCCGAGCGAAGCTCCGGTCGTCAGCGGTTTGGCGTCTTCGCCGCATTCGTTGCGAATCAGCGGCAAAACCTCTTCCATGATGTAGTTGTCATAACGCGACAGCATCTCAACCTTCCAGCCGGGATGCGATTCACGGTTTAGCAGGCTGTATTTGTTGACCGAATTGATCGAATACGCGCGGATCAGTCCGGCTTCGATAAAATCTTTGATCGCGTCGACCAGATAGAACCGCTCGTATTCCAAATAATCAGCCGCCGCCGTCGGAAACATCAGCAGCGGAAAGCCCGCATGGCCATAGGCCACGAGCGGCATTTCCATGTTCAAATTGTGGCTGTACCACGATGTAATATCACGTCGCATAATAGTTTTGTTGAAATAGAAAGATTATGAGAATTCGAGGTTTCCCGCAAGCGCAATAAGGCAGAAACACGACTGGTAGGGAGTGTGCGGTGTCAAGCGAATGCACGTTGATCGGTCGCGGACAACACATTCCCTACCGGTCGTGTTTCTGCCTCGGCATACTCGAAGACATCCGCAAAATTTTCGATCAATCGATCTTCGACCTCGCTCATATCGACCTGGCGGCCGAGGAGTTTGTCCATTGAAGTGACAGGTTCGCCTTCGCAGGCGATGATCCAATTGTAGTAGCTAAGGTCGGTGTTTACATTTAGAGCAAAACCGTGGGTCGTTACCCAGCGTTTGAGATGGACGCCGATGGCGGCGACTTTGCCGTCGATCGTGTGAACGCCCGTCAGGCCATCGATACGAAAAGCTTCGATGCCAAAATCGGTCATTGTACGGATCAATACTTCTTCGAGATCGCGAACGTATTTATGCACATCTTCGCGGTCGGGCAAGAGCGAAATTATCGGATAACCGACGATCTGGCCGATGCCGTGATAGGTCACGCGGCCGCCGCGATTGATCTCGTGGACCTCGATGCCGAGCTTTCGCAGCATTTCGGCGGTCGCGAGGACACCGTCATTTTTCGAACGCCGTCCGAGAGTAAATGTATGCGGATGTTCGAGCAGCAGCAGATAATCCTGCTCGCGGCGTGCGATCACGTCGGTCTCGAGCTCTTTTTGCAGAGCAAGAGAATTTTCGTAACCAACGCGCCCCAGCCTACGGACTTCTAAACATCGCTGATGCATTATTGCTATAATATGATGTTTCGGTTCACTTTAACAAAGAAGGTAGTTTATGAGGCATATTAAATTTGCAGCGGCGATCGTGATCGCATTGACGTTACTTGCAGGAGCCGCGACGGCACAAAAAAAGCCGGTAAAGAAACCCGCCCCGAAGAAACCGCCGGTCACCAAGACCGTAGTTCCGCCGCTCGATGTGCGTGTCGCCCGGGAAAAGGTCGATACCCAGCTCGCCAATGTAAACCGTTTCGTCGACGTCCTCGGCCCGATCGCACAGGCGATCGAAACGCTCGACGCGTCAAACGCGGTCAAAAAACTACCGCCTGAGACGGTCGCGAAAAACGATGCAAACAAAGCAAAAGTGATCGAAGCGATCCGCAATCTAAAGGCCGGCCTCGCGACGCTGGAATCCGAGTTTCGAACTAAAACCTCGCTTGCGAAATACTTGCCGTCGATACAGGGCATCACCGATCTGGCGGCTCAGTCGGAGGATTCGGCGATCGCCGGAAAATTTGTCGCCGCAAAAGAACCGCTACGCGATGTCGCAAAAAAACTTACCGACACGCTCGCTGCGATGCCGTTGTAAACGGAAGGCAAAATTACGAGCGACCGCTCTTAGTTTTGCCTTTCTGCCTTTTACTTTTGCCTTCCGGCCTTAAGGTTTTTTCAGTGGTGACGTCGACGGCTTATCTGGATCGCAGACTTCGACTTTTCCTTTGTCGGCAACGGCTGATTTTGTTTCGACTGCGGGCAGGCCGAGTTTTTCGCGGATGAATTTTTCACCTTCGGCTTCGATCATTTCGCCGTTGATGACTGAGGTTTTCTTGATCAACACGTCGCCTTTTTTCTCAAACGCGGCGGGTTCGAGAAAGATGTACCAGGGCGAACCCCAATTGCGAAAGTCGCCGGTCAGCGTCCTGTTCTTGTAATGCTGCGTGGATTGTTTGTCGGCACGCATCTCCGATTCGGAAGCGACGGGAAACGCGACCTTTAATGTGTCGAGACCGGTCTTGGTATTGAAAACCGAGTCATATTCGCTGACCCCGACAAACTCGAGGCCGTTGGCTTTGTATTTGTCATAGAGCCGGTTTAGCATGGGCGCGTCGTGTTTCCAATTGCCGCACCAGGCCGCAAAATACACGACGATCACCAGCTTCTTACCCGCCGCGGCATCACGCAGCGTGAGGTCTTCGCCGGTCCTAACGTTCTTAAACGTCCAGTTTTTATAATTGATCTCTTTTTCAACGATCGGAGCCTGCTCATTCTGCCCAAACGCCGCCGTCAATCCAACCAACAAGATCACGAGTGCAAAAAAGCTTTTCATTAATAATTTCCCTCGATAAAAAGACTAACTTTTCAGATGCGTTCTGACAAGCAAATAGTTGGAAACTAGATTTTTCTTATCCGCAGCGATCTGTGGTAATCTGTGGCTAATAAGATGAGCAACCAAGCAACAGTTTCAGACATTTTTCGCCGGGCTTTGGAGATGCGTGTCGCCAATCCGAACGCGAGTTTCAAGGATGTTAAGTCACAGATCGTCAGTGAATTTAGCGGTCACGCACTTCCCGATCCCGCGTTTTTGACGATACCTGAGTATGACAATATTACGCCCGAGGAAGACTGGACCGCCGGACTGCCGGTCGTGCTTCGCGGTATTCATAACGAAGATTGGAACGACATCGCTCAGGGCATCATAATCAGTCTCGAACAGGTCGAAAATTACCCCAAACAATCCGGCCGCGAAGACGACCCGGCCAAAGAATGGCGAAACCGCAACAAAGGCATCGCTGGTGCCGAAGAAAAAGTCACCGCCAAATGGATGCCCGAAGAATTAATGGCGATGGCAAAACGGAACGTCGCGAAATAGATTTCCGAACAAACTCAGAAGTGAAAAGTGAAAACTAAAAACGGCTTTTAGTTTTCACTTTTTAGTTTAAGTTTGTTCGGAAATATCAAGCGTCAGCCCGTCCACTGCTTCAACAACCTGACACTTAGGCTCAAACTTTTTTAACTCTTCTTTAAAATCTACTTCATCCCATTCGGGATAAAAATGTGTGAGCATCGCGCGTTTTGGTTGCGCCTTTCGGATCAAATGGATCGCCTCGGCGAGCTCGAGGTGTTTTTCGATGGGTTTGTTTTTTACGAACGTGCATTCGAGGATAAGCAGATCGGGCTCGTTTGCGAATCCGGCGAGTGGCTGCGAAAATCCTGTGTCAGCGGAAAACACGAGCGTCGTTTCGCCGTCGCGAAGGTGGATCGCAACGCTTTCGTCGGTATGCGGCGTTTTGAATGCGACAGCTTCCACGCCTTTCACGATCTCAAATTTTTCGAGCGGTTCGATCTCCGTTATCTCTACAGGAAAGGGCTGTTCGAGCAGGCGGTAATTATTAACCTCGTCCATCCGCTCGATCAAACCTTTCAGACCAACCGGGCCGAATATTCGGAGCGGTTTTCTTCGATCTTTAGTCTGCAGAGCGTGTTTTGTTCCTGCGAGAAAAGGAGCGAGTCCGCCGCAGTGGTCGATGTGAAAATGCGATATCCAGATCGCATCGAGGTTCGGCCAGTCGAGCTTTTCCTGCGCCATTCTGAGCGGCGCAGTTGCCGAGCAATCGAGCAAAATGCTGCCGCCGGAAGTTTCGACCCAAAACGCCGAACTGCTGCGCGTCGGGTGCGGGATCGTGCTCCCTGAGCCTAGAACAACTAATTTCATAGGACGATTTTAACAGGGATGAAGGAGATAAAAGGGATATTTCTTTGTGTTTTTTATATCCTTTTCATCTCCTTTATCCCTGTTAGTCTGCGGCTATGTTAAATTGTCAGAATGAGCAAGTTAGACATTCTCGCCGTTTTTGCGCACCCGGACGATCTCGAATTGTACGTCAGCGGTACGATGCTCAAGATGAAAAGTCTCGGCTATCGCACCGGAGCGCTCGATATAACACATGGCGAAATGGGAACGCGCGGCACCGTGGAGGGCCGTGCTCTCGAAGCGGCGGAAGCAGCGAAGATATTGAACCTTGATGTGCGCGAAAATCTCGGCTTGCCGGATGGACATGTGTTCGCCGGTGACGCGGAAAGAGTAAAGCTCGTTCGAGCTTTAAGGCGATTAAAACCCAGAGTAATTCTCACCCATCAATCGGGTGACACACATCCAGACCACGACCACATCGCGACCTTGGTCCGTGAATGTTCGAGGTTGGTTGCGATGCTCAATTACGATCCTGAAACCGGCGATCAAAAATTTGCTCCGCCGATCGTCGCTCATGCGGTGTTTTCGCGGCGTATTGTGCCGTCATTTATTGTGGACATCTCGGATTTTTTGGAACAGCGAATGGACGCGATCAAGGCTCATCGTTCGCAGTTTTACGATCCAAATTCGACCGAACCCGAGACGATGTTGACCGGAAAAGATTATCTCGACGATATCGAATCGCGGGCGAGATATTTTGGGCAGTTGATCGGAGTCAGGGCGGGTGAGCCTTTCTTTGTTCACGAGGCTTTGAATGTGCATGATCCGGTCGAATTGTTGACGCGGCCGATGAATCTTTACTCGTAGTAAAAGGCGGAAACGCGAGTGAGTCTGAGCGTGCGATCGATCGCGAGAATGCACGCTCGTTCACACTCGCGTTTCTGCACGCAGTCAATCTTGACAAAAAAGTAACGATTTGCGATTATTATGGTTACGGGAATTACTAACATCCTTATCTGAGAGTGGTTTATGAAAATTTCGGCGCAAGAGGAATATGGGCTAAGATGTCTGGTCCAACTCGCGAGTTTGCCCGACGGCGAGAGCCTGACGCTGCCGCAGATCGCGGATCTGGAGGGCATTTCGACGGCGAACGCGGGCAAGCTGATGTGGCTGCTTAATAAGGCTGATTTCGTCCATTCGACACGCGGCACAAAGGGCGGTTATTCGCTGGCTCGCCCGGCCGAGGACATCAGGCTCAATGAGATCATCAAGGTGCTCGACGAAGACGTCATGACCAAGCACTGCGAAAGTTACACGGGCGTGCTCGACAGCTGCGTTCATAAAGGCGATTGCGGCATCCGGCCCGTTATAATCGGACTTCACGAGATCGTTGAAAACGCCCTATCGAAAATAACGCTCGCTCAAATGGTCGGCAACGAACGCTCGGTCGATGCGATGTTTCACAGCATTCAGGGAATTCACCGAACGCTTGAAGCGCAAAGAATTTTATAATGAAGACGGCGATAGAAAACAGCGATCTGGAAATGACGAAGGTCACGATCACGTTGCCAAAAGGGTGCAAGCGAGATGGGTTGAGCGTCAACGCACTCGATTCGAAAACGCGTGAACTGGCGTACCAGACGCTGATCACCGTGGATGGGAAAATACTTCCGTGCAGTGGATTTAAGTTGAGAGACGGAGCGTTGCATTTGGAAGTGCAGCAGGGCTTTTTTGAGATCGCCGAGGCGAAATAGATATGTCAACAGCAGCAGAATTACTTACAAATCGGGAATACAAGTACGGCTTTGTTACGGACATCGAGACCGAGACGATCGCACGTGGCCTCACTGAGGATACCGTGCGGCTGATCTCTTCGAAAAAGAACGAGCCCGAATGGATGCTCGAATTTCGTCTGAAGGCCTATCGCCAATGGCTGAAAATGACCGCTCCCGACAATTGGGCAAATTTCGACTATCCGAACATCGATTTTCAGAACATCTCGTATTATTCCGCGCCAAAGCAGAAGCCTTCGAAAGCGAGTCTGGACGAGGTCGATCCCGAGTTGCTCAAAACATTTGAAAAACTCGGAATCCCGATCACCGAGCAGAAAATGCTCGCAAATGTGGCAGTCGATGCAGTTTTTGATTCGGTTTCGGTCGCGACGACGTATAAGAAAAAGCTGCTTGAGGCGGGTGTGATATTTTGCTCGTTCACCGAAGCCGTTGCCGACTACCCGGATCTGATCAAGAAATATCTCGGCTCGGTCGTCCCCGTAGGCGACAACTATTACGCGGCTTTGAACTCGGCGGTTTTCTCCGATGGCTCGTTCGTCTTTATCCCGAAAGGCGTCCGCTGCCCGATGGAACTCTCGACATATTTCCGTATCAATACGCAGGAAGCGGGGCAGTTCGAACGAACACTGATCGTTGCGGAAGAAGGCGGTTATGTCGCTTATAACGAAGGCTGCACGGCACCGCAGTTTGATACGAATCAGCTGCATGCGGCGGTCGTCGAACTCGTGGCTTTGGACGATGCAGAGATCAAATATTCGACCGTCCAGAACTGGTACGCCGGCGACGAGAATGGCAAGGGCGGTATTTATAACTTTGTGACCAAGCGCGGCGCTTGCCGTGGCGTTAATTCGAAAATTTCGTGGACGCAGGTCGAAACCGGCTCGGCGATAACCTGGAAATATCCGAGCGTGATATTGCAGGGCGACAATTCGATCGGTGAGTTTTACTCGGTCGCACTGACAAACAACGCCCAGATCGCCGACACCGGCACCAAGATGATCCATCTCGGCAAAAACACAAAATCGACGATCATCTCAAAAGGAATCTCGGCCGGAAAATCTAACAACAGTTATCGCGGCCTCGTCAAGATAATGCCGAAAGCCGAGGGGGCACGAAACTACACCCAATGCGACTCGATGCTCATCGGCGGCAGTAGCGAGGCGAATACGTTCCCCTACATCGAGGTCATGAACGCCACCGCCCGCGTCGAGCACGAGGCCACAACCTCAAAGATCAGCGAGGACCAATTGTTTTATCTTCAACAGCGAGGAATCCCGCAGGAAGATGCGGTTTCGCTCATTATCAATGGCTTTTGCAAAGAGGTTTTTCGTGAGTTGCCGATGGAATATGCTGTGGAAGCAACGAAGTTGTTGGGATTGAAACTGGAAGGAAGTGTTGGATAATGGAGGAGAAAACCCCACAAGAAAAGAAGGCTTTGAGTTATGTAAAAGATCGGCGTAATACATACGGTCAGAACGATAAAGCCTCCAGAAAAATCATTCCGCTTCGGAAGGCACAAGTGAATCGTGTTTATCGGAGAAAAGTTAATGAGATTTTAGATTTGGTTGTCGAACAGGGACTGGAGAATGCGGACACTTTGGAGAGTACTGCTCGAAATATTAAGAGAGAAGATTGGAAAAAAGCGTCTGATCACCCACTTGGGGAGGTTGTTGAACGAAAATTGGAGAGGCGGGAAAGCCACGCGGGAAACGGAAAGACAGCACGGAAGAAAGCAAGTGAGTTTCTTAAATCGTTAGAGATCGAAACAGAGCAAGAACTGGATGGACGATGGATTGCTGAGGCAATTGGCATGAATGGTGTTCTAAAATATGGTGATACAAAAGAGGATGCTATAGAAAGTTGTAAATCCCTTGCCCGGGCGGTTTATTTAGAAACAATTGGAGCCGCTGAAATTTTGAAAGTCAGTGATAAATCCATCAGCATTTTGAGAAAATGAAGTTAGGATCAAACGAACAGGAGAAAATAATCGAGATTTGCCTTCGCAATGATATCTCGTTTTGCGCCTTGTTCGGATCATTTGCTCGTGGTGAGGCGAATGCGGAAAGTGATATCGATCTCTTAGTGCGGTTCTCGAAACCGAAGGGCTACAACTTCCTTGATGCTGCTTTTGAGATCGAGGAAGTCCTTGGTAGAAAGGTCGATCTAATAACTGAAAAGGGATTGAGCGAACACGTCCGTGAATACGTTTACAAAGATTTGCAGGTGCTTTATGGAGAAGGACAACAAAGTATTTCTGCTTGATATTCTCGATCGCATTGGTGCTATCGACACGTACTTGGACGGTTAGGATTTTGAACGGTTCGAAAGCGACCGGAGGACGGTGGATGCCGTTGACAGAAACGTCGAGGTGATCGGTGAAGCGGCCAATAACCTGACCGAAGAATTTCGCTCGGCGAATCCGCAGATCGAATGGCGAAAGATCATTGATACTCGACATCGGATCATTCACGGATACGCTTTGGTCGATCTGTCGATCATTTGGGGAATCACTCAAGGCGATCTGGATACATTGCAGATCGAGGTCGAAAAGCTTCTGGAAAATTTGAAATGAAGACAATACAGCCATCAAACCAACCAAAACCCAAAGGCCATTATTCACCGGGGATCGAGCATCACGGGGTTGTTTATGTATCCGGCCAACTGCCGATGGACCTCATAACGCGGGAGCCGTTTACCGGTGATATTGCTGAGCAGACCGAACTTGCACTGAGGAATGTCGAGGCGGTGCTCGAGGCCGCGGGCAGCGATTTAACCCGCGTTATGCAGATGACCATTTATGTTTCTGATATGGAACTGTGGGATGCGGTCAATAAAAAATATGCTGAGGTGATGGGTGATCATCGTCCGGCGAGGGCGATCGTGCCGGTCAAGGATCTGCACTTCGGCACAAAGATCGAGATACAGGCGATAGCATTGGCGTGATGGTATGGGTTACTTTCTAGCGCCAATTTTGATCGTCGCGGGCCTGGTTGTTTACCAACTCGCTCAGAAATCGACCGACCAAGGGGCAAATCCGTTCGTCGTCGTGATAATGGCATATTTGATGGGGATCGCGGCTTGTGTGGCAGGATATTTTCTGTTCCCGCGGCAGGACACAGAATTAATGCCGATGATGAAAACGGTTTCGTGGTCCGCTCTTGGAATTGGGCTTGGTGCCGCGGCGATTGAGATAGGCTTTATGCTTGCCTATCGTGCGGGATGGAACGTCAGTCTTTTGCCGATATCGGTAAATGTGATCTCGGCTGCGGTGCTGATCGTGATCGGGCTGATCGCTTTTAAGGAAAGTCTCTCGCTCGAAAAGGTTGCGGGATTGGTCTTGTGTATCGCCGGTTTTATTTTGATCACATTGAGGAAATAGATGAAGTTAGAGATATTTCAAGTAGATGCATTTACGTCGAAGCCTTTCGCCGGCAATCCGGCGGCGGTCGTGCCGTTGATATCGTGGCTGCCGGACGAAACGATGCTGGCGATCGCGGCGGAGAATAATCTGGCCGAGACGGCGTTTTTTGTTAAGAACGTCGACCAATACGAGATCCGCTGGTTCACGCCAAAGGTCGAGGTCAATCTTTGCGGCCACGCGACACTCGCGAGCGCGCACGTCATCTTTAACGAGCTAAAGCTGGAGTCCGAGAAGATCAATTTTCACTCGCACCGCAGCGGCGCACTTGGTGTGACTAAAGAAGACGGCAAGATGGTGCTTGATTTCCCGGCATATTCGCTGACCGAGATCGAACAATCCGACGAACTCGCCCGGGCGATCGGTGCGATCCCGGCCAAGGTCTTTGAAACGCAGGGCAATATGGTGATGCTGCGGCTCGAAAGCGAATCGCAAATCCGCGAGCTTTCGCCTGATTTTAACGCGTTGCTCGGCATTGATTACGACGAATTTATCGTGACGGCTCTGGGCGGCGACTGTGACTTCGCATCGCGGATGTTCGCTCCGCGTATCGGCATTAACGAAGATCCGGTAACGGGTGCGATCCATTGTTCGCTGATCCCGTATTGGGCAGATCAGCTTAGTAAGAATGAAATGTTTGCCCGTCAGGTGTCGGAACGCGGCGGTGAGCTGTTTTGCAAACTCGATGGCGAGCGGGTAAAGATCGGCGGCGAAGCGGTGCTTTATTTGAAAGGTGAGATATATGTCGGTGCCGGAGACGAAAAAAGCGTCGGTGCCTGAGATCAGGCTCGCCAAACCGGGCGACGAGGAGGCGATCGCAAAGGTGCTGTTCGAAGCGTTTTCGCAGTTTCAGGGCGATTACACACCGGGATCGTTTTCGATCGTCACGCCGTCTGCGGCGGAGGTCGCGACGCGGTTTGACGAGGGCCCGATGTGGGTTGCTGTAGACGAAGGCGAGATCGTAGCGACGGTATCGGTATTGCCGGAACCCGAATGGCTGTACATCCGCAGCATGGCCGTTAGTCCGACGGCACAAGGGCTCGGGATCGCTCACCGGTTGCTAGATGCGATCGAGGAATATGCGGTTCGCGATGGATTTGAAAAGCTATTTTTGTACACGACGCATTTTTCAATAGCGGCGATCGATCTGTACGAAAAGCACGGATTTAGACGAGGCCGCGAGACGACGGCCGAAGAATGGTTCGGAACGCCGGGACTCGCAATGGAAAAGAGGTTGACCGCAAAATGAAAAACGGGGTTTGTCCGAAATGTGACGGATGTGAGATCCACGTTGTTTCAAACACGACCTCCGAGGTCGCGATCAGCATTAGTTGGACCGCCACGGCATTTTTGAATTATTACGTTTGCGTCGGCTGCGGTTATGTCGAGTTGTTTGTGCAGGATAAGAAATTGCTCCCGAGATTAGCGGAAAAAATATCCGAAAGTTGGTCAGTGAATATATGTTATTAGAAGTAAAAGACTTACACGCCGGTATCGACGGCAAAGAAATATTGAAAGGCCTGAATTTGCAGGTCAAGAAGGGCGAGGTTCACGCGATCATGGGGCCGAACGGTTCGGGCAAATCGACGTTGTCCAAGGTTTTGGCGGGGCATCCGAGCTATGAGGTGACATCGGGCGAAGTGCTGTTCGAGGGCAAAAATCTGCTCGAACTCGACCCCGACGAACGCGCACGCGAAGGCGTTTTCATGGCGTTTCAGTATCCGGTTGAGGTTCCGGGCGTTTCGAATTCGCAGTTCCTGCGGCTCGCTTATAACCAAAAAGCGATCCATCACGGCCTCGAAGAGCTCGATCCGCTCGAATTCAACGATTACCTGAAAGAGAAAGCAAAGGTGGTCGATATGGACCCGCAGTTTTTCAAACGCTCGGTCAACGAGGGTTTCTCAGGCGGCGAGAAAAAGCGGAACGAGATATTGCAAATGGCGGTACTGGAGCCAAAACTCGCGATCCTTGACGAGACCGATTCGGGCCTCGACATCGATGCTCTGCGGATCGTCGCCGAGGGCGTGAACACCCTTCGCAATAGTGAAAACGCGATCATTTTGGTAACTCACTACCAACGTCTGCTCAACTACATCCAACCTGATTTTGTTCACGTCCTGGCTTCCGGCAAGATCGTGAAAGAAGGCGGGAAAGAGCTCGCCCTTGAGCTTGAAGAGAAGGGTTACGATTGGGTCAAAGGAGCGGCCAATAAATAAGATGCGTGTGTTGCTGGTGGGTCGACAGCGGTCGATGATGGATGCTGCCGTTGCTGTCGTTTCGGCGAACGGGTTCACGGCCAAAGGCGTCCTGACCGACGATGAAGCGTTAACTGAGATCGCATCGGGCGATTTTGCGGTCGTGACAATTGGCGGCGGCGTTGAGCCTGATTCGCGATCAAGGATCAAATCTGCAGCGGCCGCGTCCAAGATCGCCTCACTGGACGTTTTTGGCCCCGACGACCTTGTCAATAAACTGAAAAAAATTGGCTGATAAACCTCAAAATTCAAGTTCACTGGCCACACCACTTATAGGGGTGTGGGCCGCCGTGCTTATCATCGCATTTCTAGCGTTTCGCGGCTCTGATGTCGGCAAACTTGGCGCTCTTGTCGGGAATCTCGGCGGCGGGCCGTTGTTTGGCGGCGAAGGGCTCTTGGCGTCGATCGCTGGTGCAGTCGTTTCGGGGCTTATTCTCATTTCCTGGCTCGGAGTCGGAACATTTGTCTTCAGGTATTTGAAAATTGAGCGCGGTGAAAATCATTCGCATGTGCTCGAACTGGTTAGAAATCTTGCTGTAGGAGCGATCGTCACTTCGCTTATTTGGTTTTTTCTTGGCCTTTTAGGGCTGTATACACCGCTCACGGCGATCATTGTAACGGTCCTAGGGATCGTCGAAGGCGGGCTGAGTTTTACCCGCGTGCGGGAAGCTAAGACCGAAAGCCGCGTGCCGAAAAAGGCTTCGGGTTTTGACAAGGCCTTACTGCTGCTCATCGCGGTGCCAGTCGGCCTGGCGTTTGTCGCGGCACTCGCTCCGCCGATCGCGAAGGACACTTTGCTTTATCATTTCGCCGTGCCAAAGGCGTTTATCGCACAGCACAGTAACGCATTTATCGAGGGCAATATCGCGAGTTATCTGGCGCTAGGCACCGAGATGCACACGGTTTGGGCGATGCTGCTTGGTAATCTTGTGAGTCAGCGAGCGGGCGAAGCAGCGGCCGGGGCGACGACGTTTTTGTTTTTCCCTTTGCTGCTTGCGGTGGTCTTTGGATGGGCTAGGGAACTTGATATCTCGCGCCGTTGGTCGCTGATCGCGGTGCTGATGGTCGCGGCGGTACCGACGGCTTTTCATGTGGCTTCGAGCGGTTATATTGACCTTTCGCTCGCATTTTATATAACGCTTGCTTGCTATTCATTGACTCGTTGGTGGCGGGCTCTGGCGACGGGATCGCTCGTGCTGGTCGCGATATTTTTGGGCGGGGCATTGGCGGTGAAGCTCACGACGGTGTTTGTTATTGCTGCTTTTGCTTTGGTCATCTTGTTGCGGGGTCGTGAGGTTAAGAGCCCAGTCGCTATCGCTCCGGGTTCTGACACGGCAGGTGACGGACATGAGAACTTGCAGGCTACAGAGAGGCGTTCCGGCAGCTCTGGAAAGGTCGTATTGGCTGGTTTTGCGGCTTTGATGCTTGCGGGCGTGATCGCTTCGCCGTGGTATCTGCGAAATTGGTCGGCGACTGGTTCGCCTGTATTTCCTTTCTACATGAGCATCTGGAAAGGTACGGCCACGGGTTGGGATGTCGAGCGGTCGAACCTGTTTCAGGGCATGAATTCGCATTATGGCGGGGTCGAGGAAAATAAAATAAATTATTTGACCGCTCCGGCCCGCGTGTCGCTCGTTGCCCAGCCGGAGGACGCAAATCTCTATGACGGCGTTCTTGGAGCAGCATTTTTGATCGGTTTGCCGCTATTAATTTGGGCGGTGTGGCGAAAGAAATTGCCGGTCGAGATCGTTATCGCGGTTGGCGTTGCGGGGATAGTTTATCTATTCTGGCTGTTTTCGAGCCAGCAATTGCGGTATCTGCTGCCGATCGTCCCGCTGCTTGCGATCGCAATCGCCGCCGCCGCTGAATCGGTCAGCGAGCTCGCGATCAAGCGAGCGTGGATGTATTCGTTTGCGGTCGCGTCGTTACTTGGCGTCGTTACGACATTTGCGTGGTTTTGTCAGAAAGCTCCGGTTCGCGTGGTACTCGGAGGCGAGACGCGTGACCAGTATTTGGCTCGAAATCTCGACTACTATCCGTTCTATCAGACGCTTAATACGGACACGGCGACGGACGCAAAGGTCTGGCTGATCAACATGCGGCGTGACACGTACAACATCGATTGTCCTGTGGTCTCCGATTATCTGTTCGAAGATTGGACGCTAAGAAAAATGCTCTGGGAATCAAAAAGTGTTCAAGAATTGCGAGCAAAAGCGACCGCAATGGGCCTACAGTATGTGCTGACGCGGTACGATTTTATGTTCGATTACGATCGCTCGTCTTTGGTGGACGATAAGAAGCCGCGAGCCGAAAACGAAGCAAAGCTCAAGATCGCAAAAGATTTTATTTTAGATCCGGCGAACACGGTTCGTACGGACGCGAAGTTTAGTTTGGTCAAGGTGTTTTAAGAGAAATGGTATCAACGACAGCAGTAATGGAAACGCAATTTGCGGAACAATTTAAGGATTTTCTTAAGGGCGAGGCAGCTCCTGCCCTGAGACAATTGCGTGAAAACGCATTCGCTTCTTTCACAAGATTAGGATTTCCTACGCCGAAGGCCGAGGATTGGAAATACACTGACGTGCGTCCGATTGCAAAAACCCCATGGTCAGTATTTCCGACTGCTATCTTGCCTGACGGTGCCTGTGCTTCAAACTTGGATCGCCTCAAAGACTTTAGTAGTGAACGAAATGGGTTCACTGCCCTGAACATGGCCTTCGCGCAGTTTTTGGTTGTTGTAATTCCAAAAGACATGAGTTTCTCCGAACCGATTACGCTTGATTTGGAAGCGAGAAACGGAGCCATGTTTTGTCCGCATATTCTCGTCATAGCTGAAGCGGGAAGCAAAGCGACGATCGTCGAATCTTATGCGTCGACAGCGAATAGTTTTACAAATTCGGCGATCCAGGTCGTTGTCGAGGACAACGCCTGCGTCACGCATTACCGTGTGCAGAAAGACGCTCCAGAGGCTTTCAATGTCGGCACTACCGAGGTTTCGCTCGGACGCGGCAGCCGTTATGATTCGACCAACATCAACCTGGGCAGTGCTCTTTCGCGGCACGACATCGACCTCAAATTCACAGCCGAGGGCGGCGAGGCGTTTGTTGACGGGCTGTATATGTTGAACGGCACACAGCATCACGATACGCATTCGATCATCGACCACACGGTGCCGAATTGTATCTCGCATCAGACGTACAAAGGCGTGCTGAATGACACTTCGCGAGGAGTTTTTAACGGCAAAGTTTTCGTTCGCGAAAACGCCCACGGCACCGACGCACAGCAATCGAACAAAAATCTTTTGCTCTCGGACACCGCCCGCGTCGATACAAAACCGCAGCTTGAAATTTTCAATGACGACGTAAAATGCTCGCATGGAGCGACGGTCGGCCAGCTCGAGGAAGAAGAGTTGTTCTACCTGCTCACACGCGGTTTGCCCGAAACATTGGCAAAGAATCTGTTAACCTATGGTTTTGCCGAGGCCATTATTCGCAAGGTCGGTATCGAATCGATCAAGGCCGACCTCGACGCAGCGGTATTGAACCGTCTGAGCGTAAAATTGGAAGTATAAATTTATGAGAATCAGAACACAGCTAATTATCGACGATGAAGTGATGGCAAAGATCGATGAGATCGCGGGCGAAAAACACCGCCGTGCGATCATCGTCGACACGGCGCTACGCGAATACATAGCCCGCGAAGAGAAAAAACCGAAAAAGGTCACGGCGGACGCGGCTGTAGCTGCGAAGAAGGGCAAATAATGACGGCAGCAAAACCAACGATCATGTGGGATGTAGAAAAAATTCGCAAAGATTTTCCCGTTTTGTCGCAGACGGTTAATGGCAAGCCGCTCGTTTATCTCGACAACGGAGCGTCGTCGCAGGTGCCGCAGAGCGTGATCGACCGGACCTCGAAATACCTGAGCGAAGAGCATTCGAACATCCATCGCGGCGTGCATTACCTCTCTCAACACGCGACGACCGCGTACGAAGCGGCGCGTGAAAAGGTAAAACGCTTTATCAACGCTCGCGAAGCGAAAGAGTGCATCTTTGTCCGCGGCACGACCGAGGGCGTTAATCTGGTCGCGCATTCGTATGGGCGAAAATTTATCGGCGAAGGTGATGAGATATTGGTCAGCCAGATGGAGCACCACTCGAACATCATCCCGTGGCAGATGATCGCCGAAGAACGCGGTGCGAAACTTGTCATGATCCCGATGAACGATCGCGGCGAACTCATCATCGACGAATACGAAAATCTGCTTGGGCGACGCACCAAGATAGTCGCGGTCACACACGTTTCGAATTCGCTCGGCACGGTCAATCCGGTCAAAGAAATGATCGCGACGGCGCACAAGTTTGGCGTTCCGGTCTGCGTTGACGCCGCGCAGAGCGTGCCGCATTTTCCGGTCGATGTGCAGGATCTGGATGCTGATTTCTTTGTATTTTCGGGCCACAAAATGTTTGGCCCGACGGGCAGCGGCGTTATGTACGGCAAACGCGAATGGCTCGACCAGATGCCGCCATATCAGACCGGCGGCGGGATGATCCGCACGGTGAGTTTTGAAAAGACGACGTTTGCCCCGATCCCCGACAAATTTGAAGCCGGAACGCCCGCCATTGCCGCCGGCATCGGTCTCGGAGCCGCGATTGATTACATAAACGCGATCGACTTCGAAGCCGCAGCTGCATACGAGCACGAACTTCTCGAATACGCGACCGAGCGTCTCGCCGATATTCCCGGCGTAAATATCATCGGTACTGCGGCCGAAAAGGCGTCGGTCCTCTCGTTCACGATCGAAGGCATCCACCCGCACGACATCGGCACGATCCTCGACCAACAAGGCATCGCCGTCCGTGCCGGACACCACTGCGCCCAGCCAGTTATGGAATTTTTCGAAGTCCCCGCGACAGCACGGGCCAGCTTTGCTTTCTACAACACTCGCGAAGAGGTCGATAAACTGGCCGATGCCGTGCAGAAGGTGATTGAAGTTTTTGCCTAGGCAGAAACATGACCGGTAGGAAGTGTGTTCTTAAACCTATGATAATAAACACATTAAAAGACCTTTACGACCGCGATCTCAAAAAGCTCCGAACCGAGATCGAAAGCTATCGCGATGAATCCGCGATGTGGACTGTCAGTGGCGAGATCACGAATTCCGCCGGTAATCTGTGTCAGCATCTTGTCGGCAATTTGAAATCGTTTATCGGGGCGAACCTCGGCGATTCGGGCTATGTGCGTCAGCGCGATCTGGAGTTTTCAAACAAAAACACGCCACGAGCAGAATTGCTGAAAATGATCGACGAAACCGCCGATGTTGTCGCGGCGACACTCGATAAGCTCACGCCCGAGCAGCTCGAGCAAGTTTATCCTATGGTCGTTTTCGCCGATCGAACCGAACCGATGACGACCGGCTGGTTCCTCGTCCACCTAGCGACGCATCTCAATTACCATTTGGGCCAGATCAATTACCATCGGCGATTATTCGATAAATAAAGAAATGTCAGAACTTAGCGATCTATATCAGGAAGTAATTTTAGAGCACAACAAAAATCCGCGGAATTTTCGCGAGATCGCGGATGCCGATCAATATGCTGATGGCAAAAATCCGTTGTGCGGCGACGCGTTGCGCGTTTATATCAGTTTGGACGGCGACACTGTGACGGACGTGGCTTTCAAAGGCTCGGGCTGTGCTATCTCGAAGGCTTCGGCGTCGATGATGACGCAGGCAGTAAAGGGCAAAACCAAGGCTGACGCGGAACACATCTTCGATGAGTTTCACAAAATGGTCACGGGCGATCTCGATATCGAGGTCGACGACAATGATCTCGGAAAATTAAAAATATTCGCGGGCGTCTTAGAGTTCCCTGCGCGCGTCAAATGTGCATCGCTTAGCTGGCACACGCTCAATGCGGCCTTGCGAGGCGAAGATGTTGTTACGACCGAGTAGCTATGCCGAGAGCCGTTTGGACAGTAATTTTTGCACTATTGCTCACCACAGCGGCTTTTGCGCTTCCTGATACGAGTGCGGCGGCGTTCGAAAAACAGGCCGGTGAACTCAGAACAAAACTCAAAGGACGCGGTTTTACCGTTATTGTCGAACGCCCGTTCATCGTGGTCGGCGACGAAAGCGAAGACCGAGTCAAACTTTGGACGAATGATATTATTCGCGGAACGGTAACGCGGCTCAAGCAGGACTATTTCAGCAAAGACCCGTCAAATATCCTCGAGATCTGGCTGCTCAAAGACGAAACTTCCTACCGCAAACACGCCAAAGAATTCTTTAACGACGATCCCGACACTCCGTACGGATATTATTCACCTTCCGAGAAAGCTTTGATAATGAACATAGCGACCGGCGGCGGAACGCTGGTGCACGAGATCGTTCATCCGTTTGTCGAGGCCAATTTCCCCGACGCTCCCGCTTGGTTCAACGAAGGCCTCGGCTCGCTCTACGAACAATCCGGCACCGTTGATGGCCACATCTACGGCTATACAAACTGGCGTTTGAATGGTCTGCAAAATGGCCTGCGAAAGAAGATCGTTCCCACATTCAAAGCCCTGACATCAATGTCCGACACCGAATTCTACCGCGAAGACACCGGCATAAATTACGCCCAGGCTCGCTATCTCTGTTACTACCTCCAGGAAAACGGCCTGCTCCGCAAATTTTACAAAGACTTCGTCGCTGGTGCCAAAACCGATCCGACCGGCTACAAAACACTCCAGCGAACTCTACGCGAACGCAATATGACGGCCTTTCAAAAACGCTGGGAAACCTTTGTGATGAAGCTGACGTTTTGATCCGAACAAACTGGAAGCTGAAAACTCAAAACTGAAAACTGGTGAATCAACAGTTCCAAGTTTTCAGTTATCAGATTTCAGTTCTCAGAAAGCGTTTTGACAAGATAATTCTCAGCCAAATTTCCAAAATCGGCGAGTTGTGTCGTGATCCAGTCGTCGTCTCTGGCAAGCTCTAGCGCGATGATCTTCGCCACTTTCGGAGCGATCTCAATCGCTGCCCGGGCGTCGAGAAACAACGCACGAGTTCGGCGGGCGAGTACATCTTCAACAGTCTGCGCCATCTCGTCACGCACAGCTCGAAGTACGTCGCCGCGAGTATACGGCATATAAGCGTGGAGAAGTTCGAGATCGGATATCGGCTGCGGGCAGGTGATAGTTAGCTTTTCTGTCACCGAAGGTCGAGAATCCAAATGAGCGATTAACAAAGCCTGACCGACAGCGTCCTCGGCCATGTGGCGGTATGTGGTCCATTTTCCACCAGTGATCGTGAGCAAATTTGAAGCGTCGATCTCGATCGTATGGCCGCGTGACAGCGAAGCCGTATTTTTCGCGGCACCTGATCTGACTAGCGGACGAATGCCGGTGAAAATGCTTAGAATGTCTTCGCGCTTGGGTTTGGTGGTCAGATATGCACCCGCTGTTTCTAGGACGAAATCAATTTCTGATTCGAGTGCTTTTGGCTCAAGATCGGCGGTAGTGATCGGCGTGTCGGTCGTGCCGACGAGTGTGTGACCGTGCCACGGAATGCAGAAAAGTACTCGGCCGTCAGTTGTTTTTGGGATCATAACTGCGCTCGTCGATGGCAAGAAACTGCGGTCGAAAACGAGGTGGATGCCCTGGCTGAGGGTGACGATAGGTTTCGAAGATCCGTCCGACATTGTCCGTACTGCGTCGCAGAATGCTCCGGTTGCGTTGATAACGGCCTTGGCTTTGACGGCGATTTTCTCGCCACTCAAAACGTCTTCGAATTCAAGGCCGCTAACCTTGTTATCCGCACCTTTTACGAGCGACAAAACGTGGGCGTAATTCAAAACCGCCGCGCTGTTGTCGTGTGCGGTACGCACCAGATCGATCAGCAGGCGCGTGTCGTCAAATTGCCCGTCATAGTACAAAACGCCGCCGGCGAGCCCGTCTTGTTTGACGGTCGGGAGATGATTTATCGTCTCGGATCGGGACAAAATACGTGACCTTCCGAAGCTGTATTTGCCAGATAATATGTCGTAAACCTTCAGTCCGAGGCCGTAGTAGAATTTCTGCCAGCGGCTATAACACGGGACAATAAACTCTTGCTTGTGAACAACATGCGATGCATTTCGCAACAGAATGCCGCGTTCTTTGAGGGCTTCACGAACGAGAGAAATGTTGCCTTGGGCGAGATAGCGGACGCCGCCGTGGACCAGCTTTGTCGAACGGCTCGACGTTCCTTTGCCAAAATCTGATTGCTCGAGCAGCAATACGTCGTACCCTCGCGATGCAGCATCGACCGCACACCCGACGCCGGTCGCACCGCCGCCGATGACGACGATGTCCCACGGTTCGGTTCGCGAGCGGACGCGTTCGAGTATTTGATTTCGATCCATCAAAACAACGACTCAAAATGTGGAGTTGGACAACTCTGCGAACTCAGCGTCTTCCTCAGTGTACTCTGCGTGGAAATCAGTTCCACGCAGAGACCGGAGAGTTTCACGCCGAGTTAGCAGTGAGCATTTTCTTCTCAACACAGTTACAAACAAAAATTAGACAGTTCCAAATTTAGCAGATAACTTGCATAAATTCGGCAATCCGACGACAATTTCAAGGTCAATGTACGCTACATCCGACTCAAAACCGCTGCTCTCGATCGAAAGTCCAAAAGATTATCTGCCGTATATCTTGATGTTCTGCGTCGCGATATTTGCGGTTGGTGTGCTGCGTTACGAGGGCCGCGTTTGGTGGTGCCAGACCGGTGATCTGTCGCCTTGGTCGTGGAATATCTGGTCAACGCACAATTCGCAGCACGTCGTCGACCCGTATTCATTCACTCACGTTTTGCATGGCGTGCTCGAATTTTGGCTGATCGGTCTGATCTTTCGCGGCGTGCCGGTGGCGTGGCGTTGGCTGTTCGCGGTGATGATCGAGAGCAGTTGGGAGATCGCAGAAAACTCAAGCTACGTCATCGAACGCTACCGCTCTGCTACTATATCGCTCGACTATTTTGGCGATTCGATCATCAATTCCCTCGCCGACATCACCTGCTGCGCGACCGGTTTCGTCATCGCCTACAAACTAAGATTCTGGAAATCGCTAACCCTATTTCTAACAACCGAAGCGATACTGATCCTCACGATCCACGACAGCTTATTGATAAATATCATAATGTTGATCTACCCGATCGAAGCCATAAAGGCCTGGCAGATCAGCGGTTGACCTTGGCGGCAAATCGAATGAAAAATCCTTGGATCAAATCGATCGCGATTCTTGAAATAATAGGTGGAATTGTAGGTATTTTGTTCTGCGTTTATGAATCCGTTGCGGCAGGCTTCGCTCTAAACGTGATGGTTGTATTGCCTGTTTCTCTCGGAATTTTCATTCTAAGTCTAATCGCGAGCATATATTTGTGGAAAGAAACAAGTTTTGGACGCCGAGCGTCAATAATTGTTCAGTTCATTCAGTTGCCGAAGTTAATATCGCCGGCATTCACGTTTATGTTCAGCTTTGGATTTGATCTATTTGCACACATGACGCTTGTTAATGACTTCTCTACCGTGGGAGTGCAGTTCAGAGTCTTGGCTGATGGTCAACTATTTTTCATGACACAACAAACACCTGTACTTCTGGGGATAAGCATTCCGGCATTGATAGCTTTATTAAAATTGCAAAATTATAGTATTGAGAAACCTAACCTTGAATTGGAACAAGTTCCTCCTAGCCCTGATGAGTACTTTGGGACCGAACAGTCTTCGGACCCTCACTAACGATCACGTTTACATCTGCTATCTCTCGCCGCGAGCGGCTTCGACCGATGTTTCCAGATCTACGGCTAGTTTTCGTGAACCGGGCTGGTCGAAGGTTTCGGTCCATCTTAGGGCTTCGTCGAGGACGCGGAGCTGGTATTCGCGCCAGTTTGGTTTTCCGGCTACGGAGCCAAGATCGCCATTGTAATAGGCGGTGCGGGGCGGGCGAATTTTATCGGTCATTTTTGGATCGACCGAGAGCAGCATTGTAGGAATACCGGCCATTTCCACGCAACGGGCAATTATGCCAAGCGTTTGATGGCAGAGCCGCGAGGCGGGAATAAACAGGGCTGCGTGAATATCGTATCTTGCGAGCCGGTCAGCGATGGCTGGTGCGAGTTCCTTCGCGACGCGTTCCGCGTTTGGGATATGGCTGCTGAGGCTCCACCAGACGTTGTTGAGCCCGCCGATGACGCCGTTTTCAGCGTATCCGAGCAGACGATCTACGGGAATTTGTGAGTTGCGATCTGCCATGACATCGGCCGGATCATAACCTTTGGCAGCGTAACGTAGGTCTTCCGCCTCGACCTCGACCGGGATCTCGCGATACGTCATATCGCCGTCTTTTGATTCGATGTCGAATGCTTCAGTGCCGTCGATATAAGCACCAGCCGACGTGACAAGCGCCAGATTGAGCATCGGAAGCGCGCGGCGAACCGGCGTAAACGGTGCGTGTACGTTCTCAACAAACGGATAGCCGTTGAGATCGACGTTCGGATTCCATGCTCCAAACCGCCGCGAAAAAGTGTCCAGTTGTTCGATCAATTCCATAACGTCTATATCTTAAACTCTTTTTGAAAATCGTAAACCTCCGCGCCGCCAGTTTTTGCAGTATTGAATTTGCGGTTCGCGATAATAAAGAACGCGAGCAGAGCCGCGATCATCGATGCCATCAGCACCCATTCGGACCATTGGTGCAGAGAATTGAACTGTATCTTTAGCGGATCGTCAGCCGCGACCTCTTCGATCGGTTTTCCCATTGAGGCTCGGACCGACGCGAGCCAAAACCCAATGACAAACTGCCCGATCGCACACGCCGCCGCCACCGCCAGTAGCAGAAAACGCTCTATCCACAGCCAGAGCTGATTGACTTTCGTCGCCGCGATCAGCGACGTCAGTATCAGCAAAACCGCGATCGCCATGCCGCCGTAATTTAGTATCGAGAGCGTCTGATTAACGACCGCTCCAGCCATATCACGCTGCGGCAAAACTGCAAACGCCGTCTGAGCGACGCCGATAAAAAACACAGCCGCACCAAGCCAAACGGCGAGCAGGAGCAGTCTGATGTCGGAGAAAAATTTCATAGTAACGACCAACTTATAATTATGACGCGAACACACCAGAAACGCGAGTGTGAACGAGCGTGACGACGCGGTGCTTGATCTCGGCACGCTTGCTAACGGTCGCGTTTAGGCCCTTTTATCAATTGCATCGCTGCTAGGAACATAAATCTGGGATTCAATATCAAATACCGCCGCCACAGGCGTTTTGGTTCCTGGGTCAGGCGGTAGAGCCATTCCAGGCCGAGACGGCCGATCCAGTCGGGGCATTCGCGGACGTTGCCGGCGTAAAAATCGAACGACGCACCGACGCCGAGCATCACCGAGCTAAGTCGTTCGCGATGTGCCGACATCCAATTTTCCTGCTTCGGACAACCGAGGCCCATAAACAGAAGATCGGGCGATGTGGCCTTTATATCGTCAACGATCGCGGCATCTTCGTCGTCGGTCAGCGGGCGAAACGGCGGGGAATACGCGTAAACGATCTTTAGTTCCGGCAGTTCTGTTTTTGCACGGGCCTTTATCGCATCGATCACTTCCTGTTTTCCACCATAGAATCCAACCGATCTCCCGTTCACGGCGGCATGTTCGCACAGTGCGATCATCAGGTCGTTTGCCCGGATACGTTGAGCTTCGCGGCGGCCCTGCCATCGCTGCATCCAGACGAGCGGCATTCCATCCGTGATGATAAGGTCGGCGGCGTTCACTTTTGTGCCGAATTCCTGATCGTCATACGATTCCATCACCATATGAACTGTCGAAAAACACACATATCCACCGTCGCCGCGTCCAACCAAGGCGTCGATCGCCGCGATCGCCTTGTCGTGGTCAAGCACGTTAGGCGTCAGGCTGACGACGCGGACGCGGTCGGGAAATGTGAGTTCGTCGGTCATAATCTAATTTGTTTTGGCGGCGTCGGCGTAGATCGAATCGAGCTTTTCGATGTATTTATCTAGACTAAAATCATCGCGCACCGTGGCGATCGCCGCGTCTTGAACGGTTTTCCAACCGTCGCGATCTTCGAGCAAACGGGTCAGCGTCTCAGCCAATTGTCCGCCGTTTTCCGGTTCGACGATGTAGCCGTTCTCGCCGTCCGTGACGACCGAGGTTATCGACGCGTTGTCCGAAGCAACAACCACACATCCCGCCGCCATCGCCTCGAGCATCGCCATCGGCAGTCCTTCGCCGTATCTCGACGGCAGCAAGAAAATGTCGGCGGCCGCGAGCTTGTCCCACTTTTCACTACCCGAAACCACACCGCCGTATTCAAACGACTCGCCCAGTGTGCGTACCATTTCACTGACAAATTGGTCACGCTCCGGGCCGTCGCCGTAAGCCCTAAATACAAACTCTGCACCGTTCGCTTTCAATGTTGCCAACGCCTCGACGATCTCCGCGAGCCCTTTTGACTCATGCATTCGGCCGAGAAATATGATTACCGGTCGTTCGTTTTGCGTATGACGGCTTAAGGCGGAATTCGTCGGCACGGCGTTTGGAAGCACCACGATATTTAGATGCGGCCATCGTTTTAGCAACAGATCCCGCTCCATCTCGCTCAAAACCAGCACGAAACGCGAATGGAGCAGCATTCGCCCCGCGATCCGCTCAAGCAAACCGCTCGCGAACGGTTCGACAAGATATTTCCCCCCATGCACTGATAAAACTACGGACTTTCCAACAAGTTTCGCCGTTCGAACAAGCACCGCATCGCGGCAAACCGCAAGCGCCGTCATCGCGGTATTTATATGGATTACATCCGGCGAAAAACTGCGAATTCTCCGCAAAAAACGGATCGGCAGCAGTATTTGTCTCGCTAGCCACCTGACCTTATTCGCATTTCCGTCCTGTCGCCCTGCCTCGAAATGCGAAAATTCATGTGTTCCGTATTCGATGATCTGCCGCACGACGGTCGAGATACCGCTGACATTGCGGTTTTCATCAAGGCTGGGGGCGGTGATCAGAACTTTCATTGCTTTCGAGAAACGGCACAAACGCAAGAATACCCCAACCACGCCGCTGATGTCAGCCGAACTTGAACGAGACGGTTTGCAACACACGCACGATTGCCTTACAAATGAAGTGAGTTTATGCAAGCGGAAAGAGCGGCCAGCGTCGCCAGAAAACTAACAAAAGCCGAGAATCGCGTCCCGGCGTGGATACTGCCATCGGTGAAATACACCGTCGCGGTGATCGACGTGTGTCTCGCGGCGGTTAGTTTTGTTCTGGCCTTCAAACTGCGCGAAGGCGAAGCTATTTTCTCCAAAACCGGATGGGCATGGTCGGCTGAGTTTTCGCCGTACGCCGGCATTCTGTATTTTGCCGTTGTTGTGCGGCTGCTCTTGTTTATTCAGCAGCGTGTCTATCGTTTCCACGGGGCATTTTCATATACACGCGAGGCGGCGAAGATATTTCGGGCCGTTTTTGTCGGTTCCCTGCTGATCGTGGCTTGGGCTTTTTTGTTTCGCGGCGGTTATACGTTTCGTGAATTTTCGTATGCCCGGATCGTGTTCTTTCTCGATTTCGGGCTCGCGTTTGTTATGTTTACGGCATTTCATTTGTCGCTGAGGGTCGTGCAAACGTGGGTTCGCAACCGCGATATCAATCTGATCCCGACGCTCATCGTTGGCACAAATTCGGAAGCCGAGCAGACAATTACACTGCTTCGCGAACGCCCAAATCTTGGCTATCGCGTGATCGGTGTCGTATCGGGCGATGCGGACGCAGGAAGGGAAACGCATTTTGCCGAAACGCCCCTGGTCGGCGGAATTGACGATCTGACCGATGTCATCCGCGAACTTGAGATACAGGAGGTGATCATCACCGACGACCGGATCGCGCCAGAACGCCTATTCGAAACAATGATGCAGGCCGGTCGAAAGCAGCGCGTCGAATTTCGCTTCGCTCCGAGCGTTTTCAATCTGTTGCCACAAAAAACGAGCGTCGAACAGATCGGTGTTCTGCCGATGGTCCGGCTCTTTCGCGAACCGCTTTCCGATTCGCAGCGTTTCCTAAAACGGGCATCCGACCTCGCGATATCCGTCGTTGCATCGTTCATCACTCTGCCGGTTTGGCTTGTCGCCGCCATCGCGATCAAGCTTGATTCGAGCGGCCCTGTGCTTTTTAAACAGGAGCGCATCGGTATGGACGGGCGGCGATTTCTCTGCTACAAATTTCGCACGATGGCGGCTGATGCCGACGAGAATCTTCACCGCGAGGCGTACGTTAAGAATATCGAGGGCCAATCAGACGCAAACGTGGGGGATGGAAATAGTCCCGTTTTCGGCAAAGTAAAGGACGATCCGCGAATTACCCGCGTCGGCAGGATATTAAGACAAACCAGCCTCGACGAACTGCCTCAATTTCTTAACGTGTTTCGCGGCGAAATGAGCGTCGTCGGCCCGCGTCCGCCGATCCCGTATGAGGTCGAGGAGTACGACATCTGGCATCGCAAACGCCTCGATATGAAGCCGGGAATAACAGGCCTCTGGCAGGTTTCGGGACGTAACCGCCTGACGTTTGACGAGATGGTCCGTGTCGATATTTATTACATCGAAAACTGGTCGCTGCTGCTCGACGTGAAAATAATCTTTCTCACCCTGCCCGCTATGATCCGCGGAGACGGAGAGCGATGACCATCACCGAAAGCCTCATCGATGCGGCCAAAAAGCTCCGCGACGCCGGCGTTGCCCAGCCCGAACGCGAGGCCGCATCGCTCCTGATGTTCACGCTTGACCGTGACCGCACGTTTTTGTTCGCGCATAGCGAATACATGCTGACCGACGGGGAATTACAAAGGCATGAAAGCTACCTCGCCCGCCGCAGTAAGCGTGAACCGTTTCAGCACATCGTCGGAAAACAGGAATTTTACGGCCTCGATTTCGAGGTCTCGCCGGATGTCCTGATTCCGCGACCCGAGACCGAATTGCTGGTCGAGACGGTTATCGAATTCCTAAAAGAGAAAGAAAACGCGAGGGTTTGCGAGATCGGCACCGGTTCGGGCTGCATCGTCGTTGCGGTATTGCATGGCGTGCCAGAGGCATCGGCAGTTGCCGTTGATATTTCCGACAAGGCGTTGGCGATCGCACAAAGAAATGCTCAGAGTAATGGCGTTACCGACCGAATTGATTTCCAGCTCTCCGACATTTTTGCGGACATTACGGATCAAAGGTTCGACGTTATCGTCTCAAATCCGCCATATATTCCCGCCCGCGATATCGCTGGTTTACAAAGCGAAGTTCGCGATTTTGATCCGATCATTGCCCTCACCGACGGCGGCGACGGGCTCTCGATCATTCGACGGATCGTTGCCGATGCACCGCGATATCTAAAGCAAAATGGTGCTCTTGCCATGGAGTTCGGTTTCGGCCAGGCCGTAGAGGTCGCGGCAATGTTCGACCAACAAACGTGGAATGAGCCGCTCATTCTCGATGATTTGAACGGAATCGAACGCGTTGTAATGGACTGCCTCAAATGATCGACATTTTGCGTGTTGACAATCGCTTGCGTTTTTTTTGTAACTGGGGTTAAGATGATGGTAGATTCCAGCTAGTGCAATATTGAAAGCTTTTTTTGGATCGTATCCGCCGCTCAAATTCGTTGAATTTGTTACTGGCAAGTGAGCTGGAAGGTCTACTTGAGTTGTGTCCTTTTAACGATCGGAGGTGATTGCAGTGAAAGGTGTACTTGGTGGTCTTATTGCGTTTATCTGTCTTATCCTGGCCGGAGTTTGTTTCTATATGTTTCAAACGTCCAATCCCTCGAACACGATGTATGCTATCGGAGGCGGCGTTTTTGCTCTCTTGATGGTTGTTTTCGGCGTGATGTTCCTGTCGGGACGCGTCAACAAAACTGAGGATATTCACATCACTGAATAAGTGGTCGCGATACTCAGATAAATCCGGATTTTAGCGTTTGGCAAAGTTTCTACCCGACGCGCGTGTTGATTTCTGTTTCGAAACAGCGGCTTAGATCTTAGCGATCTAAGCCGCTGTCTTTTTTGGCTACATTAGCCGACCTAAAATGAGCTTAATCTAAAACAACTCTCCGCGAACTCGGCGGCCTTTTCTGCGTCCTCACCGTGGAATTTAGCGGGACATTTATCCCACGCAGAGTGCGCAGAGTCCATCGCTGAGACCGGAATGGGACTTTGCCTGAGAGCTTTTTCGGCGAAGGTTGTGAATTCAAGCGCATTTTAGGTTATAATGTTGACTTAAATGTAATGATTAAAAAGGTCAATACATTGAGGTTAGTTAACAATGCCAAAGATAGCTGATATACAAGAAACTCCAAACCCCAACGCGGTAAAGTTTATTCTCAAAGAACCCGTGTCGCACGGCACTTCGCACTCGTTCAAATCGTTTGAGGACGCCCGCGACAACACGCTCGCGAAATCGATATTCGAGACCGGCAGCGTCGTGTCCGTGTTTTACATGGACAAAATGGTGACCGTCGAAAAGACCGATGACGCCGAATGGGACGAGATCTTGCCCGATCTGGCGGTGCCGATCCGTGCGGCCGAGGCGGTTGCCACGACCAACGGGAACGGCAAAGGTGCGGCCGCAACAGTCGGCGGTGCGATAGCGGTGGCGGCGAGCGACGACCCGAAGCTCGCTCAGATAAACGAGCTCCTCGACGAACGTATTCGCCCATACCTCGCCAGCGATGGCGGTTGGCTCGAAATAATCGAGCTGACCGATACTGAGCTGCGTATCCGCTACGAAGGCGCCTGCGGCAGCTGCCCGAGTTCGCTTACCGGCACACTGATGGCGATCGAGAACATGATCAAAGAAGAGATCGACCCGAATATCACCGTCGTCGCGACGTAAAACTTCGTACAACGAAATATTTTCTATTTTGTTAATACAAAAGAATTCTTGACATAATTCGACTAAATTCGTCATAATTCCATTGATGGCGGTTTGCGCGAACTGTCATCCCGCACGGACAATAACTTTCTACATCGAGATCCGCCGTCCGAATACATTTCCATTTAAAATTTTGCGCTTTCATATAGTTGGAGGAGAAACGTAGTGAATAGTGAAGAACTCGAACAGAGTCTGAGGGCTGAATTCGAGAGTTATCTCAAAGGTGTCTTTGCAGAAATGCGCGAGGAGACCGCCGAATTTCAGAAAAAGATCGAAGCCGAGTTTGATAGCCAAAAGGCGCGGTTTGACGAGTCTTTTGCGGCGTTTTCGGCACGTTTCGAGACTGAACATCAGTTCGACGAAGGCTTTACCGAGGCCGTCACCGAGCATATGCGCCTCGCACGTGACGAGGGTGCCCAGATCTCCGCCAAGGCGTTTGCCGAAGCCGAGGACATGGAAAAAGCCGCGCATCCTGAGGTCAGTTTCGCCGATATCAAAGAGGCGATCAATGACATCAGCAGCAAAGATTCGCAGTCGTCGATACTCAAATCGTTAATCCATCACGCCTCCAATTACACGCCGCGCGGTGCTTTCTTCATTATCAAAAACGAGCATTTTGTCGGCTGGAAAGTTTTCGGCAAAGAAGGCACGACCGGCGAAGACGCGATCCGCGAAATACATTTTCCGATATCTGCCGATTCGATACTTGGTAAAGCGGTTACTTCCCTAACGACCGTCGAGGGCTCAAACGGGAGTTTTTCTGACGACTCGGCATTTCTCGACGCACTCGAATTCGGCAGTCCTGACCGGATGTACGCGATCCCGCTGACCGCCCGCGGACGCGGCGTCGCAGTTCTCTACGCCGATTACGGCCACGAGGGAATCACGCTCAACACAGATGCGCTCGAATCGCTCGTCAAGGTCGCCGGCATGACCGTAGAGTTGCTCGCATCGGCCAAGACCTCACGCGTCGTCACTGATGCTCCGGCCGATGGCGAACAGGCTGAGTCGCCCGATCTTAACCCGACGATCGATTACAATCGCGAAGAATTGGAAGCCGCGATCTCTGCCGCTGATCACGAAGCTCCCGCGATCGATCAACCGGTAGAAACGGGATCGGCATTCGAAACACCGTCCGTTTTCAGCGAACCGATGACATTTGACGCACCGGCAGTGACGGCATTCGAACCCGAACCGGAGATCGAAGAAGAGCATGAACCGGAAGTTGTCGAAGAACCCGCAGCTGTTGAAACAAGTGGTTTTGATTTTGAACCGGTAGCCGAGACGCCTGATTTTTCGACATTTAAGAATGATGATGTCGACGAATTTGCAGCGACACAGGCATTCGAGGTCGAGCGTGTAACGGATGAGCCCGAGGCTGAAATTGAGACCGAATCGGCTCCGCCTGCGTTCACCACGGGCTTTGATATCCCTGAGACGCCTGTGACTGAACCTGCGATGGTCTTTGATTCGCATCGCGAAGAAGAACCGAATCCGTTTGAGGCTGCACCGTTCGAACCCGCAAAATTCGATTCGTCGCCTTTCGATCAGCAGGTCGAGACGTTTGCTCCGGTGGACAACGGCCAGACTTTTGAACCGGCACCGGCCGTCGAGGTCGAGACCGCTTCGGCTCCACCGGTGCGTTCGCGTCTGTCCGACCGCAACGTCGATCTGCCGATCGATGTCGCAGAGGACGAACGTCGCCTGCACAACGACGCCCGCCGCTTTGCACGTCTGCTCGTGTCGGAGATCAAACTCTACAACGAGAAAAAGGTACAGGAGGGACGAGCGTCCGGCGATATATACGACCGGCTCCGCGAAGCCATCGACCGCTCGCGCGAGATGTACGACAAACGCGTCCAACCGCCCGTCGCCGCCAAATTTGACTACTTTCACTACGAAGTCGTAAATGCCCTCGGTGAAGGGGATGAATCCCGCCTCGGAGCTAACTATCCAGGTGCGACCGTTTAGGTTGTTCTGACAATTTAGATAAAAGGCCGTCTGCGAAGGCGGCCTTTTTTATTGACTCTGATCCAGTTCGGACCTATTATTCTGGTACTTAGTAATTTCGACATTGAGGTAGATATGGGCCGTTATTTTAAGAAGCAGTTTATCTTTGGCGCATTTCTTTTGCTGGCAATGTCAATGACGATCTTTGCTGCCGGTATCGGGCTCGATCCCGTTTTTAACGGTAACGGCAGATCGGTATTTAATATTGAATCCGACAATGCATACGGCATTATGTCGGGAATCGCGGTCGCCAGCGGCAATAAATTTCTGGTCGTCGGAACGTCCGAGATCTACAACCAATACAACGCCGTTACGCTAAGCCGCTACAACAGCGACGGTTCGCCCGACGCGTCATTTGGCAGCGGCGGTGTTGTAATTACCGACACCGGATTGACGACATTCGGCGCGGCCGTCGCAGTACAGAGCGATGGCAAGATAGTGGTCGCCGGCAACTCGGACAATTACCCGGCCCGCCAAACGGCGGTCATACGATATTTGGCCAATGGCACTCTCGACACTACATTTGGTACAAACGGCATATATTTCAGCGAACTGGACGTGCCCGACGATATAGAGATCCAGACTGACGGAAAAATTGTTATTTCCGGTGTAGGCGATGTTCCGAACTCGGATTCGGATGGCGTGCAGTTGGCCCGTATCAACACTAATGGCACCGCCGACACTACATTTGGCACCGCGGGACTGGCCTCATCAATGTCGGGCACGCCGTCGAAATCCGACAAACTGGTCATCCAGCCCGACGGAAAGATCGTCGTCAGCGGGAAAACAACTTATTCCAATCACGGATTTGTCCATCGATTCAATGCGGACGGCAGTGCAGATGCTAGTTTTGGCACGGGCGGGGTCAGCGAGTTCCAGTTTCCCAACACGACGATGTATATGGGCGGCGGTATCGAACTTCTCGCCGGCGGCAAATTACTCGTCGGCGGTAGCGGCGTGACCGGTGTGTTCAACCCGAATGAGTTTATGCTTGTCCGTTTAAATTCGGACGGCTCGATCGATAACACCTTCGGCAACGCGGGTTACGCTTTTTACACCCATCCGAATGGCGGCGGCGGTGCGAACATTCTGGTACAGTCCGATGGCAAGATCATCATGTCCGGCACGCAACAAGGCCCGAACGCGATCGCCGTGCGATTTACGGCGATGGGCGCCCTCGACACGACTTTTGGCACAAGCGGCGTGGCGGTCGTGTCGTCGGTTCCTAATTCGCAGGCATATGCTATGCATTTGCAGGGTTCGAACCTCGTTGCGGTCGGTCGCGATCTGTTAGGAATATACGTTTCGCGCATCGACAGCAACGGCGCACCGCTGTCTTACCGCGCAGAGAATTTTGCGATCGGAAAACAAGATACGGCGCGCGATGTCGCTGTTCAAACTGACGGAAAGATCGTCACAGCTGGATTCAGCACTAAAGCAAACGGCGACGCGGTCATGTCGGTCGCGAGGCTGTTGCCAAACGGAAGCCTTGACCCCGCGTTTGGGACAGGCGGCAAATTTGCCTTTAACGAAGGCACGACTTCCTCAGAAGCCTACGCCGTTAAGATCCAGCCCGACGGCAAGATCGTCGTCGCCGGACGTTGGGGGCCGAATTTTTCGCTTTCAAATTACTACTACATGTTCGCCGCACGGCTCAACGCCAACGGCACGCTCGACACCACTTTCGGAACGAGCTCGGGCAAGACGGTGTTTCAGATCAACGGCAGCCTCGAATCGGTCGCCTACGATATGGAATTTCAGCCGGATGGCAAGATCGTGATGGCCGGAACCGCCCGCCGCTGGGTCGGTGACGGCATCGTCGATTACGATATCGCTGCGGCCCGGCTCAATGCAAATGGCACACCGGACGCGACATTTGCGAATAACGGCTGGGTTCTCAACGCCACCGGAGCATCCGGCAACCCGCAATATGAGCGTGCATACACTCTGAGCGTAATGCCAAACGGCAAGATCCTGCTTGCCGGGTCACACATGCTCAGACTCGACGCGAACGGCACGATGGACACAACATTTAGCTCGACGCCCGTCATCCTTCCTGCCACGGCAACCGATTCCAAAGCACTCGCTGACGGCAAAGTGTTGTTTAGCGGCGGCGGAAGCGGCGATTTTGGCGTTTCGAGATATTCAGGCACGAGCATTGACACGACATTCGGAATAAACGGAACCGCCACGCTCGATGCCGGTGGTGTGGAAACGACGAACGGTCTCTATCTCGATGCGAACGGCGATATTGTTGTCGGCGGTTACTCGGCTAGCATCGGCCAGTCGAGAACGAAATTTGCCATCGGCCGGTTCAAATCGAGCGGCACACCAGACAACACGTTTGGTATTGGCGGAGCGATCGTTACCGATTTCGGCGGCAGTTCTCAGATCTACGGCGTCACAAAGCAAACGGACGGCAAGTTTGTCGCCGCAGGCATTGTAAAGACCGGCATCGACAGCGACTATGCGGTTGTCCGATATGCTCCGCGAGCGACGCCTTTTGATTTTGACGGTGATGGCAAGACCGATCTTTCGATCTATCGCCCCGGCGGCCCGAACGGTGCCGAATGGTGGTGGCTGAAATCTTCAGGCGGCAGCGCAGCTTTGCAGTTTGGCGAATCCACGGACAAACCGGTCGCGGGCGATTACACCGGCGACGGCAAGACCGACGCGACTTTCTGGCGGCCTTCGAGCGGTTTCTGGGACGTTCTTCGCAGCGAAGACTTTACGTATTACGGCGTGCCATTCGGCATCGCCACCGATATTCCGGCACCCGCCGATTACGATGGTGACGGCCGGACAGATTACGCGGTTTTTCGTCCGTCGAACGCCACGTGGTTTATCTCAAATTCCGGCGGCGGCACGACGATCGTGAGTTTCGGCCTGCCGGGCGACCAGCCCGTCAACGCCGATTACGATGGCGACGGCAAATCCGATATCGCGATCTATCGACCGAACGGCACAAACGGCACCGGCCTTGCCGAATGGTGGGGCATTCGCAGCTCGAACAATCAGGTTTTTGCTCTCCAATTCGGGATTCCAGGCGATAAGGCCGTTGCCGCCGACTACACTGGCGACGGTAAAACTGATGTCGCCGTGTTCCGGCCCTCGACCGGCGTCTGGTCGATCCTGCGTAGCGAAGACCTCTCATACTACGCGTTCCCGTTCGGAGCAAATGGCGACCTGCCCGTCCCCGGAGACTACGACGGCGACGGCAAAATGGATCCGGCAGTCTTTCGCCCGTCCAACTCGACCTGGTACGCCAACCGCTCTACCGCCGGCATCCTGATCCAACAATTCGGCATCACCGGCGACTTGCCCGTACCAAATGCGTATGTTCGGTAATGTGAGTTAGCAGCTATAGGAAACAACAAAAGCCGCCAATTGAGGCGGCTTTGTTGTTCTTCTAAAAATTCCATTTGCAATTCGCGAATCGCGAATGGGATCCCGACCACGATTATGGATTCGTCCGCTCTGACGGGAACACTGGCCTTGACGAGTCGGGGTTGTCTGGGGACGTGTGGCGGTGGACTATTTTCCAGTCTTTGCCGATCAGTTTGTAAACGAGCGTCATGCGACCCGAGGCGTTTTCGAGTTTGCCGTTATTTTCCTGTGTTTGCTTCCATTTACAGCTAACAAAAGCTGAGTTGGCGGTCAGGATCTGGATGTTGAGGCCGGTGATCTCGATGGAAACGTTCGAGAGTTTTGCATAGACATCCCGGGTGACGGTATTGACGCTGTCCCAGCCTTTGGTCGCCGAGC
>Ga0209023_10001126_pt1 | contig 36842 bp, 36 predicted proteins | sample LakOneMetagenome_FD_187468 | JGI IMG/M metagenome (GOLD analysis project Ga0209023, IMG submission 187468) | Freshwater and sediment microbial communities from Lake Erie, Canada (SPAdes) (version 2) | ecosystem: Environmental > Aquatic > Freshwater > Lentic | place: Lake Erie, Canada...
CGATCTATAGTTCCTCGTCCATTGCGCGATCTCATATATTTATGGCTCGCGCGTAATCGCTATCGAATCTTCGGGCGGCGAGAAAGCTGTTGGAAGCCATCGACCGAACATTTAAATCGCATTTTGTAGTTTGCGCGTTGGTCTGAAAGCGCACAAAATAGCCAGACGGTTTTTTTGTTCCGGCCACCTGTGTCCTTTGACGGCCTAAGCCTTCGCCGACTTCTTGTCCTTTGTAACCTTAAAGTTTGCGCTAACAGAATTTGCGGCCGTCGAAAGAGCGCCCCCCGGCTAGAGTGATCGTTTTGATCTCATATAGCTGCGCGACAAAGTCATCGAATGTCATAGCCTTCAGAGTACTCGTTATCTTCTGTAGTTCGAGCGGTTGTTTGCCGTAACGCAGCTGGAAAAGATCGCTCCGTTTCCATCTACCCAGAATTGTTCGCGCGAAATGCGATTTTCCTCGCGAAACGATCCGATCTTCAGGATGTTGATCGTTTTTTGCAGTTAGCTTGTTTCGCGGCTGCAAAATAGAGGTGTATGCCGAGATCTTCTGTACGCTAACGACGCTTGCGGGCGCGGTTTGAGCATACGCGGATAGTGTGTGTTTGAAGATTATGTCAGCATTTCTCCTGCTCACTCATTAAGGTGTAGAGCAATAGCGTTGCGGCGACCTAGCTATAGCGAAGTGTCGAGATCTGCTGTCCCGAAGCCGAGGAGATGGAGGAGAAGTATTCGCTCCACATCTCAATCTTTGCCTCGCAGATCCTTCCGCGAAAAATTGACATCGTTATAGTCTTGCCAAGGGTTATCCATTGAGGTGCTCCATGCGAGAGAGGATTTCGGACTGTGCGTATTCAAAACCTCTCATGATCGGATTGACCTAATAACTGAGCAATCTCTTCGAATATCTTTTGATCTGCCGGGTCACCGTGCTGGATCAAGTGAGCCAACCTATCAAAGTCAGGCGGATCAAGCTCCGCAACTTTTCTGATGGCTACTTTTTGTCCTCGCCACCATTCGAGAATTTTTCCAAGCATCAATCTTTCCCGAAATTTAATGGCTGAGATTTTCAAGCTTGTGTGGTCTAACGATACAGTCGTAGATATCGAGAATCGCCGCTGCCAACATCATCTTGTGTACCGAGAGAATAGCGTCCGTCTGCAAACCTGCGACGAGTTTAATCTAACTTAGCTTCTAAAAATCTATTAACCAAAATCGGTGCGCGGATCGTTGAGCGCAGGTCTGCGTTACAAGGAGCTATCGCTTGATCGTCAGCCGCATCCAGGCGGATGCTAGGTGACAGCTTCTATTCTCGATCGCCGGGAACCTCGTGCGCTTAAAGGGCTTGAGGGACCGTTGGTGTGTCTATCTTATGAGCGCATCGCGGCACTTCAACGATTTCTCGTGTGACGCTGAATTCATCTTCGCCGCGATCCGTAATGACGGTGATGCGCGCAATCGCTTCCGCATTGATGGCATTCGGAATTTGGATGCATTTAACGCAATGCCACATTCATACTAACGAACATCCGGCCATGGATCATGAGCATAGCCACGTCCATTTCTCCGTTTGCCGAAGTTATGCTGGCAATCCGTACCGCAAGTGGAAGCCGATGCACCAATAGGTAAGCCTATCGTTGCATATCAGATGGTATTCCTTGGACTGGCTCCACAGTGAACCGTTTAAGTAAATCGAGATCTCGATCCAGCTCGTGGCCCATGTAGGATCGATATCAGCACAACTCGTCCCAGCCCAGGAAGCTGCTCGGCGTCTTGTGAGTGCGCTTCTTGCTGCTTACGCCGACAACACTAGCCTATCTCGTCCATCTGTACTCGTGAGTGACAGATCCCTTATCGGAAGTGATTGTAACACTCGTTATAGGACCGCAACTACCGATGAGCAAAGCTGCGTTTCCAATCACGACGCTATCGCCCGGCTTTAGGGTTGCACTCCCCCCCAACGCTAAAGCATCCTCGGCTTTAAAATAACAGTTTGGAGACTTTGCTTTATTGATCTGTATCCTATCGATTGCCACCACCTGATCGCTCAAGTTCCTAACAACAAGGATGCCAAATTGATCGGTTGGCGAACGAGGATTGGTCTTAATTTCTGAGGCAAGAGCGATCGGAGATTTTTCAAACATTTCGAGCATTCGGGTGAAGGAACCAAAGTACTCCTTTGAAAAAGATAAAACAAAAATGATTGCTAGCAGAAGCGCCCATTTTCCAGCGAACGCAGTTTTTGAAGCTCTAATGCCTGTTGGAGTCAGCGACAGCGGGCCACGAAAGGCAGTCCACGTGTTTATTTTTTTAAACATCCTCGTTAGAAATTTGCGGGAAAAGAGCAGCACCAACAACGCAGCACCTGCAAACAATACAACAAGCAGATGTTGATTACGAGTTTGACGAGTTTTTTCGGCCTCTTGGAACGCAGCAACCTGCGCTGCCTCCGCATCCCGCAAAGCCTCCTTGTCTGCTTCCTCTTTTCTATTCCGCTCTTCAATCTCCTTCTGTGTATCAGCAGCAATCTGAGCAGCTCTTCTTGCTATTTCTCGATCCTCCGCGTCCGACGCCTGCCGTTCTTGCGCAGCTTTTTGCTGACATTGTGCGAGGGCTGCTTGAACGCGAAGGTCGGATGTTGGAATGCCAAGCCGTATAAGATCATCTACAGATCTGACGCCCTGTTGTTCTTGTAACGATTGCTCGATACAAATTCTGTCGCTCGGGGACAGCTGAGACCATCGTCGAAGAAAAATCTCTCTCTCGCCATCGCCCGGTCTTCGTACTTGCCCAAATTGTGCCTGAGCAGGCTGAGTCGATGTTGTAACATTTGATTTCTGCTTACAGTAGTCGAACAAGGGTTTGAGCCTGGCATCAGACGGCTGCGTGCCATGCTGAATAAGTTTCTCGACGCTAAGGTCGGATTCTCTAAGCTCAGAATCGGCACAGGCAAGAACGTCATTACTTATTTTTTTCCATTCGTTTCGAACGGATTGTGTAGTGGCATGATTAGCGATCCCGCCGATGATTTTCATTATGTCGCTGGCTGATTGAGCGGTGGCCTCTGAGGATCCGAATACAACGAAAATCAAAAAGCAAAGTCGCGCTATCCGAGATTTCACAGCCATCCTCCAAAATTGACCCGACAGTATAAATTCGGTTTTAAAGCCGTGGGCTTATGAACCGCAACAGGTTTGTTTCGCGGGTATGAGTCTCCGCGAAAAGGACCTTCGAGAACGGTTTGCCGGTAATCTTCGTCGGCTCCGCCGCGATTCTAAGTTTTCACAGGAAAAGCTGGCTAACTTCGCCGGAGTTGATAGGGCCCATGTCAGCAAAATTGAGCGGAAAATTGCCTTCGTGGGCCTTGAGATCATTGGCAGATTTTCGGTCGTCCTAGACGTTGAGCCTGCCGAATTTTTTCGTCCGCTCCCGAAAGCTCCCCGGCGCAGATCGAAAGAATGAGCGCCGGGATGCTTCGTTAGGAGCGAGCGCCCTTCTTATCCTTGACAGCTTTGAAATTCGCCCGGACCGAGCTGGCACAAGCAGACAGTGCGTCGTCTAGACCTCCGGCGACCGCGATGGTCTTCACTTCGTCCAGCTGTGCCACCAGATCATCGAACGTTGCAGCCTTCAGCGTGCTCTTGCCTTTTGCAAGTTCGAGCGGCTGCTTGCCGTATCGCAGTTGGAAGTAAATCGCTCCGCTACCATCGACCCAGAACTGCTCCTTACTGATCCGCTTTCCCTCACGGAAGCTGCCGATCTTAAGAATCTGGGCGTCGATATTGGCGGTCAACTTGTTGCGACGCTGAAGGATAGGCGTGTTGGCGGATGGTTTCTGAACCGAGACCAGAGAAATCGTAGATTTGGCTTCCATGTGAGTGCTCCCGTTGTTGACGGGGGCGGCATCCCCTCGAAATCCAGGGAGGGCAACGCTACGGAGGTTAATTAATTGTCCTCAACATCGACCGGTTGGGTGTTAGCCGTGGAAAACGGGAAGCTACGATATTCGTCGATCCGCGAAATTTGCTCGCGCACCCTCTCTTCGGAAAGGTGGTCCTGATGGAGCATGACAGTCACATAGCGCTGCATCAGACGATGCCGACCCTGCTCGTCTGCATTAATCCACTCTGCCGAGCACGCCCCTACCGCCATCGGGTGGGTTTGAGCGCTCTGCTCTGGGAATGGGGTGACTTCGATCATCCCTTTTGTGCTGTACCTCTCGTACGGAGCGCGATCCGGTGTCCAGGAAAAAATCACAGAGGTTGCTTTCATGCCTGCTCCATCGCGTTTCTATTGGACGTTAGTACCACCCGTGCAGCATTGCCCTTCACCGGCTCTAGCTCGACGAGCCCGGCGCTCTGCAACAGCTTCAATCCACGGGACTTAGAATCCTTATCGATGCCGAGATCAGCCAGCAGCGTTTTGGGAAGGGTGACCACGCGCTTGCCGGTAAGTGCTGTCTGGTGGTGGATGGCGAGAAACAAAGCGAGCGCACGCCCCGGCAACTGTGCGGCCTGCGCGATTTCAGGGAGAGGGATCGGTCCCTTCAAGAAACGACCGGCGATGCGGTTTGCCCGCGCGCGGCTCGCTCGTGTCAGAACTTCTCTTTCTAGTATCGATGTGTTTTCCATACAGTAGACTTTCTATAAGAGGGAACGGTATCGCGCCTTAGCGACACCTCCTTCGCCGCTACGCGAAGCTAGCTAGCGGGGCGGTAGATGGCGTCGGATCGACCCACGAGCTCGACGACCCGATTCCACATCGATATTCCGCGCTCCTCCATGTACCTGTCGGGATCACGGATGATCCGCGCGTCCGTGCGCAGTGCCAGACCACCTGTGACGGTAGAGCCAGCCTGAGCCATCAGCCGCCGCATGTGGCGAGTAGCTTCATCAATCTCGTTTGCGGGAGCCTGGATGAGAAAGGCATCATGAATCGGTGCGCATACGGCGATCCCTGCCTCCACAGCGGCTATCGCTGCGATGCGCATGGCCTCCGCCCCATTTGCTTGCATCGGAAAGTTCATCAGCGATGTCGCGCGGTCTTCGGGGCCGATCAAACGTCGCCACCCGAATGTCGTCGTCTGCTCATTTGTAATCATCGCCGACGAAACCACGCCGTCGATCCATTCCCAGAATTGTCGATATGTCCGCCGATGTACATCGATGAGATGTCTGGCCTCGCTCACGGAAATCCCTGCCCGACCGGCTACACTCTCGGCACCCATTCCGTAGTTCAATCCCAGCACGACGGCCTTGCAAATCTCCCGCTCCTTGCCGTGCGAGGCCTTAGTAGCGCCCAAGGGAGCAAGGCCGGCGTGTCTTGCGAAAGCGAGATACAGGTCCTCCCCATTGTAGGATTCCATCAAGCGCCCATCGCCAGACAACCCTGCAGCGATGCCGATCTCCTGCGATGCAAAGTCAATGTAGGCTAGGGCTTGCCCCGGCGAAGGACGGATAATACCGCGCAACCACTTTGCCGGACCGAAGGCAAAGCGACTTGCGGGCGGTTGGTTACGTCCGGTTTTGGACCTGAACGGAACCAAGCTGGTTCTCGCCCGACCATCCGAACCAACCGGAATGATGGACCGGCGCAAAACTGCGAGTGTCTGCCGCAGCTCGCGCAGCGCAGCAATTGAGAGGTTGTGAGCCTCCATCGACTTGAACGTCTCGTCATTCAGTGCCAAGGCTCCAGAGGTCAGACGGGGCCAAGCAATCCGGTTTGATGCCAACCATTCCGCAAAACGATCCTGTTTAAAGGTGGTGCCTTCATAGACGGGGCAGAGCTCGCGCACGGCATCGATCAGTCCAATCTTGAGATCAGCCCACCGTTCGTTAAGCACGTTGTAGATATCGGCATCGATAGGAATCCCCGTGCGCTCTATCCTGGCGACGGCGGACATGTATCGGCCTCGATAGGTTGCGTACGGCCACGCGATGTCCATGCAGTCGAGCAGAGCGCACAACCCATCGACGTCGGACTCACAGTAATCAAGCAGGGCTCGCCGCTCTTCGGGGGACCACGACTGCTGGTCGCAGGCCAGCCTACGCATCGAGTCCTTTTCAGCGATTTGAATATGAGCTTTGCCCCGGAGCGCCAGTGCGCCAGGCAGACCATTTCCGGCCTTCAGAGACAGGCCGTTAGTTTCGACCCGGTGCTCGCAATAAAGGTCAAGGATGTTAGACGGCAGCGGCCATCCGAGTTGCAGAAAACAGCCGATTTCAGCGGCCGCCATGTATGCGACCATCACAGCGTCGTCACCGACATCGAACGGGGCGCGCGAAAGTTCGGCTAACTCATGTTGCCAGAGGCGGATGATTTGGCCGCTGCGGTATTCGCGCGCGACCATGCAAACTGGAACAGGGTGCTCACCATCAACGCTGCGAAACTCGAAATCGACGCACCAAATCGATCGAAAGGGAATGGCGACCTTTCGGTCACCATTCGTTTCTGTGCCTCCGGCCATCGCTTAAACAAGGCCGCGCAGGCGCTTCACAACAGGATGATCCTCACTCGAGATCACCTTGTCGCGAAATGCGACCTCCAGAAGCTCGTTCAGAGGCTTGGTCACCCATGCGGGTTCAGACAACTCCCCTTGAGCTTCGAAAAGCCGATACGCGCCAAGAGACATATCCGCAGCGAGACGGATCCACCGCTTTTTAGCGAGCTCACAGCCCTGAAGGGCCGTCTCATGCCAATCGTTCCTTGATGCGTTGTCGTTAGCGACCTTAACCGGCCAGACGAAAGTGACGTTCTGTCGATTAACCGCAACGACGAGCACAGCAGGCTTAAGCTGATCAGCGAGAAAGCCCATCATGTCGGGGGAGACCAAAAAGGTCTCTCTCTCATGAGTGTCTTCGTAAATGACCGTCGGAAGCATCATGTCTTCCGCGGGGTTCACGCGAATGAACTCCTGCTTCAACGGCTTGCGGACGGGCACCTTGCTCAGCAGCTCCACGCCGCTTCCCATATTCAGCCCGATCGGAATCCTCAGCTTACTGAGGTCTGCAAAGATGCTAGGTGTAGTAACCTGCTCAAGATATGTATCGTTTTTCATTTATTATTCCTCTGGATGACAAGATCGTCTCGTCGCCGAACAACGATTAAATTGTCCATAGGATCACCATCGTCGGATTGCCCGATAAAGCAGTCTCGGAAGCCCGCGAGCGCGTGCGATCGGCGCTGATCGCTTCGGGTCTCGCGCTCCCGGCCCGTCGAATCACCGTCAATATGGCCCCCGCCGATTTGCCAAAGGAAGGCAGCCACTACGACCTGCCGATTGCGCTCGGGCTGATGGCCGCCATTGGCGCGATCCCGCCGGATGCGCTTTCAGGTTTCACCGTGCTCGGCGAACTCGGGCTGGACGGGTCCATCGCGCCAGTGGCGGGCGTGCTGCCCGCGGCTATCGGGGCCAATGCCCGTGACGAAGGACTGATCTGTCCTGCGGCTTGCGGCGCGGAGGCAGCCTGGGCCAGTCCTGACATCCAGATCGTCGCGGCGTCCTCGCTCATCCAGATCGCCAACCACTTCAAGGGGACGCAAGTGCTCTCGCGGCCCGAGCCGAAAGTCGCACAGCATCAGGCCTCGATGCTCGATCTTCGCGACATCAAGGGTCAGGAAAGCGCCAAGCGCGCGCTGGAGATTGCAGCCGCCGGCGGCCATCACCTGCTGATGATCGGCTCGCCCGGTGCTGGCAAATCCATGCTTGCGGCGAGACTGCCCTCGATCCTGCCGCCGCTGTCGCCGTCGGAGTTGTTAGAAATTTCCATGATCGCCTCGGTCGCCGGCGAGATCGAAGGCGGCGCACTCACCGCAAAGCGCCCGTTCCGCGCCCCGCATCACTCCGCGAGCATGGCCGCGTTGACTGGCGGCGGCATGCGCGCGAAGCCCGGCGAAATTTCGCTGGCGCATCACGGCGTGTTGTTTCTCGACGAGTTGCCAGAGTTCGATGCGCGTGTTCTCGACTCGCTGCGTCAGCCTTTGGAAAACGGCGAGGTCGCGGTGTCGCGCGCCAATCATCGCGTGACATATCCGGCGCGCTTCATGCTGGTGGCCGCGATGAATCCCTGCCGATGCGGCCATGCCTACGAACCCGGCTATTCCTGCAAGCGTGGACGAATTGACCGCTGCACCTCGGATTATCAAGCGCGCATTTCCGGTCCGCTGATGGACCGCATCGATCTGCGCATTGAAGTGCCTGCCGTTTCCGCCGCCGACATGATCCTGCCGCCGCCATCGGAGGGATCGGCGGAAGTCGCAGCCCGTGTCGCAGCCGCCCGCGCCATTCAGTCGGCGCGGTACGCGGCAATCGGATTGCCGCATATCCGCACCAATGCGGAAGCGCCCGCCGCCGTGCTTGAAGACATCGCAAAGCCCGACGCGCAGGGCCAGAAGCTGTTGCGCGATGCCGCCGAGACCATGCGGCTGTCGGCGCGGGGTTATCATCGCGTTCTGCGGGTGGCGCGGACCCTCGCCGATCTTGATGGCGCGGATATCATTACGCGGCTGCATTTGGCCGAAGCGTTGTCCTATCGCGTGCTCGCGGAAGATTTGCGCCGCGCAGCGTAAGCCGACAACGGTTCCGTAACTATCTCTCTTTACACTTCAAAAACCATAACCGCCCTGTCGCGGCGGCTATGGCGCATGATCCGGCTAACCGGACAGGGTGGCCGCGAGAGCGTGCGAAAGAATGTGTTTCTGTGAGTGCGTCCCATGTTGCGCGTCAAGATGCTGGCTTCGGCCGTCCCCCTGCTGCTTGCCGGTGTTGTCGCCGGCGGCGAAATCATCCCGAGCGCTAGGCCCTGCATCGCGCTTGGCCGGGCCTCCGTCCAGATCGCCACCGCGCCGTGGCAGCAACAGCTTCATGTCAGCTTCACCAATGACCCTGCCGCCGCAACAGTGCGCGTGCAGCTGGTTGACAGCGCCGAACTGGCGGACTTCGCCGTGGTCGATGATAAGCAGACCGACGACGCGGAAAGCTGCGCCTACAACAGCGAGACCGCATTCGTCGGGATCGCCGATCATGTATCGGCTTCGGAGCCGGTGATTCTCCTGACGCAAGACGCCAGCGCCGACTACCGCATCTTCGTCCACTCGCGCACCTTCAGCGCGAAAGATGCCGCAGCCCTCGTTGTAGGTGCCGGACGCGGCGCACGTTCGGCGCGGCGCGAGTTCAGCGCGCTTTAACCTTTCATTTACCATGTTTCGACGTGCGCTCGCATGAGCCTGGGCACTGCAAACACTTCGAAATAACCCCCGCACATTCTTGAGCGAGCGGATTCTCGCGCGCAGCATTCAAATCACGGAGCGGATTATCATGGGGCGGGTTTTGCGCATCCGGTCGCGGCTCCGCCGGTTCAATCGCACGCAGCCACGAACCGCGTCGGCCCTCCGCGCGTCTGCGATGTTCGTAGCCGCATTCGCCCTTGCATACGGGATCATCTCGATCAGCACATCGGACCCGTTGGTGTTCGCGCTCGGTGCGAGCCTCATGTTTGCCGCGGCATGTGTCGCGATAACTTTCTTGATGATGCACCTCCGCCGCCTCAGGCAGAGCGTGCACACGCTTGCGCTGACGAACGAAACGTTGTCCGACCGCAACTGGGACCTAAAGGTTGCCGAGGAACATGCGCGTAGCCTGTTCGAATCGCAGAGCGACCTGATCGTGCTGCGCGACGGCGACGGCATCATCACATCGGTCAACGAGGCTTATTGCGCGCTCGCGCAGATGCCGCGTGAGGCCCTGATCGGCACGCGTTTCGCACTGCCGGTTCTTGAACAGGGTCTTTCCGCCGTCGAGCCAAACGGCACACGCGTTCACGACCAGAAGATCGACAGCGCCATCGGTCCGCGCTGGATCGCCTGGCGGGAGGGATTGATTCACAGTGATGCCGGCCATTCAGCCGATCTTCAATGCGTGGGCCGCGACGTCACCGATCGCACCGGCACCGAGCGCGCACTGGCCGACGCTCGCGATTTGGCCAACACCGCCAACCGTGCCAAGTCGAAATTCCTCGCGATGGCGTCGCATGAAATCCGCACGCCTCTCAACGGTATCATCGGCATGAGCGGGCTTTTGCTCGATACGCCGCTGACGCCCGAACAAGTCACCTACGCCAAAGCCGTGAAAACGTCCGGCGACGCGCTGATGGCGCTGATCGACGAGCTACTGGATTTTTCCAAGATCGAAGCCGGCAAGATCGATCTCGAGCATCGTCCGTTCGCGCTCGCGTCCATGATCGAAAATATCGCAGAGCTTCTCGCGCCGCGCGCGCAGGCACGTGGTCTCGAAATCGCGGCCTATGTCGATGAGCGTCTTCCTCAGGACGTTGCGGGCGATGCGTCGCGGCTGCGGCAAGTGCTGCTCAATCTCGCGGGCAACGCCATCAAGTTTACCGAGACAGGTGGCGTCGCGCTGATTGTCGAGCCAGGCATCTGGCCGGAGGAAATTAGCTTCCTCGTGCGCGACACCGGCATCGGCATCGCGCCGGAGGCACAGACTCGCATTTTCCGCGAATTCGAACAGGCCTCCGAAGGCACGGCGCGCAATTACGGCGGTACTGGCCTTGGTCTCAGCATCAGCGAGCGCATCGTGCGCCGCATGGGCGGACGTATCACGCTTGAAAGTGCGGAAGGCGACGGCGCAACCTTCGCATTTTCGATTCCGCTGCCAGCGGCGGGCACCACCGCAACGTCGGCCTGGACTGCACCGGACCTGACCGGCCACGCCATCATGGTCGTGGCACCGCAGACCATCGAAGCCTCGCTGATCGCGCGGCGGCTCGGGCGATGGGGCGCGCAAACCTGTACGGTCGCCGATCCTTACACCGCGCTTGCGTTGCTCCCCGAGCGCGCGTGGCACGCGGTTCTCGTCGATCGCATGAGCGGCGAAGCAGCGATGCAGGCACTTGGCGAAGCAGCCTTGCAGTACGCCGTGCATCGCATCGCGATGATCACACCGGCCGAGCGGCGCGCCATGACGACGGAAGCCATGATGCATTTCACCGGTTATCTGGTGAAGCCTCTGCGCGCGGCCTCGCTGGCACAGCGCCTCACATCGCTCAACACCGCGCTGGTCCCCGATCTGCCGGATCATGAGAGTGTTGCACCATTACCGAGCGCCGCGATTGCACCGAAGCGTGCTCTTTCGATCCTCGTCGCGGAAGACAATGAGATCAATGCACTGCTGATCCGCTCGCTGCTGACACGGCTCGGTCACCGTCCCGTCATCACGACCGATGGCGACGCGGCACTGGAATCCTGGCTCGCCGCCGACAGCGCGGGCACGCCGTATGACATGGTGCTGATGGACGTGCAGATGCCGACACTTGATGGCATCGAGGCGACAAAACGGATTCGCGCGCATGAAGCGCAGCGCAGTTCGCGGCGAACCACGATTCTCGCACTGACCGCGAACGCGCTGGTGGACGACCGCTATGCCTGCTTCGAAGCGGGCATGGATGGCTTCCTCGTCAAGCCGCTCGACCGCGACAAGCTGACCGAGGCGCTCGCCTCGATTCCGACATTGCGCACGGTGACCGTGTAATCCTGTCGTGTCACCAGCGTCATAAAACCGTATCACGGTCATGATTAGTGATCCTCACAAGCCGCGCTTGGCGAAGCGATTCGCGCGGCGGCGAGGACATCATGCGCGGTACGTCACCGGTTGAACCAAAACCGGCGGTCACATCGAGAATCATTCTGAGCGAAGCAAATCGCAACCCGCTCCATATCCTCCGCCATAGCGCGCTGGTTCAGAAACTCAAGCCGTTACCACCGGCCGCAGAAGCTCTCGGACGGATCGGTCCGCTCGAAGTGCGTCTCGCGCAGACCAAGCGCGACGTGAAGCGCGCGCAGAAACTCCGCTACAAGGTATTCTACAAGAATGGCTCTGCCATCGCCGATGCCGCCACCATGCTGGCGCAGCGCGACAAGGATGCGTTCGATAAGATCTGCGATCATCTGATGGTGATAGATCACGCCGCGAAGCCGACCATGAGCGGCAAGCAGCCGGTGGTCGGCACCTATCGCCTGCTGCGTCAGGAGATCGCTGAACAGCACGGCGGATTCTATACTGGCGACGAATTCGATTTATCCAGCATGATGGCGCGGCACCGCGGGCTGAAATTTCTCGAACTCGGGCGCTCCTGCGTGTTGCCGCCCTATCGCACCAAGCGCACCGTCGAATTGTTATGGCACGGCGTGTGGAGCTATGTTCGGCGTCACAATCTTGATGTCATGATCGGCTGCGCAAGTTTTGAAGGCACGGATCCGGATCGCCTCGCGCTGCCGCTCTCGTTCCTGCACCACTTTGCTTCTGCGCCCGAGGGATGGCGCGCCAGCGCACATGCGTCGCGCCGGGTGGAAATGAACCGGATCGCAAAGAGCGAGATCGACACCAAGGCAGCGATGCGGATGTTGCCGCCGCTGATCAAAGGCTATCTGCGGGTCGGCGCGTTCGTCGGCGATGGTGCCGTGATCGATCATCAGTTCGGCACCACCGACGTGTTGATCGTGATGCCGGTCTCGGCGATCAACGCGCGCTATCTCGGCCATTTCGGCGCGGATGCAACACGGCACGCGGCCTAAATTTATAACCGCCGCAGCGAAACCGTCTCGATCACGTGATCGCCGCCCTTTTTCAGGATCAGCGTGGCGCGCGGGCGTGTTGGCAAAATATTTTCCTCGAGATTGACGAGGTTGATGCCGTTCCAAAGCGATAGCGCCTTGTCGGTCGCTTCCTTGTCGGACATTTTCGCATAGCGGCTGAAGTAAGACTGTGGGTCGCGGAAAGACGTGCTGCGCAGCGCGAGAAAGCGCTCGACATACCACTTGCGCAGCACCGGCTCGTCGGCATCGATGTAAACCGAGAAGTCAAAAAAGTCCGACACGTAGGGCACGGCCTTGCCGTCGCTGGGCAGCGGTCCAGTCTGCAACACGTTGACGCCCTCGACGATCAGAATGTCGGGACGATCCACCTCGATCCACTCGTCCGGAATAATGTCGTAGGTCAGATGCGAATAGATCGGCGCGCTCACCGGACGTCGTCCGGCCTTGATGTCTGACAGAAACGCGAGCAGCGCGGTGCGATCGTAGCTCTCGGGAAAACCCTTGCGCTCCATCAACCCTTCGCGCTGGAGAATTTCATTCGGATAGAGAAAGCCATCGGTGGTGACGAGATCGACCTTGGGCTGCGGTGACCAGCGCGCCAGCAGCGCCTGCAGCACGCGGGCGGTGGTCGATTTTCCGACCGCCACCGATCCCGCGACGCCGATGATGTAGGGCATCTTGCGGTCCTCGATCCCGAGGAAGTGCCGCTGCGCCACGAACAGCCGCTGCGCGGCCGCGACATAGAACGACAGCATGCGCGACAGCGGGAGATAGATTTCCTCGACCTCTTTCATATCGAGGCGATCATGCATCGAATGCATCCGCGCGATTTCCGCCGCGGTTAGCGTCATCGGCATGTCATCGCGCAACGCGGCCCATTGGTCGCGCGTAAACACCCGGTAAGGGTTGTACTGGATCTGGTCGGCTCTCACATCCATGAGCCACTCCTCCTGATCGCCGAGCGCATGTCCCTTGCGCCCGGATTGAATCACTCGCGCTTGCGCGCAGCTTTTTCCTCAAGCCCGGACATCTGGGTCCGTTGCGCCAGCGCGTCCTCGACTTCCGACAAACTGATGTTGCGCGACTTGAGCAGCACCAGCAGATGGAAAATCAGATCGGCACTTTCCGCGATCAGGTGGCCGCGATCGTTTTCAATCGCGGCGATGACGGTTTCCACCGCCTCTTCGCCCAGTTTCTTCGCGCAATGATCGGTGCCCTTATCCAGCAGCTTGCGGGTGTAGGACGCTTCGCCGCCCGACGCCGCGCGGGCATCGATGGTGGTCGCCAGATGATGGATCGTGAAACGGGTCATGACCGGCTTCTATCAGGTCTGGCCCCCGGCGGGGAGCGCAAAGTGTTGAACCGATTCATGTATTCGCTTCCGCAAATTCGCTTTTCTGAACTTGCCGTCTACGGATCGAGCCGCATCGGCAGGCCGGAGCGGACCATATGCTCCTTGGCCTGACGAATGGTGAACTCCCCGAAGTGGAAAATCGACGCCGCCAGCACCGCCGTGGCGTGACCCTCGCGGATGCCCGCCACCAGATGATCGAGGTTGCCGACGCCGCCGGAGGCGATCACCGGAACCTTCACGGAATCGGAAATGGTGCGGGTCAGCGGAATATCGAAACCCTGCCGCGTGCCGTCACGGTCCATAGAAGTCAGCAGGATTTCACCCGCGCCGAGCGACACGACTTCTTGGGCGAATTCGACGGCATCGATGCCGGTGGATTTGCGCCCGCCGTGGGTGAAGATCTCCCAGCGGTCGGAGTTGCCTGCACGGGGCACGCGCTTGGCGTCGATCGCCACAACAATGCACTGGTCGCCAAATTTTTCTGCGGCTTCCTTGACGAATTCACGCCGCTGCACCGCCGCCGAATTGATCGAGACTTTGTCCGCTCCATAGTTCAGCAGCGTGCGGATATCGTCGACGGTACGAACGCCGCCTCCCACAGTGAGCGGCATGAAGCAGGCTTCCGCCGTCCGCCGCACCACATCGAGAATGGTGCCGCGATTTTCGTGCGTCGCCGTGATGTCGAGAAAACAGAGTTCGTCCGCGCCCGCGGCGTCATAGGCAATCGCGGCTTCCACCGGATCGCCGGCGTCGCGCAGGTCGACGAAGTTGACGCCCTTGACCACGCGGCCGTCCTTGACGTCGAGACAGGGAATGACGCGGACTTTGAACATCGGTTTTCCTACGCCGCCGCGCGCGCGTTGCGGATGAGCTTTAAAGCTTCCGCCGGATCAACGCGGCCATCATAGAGCGCGCGGCCCGAGATCGCGCCTTCGAGTTTTTTCGCGCGCGGCTGCAGCAGCGCTTTGACGTCCTCAATGGACGCGAAGCCGCCTGATGCGATCACAGGAATCGAAATCGCGTCCGCCAGCGCAATGGTCGCCTCAAGGTTGAGGCCTTTGAGCAAACCGTCGCGCGCAATGTCGGTGAAGATGATCGCAGCCACGCCTGCGTCCTCGAAACGCTGCGCGATATCGAGCGCGGTCACAGTGGATGTTTCCGCCCAGCCCTCCACCGCGACCTTGCCGTCGCGCGCATCGAGTCCCACCGCGACGCGGCCCGGAAATTTCTTCGCAGCTTCTTTCACCAGCGCCGGATCGCGCACCGCAGCGGTGCCGATAATGACGCGGCGAATTCCTTTGCTCAGCCATGCTTCGATGGTGGCGAGATCGCGGATGCCGCCGCCGAGTTGTACCGGAAACTTGACCACCTTCAACATCGCCTCCACCGCCTGCGCATTCACTGGCTTGCCTGCGAATGCGCCATCGAGATCGACCACATGAAGATATTCGAAGCCTTGGCTCTCGAAAGTTTTCGCCTGCGCCGCAGGATCGAGATTGAACACGGTCGCGCGCGCCATGTCGCCTTGTTCGAGACGCACGCACTGGCCGTTCTTGAGATCGATGGCGGGAAAAAGAATCACGGCTTCCACTTCAGAAAATTCGAGATCAGAGCCAGCCCGAAGCGCTGGCTCTTTTCGGGATGAAACTGCGTACCGATGGCGGTGTCTTTCGCGACAATCGCCGTCACCGGCCCGCCATACTCGGCGCGCGCAACCACATCGGCCTCGTTCGCCGCTTTGAGGTGATAGGAGTGCACGAAATAAGCGTGGCGGCCCTTGTCGCCTAGCGGCAACCGCTCCAGCACCGGATGTTCGCGCACCAGATCGAGCGTGTTCCAGCCCATATGGGGAATCTTCAAATTCTCTTCGCGCGGCGTGATCTTCTCGACATCGCCCTTGATCCAGTTGAGCCCCGGCGTGGTGACGTATTCCTTGCCCTGCGTCGCCATCAACTGCATTCCGACACAGATGCCCAAGAACGGCCGCGCCTTGTCGCGCACCGCTTCCGTCATCGCGTCCACCATGCCGTCGAGCCCGTCGAGGCCTTTACGGCAATCGGCGAACGCGCCGACGCCAGGCAGCAAGATGCGGTCCGCGCGAAACACGACCTCAGGATCGCGGGTCACAACGATCTTTTGCGGCTGCTCCATCGCGCGCGCGGCGCGTTCGAACGCCTTCGCCGCCGAATGCAGGTTGCCGGACCCATAATCGATGATGGCAACGCTCAACGCGGCGCTCCCGGTTCGGGAAACAAGCCGAGTACGTTTTGCGAATTTGCAATGGAAGCGCGTGGCAGCGGCGGCGGAGCAACCTTGTTGCCACGCGGGCTTTCGGAAAACTTCGCGTTCCAGCGCTCGAAGAACCGGCGCTCTGCGCCCTCCTCAGAATCCGCCACGACGACATCGAGCTGACGCCATTTGCCGCGCGAGAGTTTCCAGCGGCGCAGGGATCCGGCTTCAAGTCCAACCAGCAGCGCGAACACGGCCATAATGAGCAACCGCGCGCCTCCGCCGACGCCAAGACGCGTGAAGAGGATTTCCGCACCGACTGACAGAGCGATATAGCCGAGCAGCGCCAGCCAGAGCCGATGCCAGATCAGCCAGATCAGCGGCGCGACCAGAGCCCAGACATAAAATCCATCGCGCACGAAAACGAGCTGGTCCGGCGAGGTGCGCACGTCGGTGCCGTAATAGCTCGCAGGCGCATGAACCGTGTAAACCGCCATGATCGTTCTCCGACAATCCTCTGCAAACACGATCTTGTCAGATCGTGCTTGTCATCCGCCGAGCTGGCCCTTGGTGGACGGCACCTCGCCTGCCATGCGCGGATCGATCGTGACCGCCGCACGCAACACGCGCGCCAGTCCCTTGAAGCAGGACTCAGAGATGTGGTGTGCGTTCTCGCCGTACAATGTCTCGACATGCAGGGTCACGCCCGCATTCATCGAAAATGCGTGGAAGAATTCGCGCACCAGTTCGGTGTCGAACTCGCCGATCTTGTGGCGCGGAAACTCGACCTTGAACACCAGCACCGGACGGCCGGAAATATCGATCACCACGCGCGACAGCGTCTCGTCCATCGGCATGTGCACGCCAGCATAACGGGTGATGCCCTTCATGTCGCCGAGCGCCTGCTTCACCGCCTGGCCGAGCGCGATGCCGACATCTTCCGTGGTGTGGTGATAATCGACATGAAGGTCGCCATCGGCCTTCGCCGTGATGTCGATGCGCGAATGCCGCGCCAGCAGGTCCAGCATGTGATCGAAGAAGCCGATGCCGGTCGCGACGTTGGACACGCCGGTGCCGTCCAGATTGACCGACACTTCAATGTCGGTTTCCTTGGTCTTGCGCTTGATCGTGGCCGTGCGCATGAAAGTGCTCTCCGAACGCTTCGCTAGACATAATTGCCGAAAAAGAGCGCCCTTTTAACAGGCGTATGACGCCTTCGCTACTGCGGGATAAGGCCAATTTCGCCCGAGTTTCCGGATATGGTGACCGGAAATCGGCGAGGCGTCCGGTCCGATTGCATCCGGCGGCGCCCATGCCTAAATCAAGCCGATCAGAGAGGGTTTCATGCAAGCATCACAGCCGGAAGTCTGGCACGGCACGACCATTGTCACGGTCCGCAAGGGCGGCAAGGTGGTCATCGGCGGCGACGGACAGGTCTCCATCGGCCAGACGGTCATCAAGTCCAACGCCAAAAAGGTCCGCAAACTCGGCAAGGGTGACGTGATCGGCGGCTTCGCGGGAGCCACCGCTGACGCTTTTACTTTGTTCGAGCGGCTGGAGAGCAAGCTGGAGCAATATCCCGGCCAATTGACCCGTGCCGCCGTCGAACTGGCGAAGGACTGGCGCACAGATCGTTATCTGCGCCGTCTCGAAGCCATGATGATCGTGGCCGACAAGAACGTCTCGCTGGTGCTGACCGGTACCGGCGACGTGCTTGAGCCGGAGCATGGTATCATGGCTATCGGCTCCGGCGGAAATTACGCGCTGGCCGCCGCGCGCGCACTGGCCGACTCGGACAAGGATGCAGAGGCCATCGTGCGCCGCGCGCTCGACATCGCCGCCGACATCTGCGTTTACACCAACCGCAACGTGACTGTCGAAACGCTCACCGAATGAGCGCGGCGGGCCACGCTTCAATACCAGAACGGGAGATGCTGTCACCACGGCAGGGGTTTGTGATCGCCGCGGGATTGATCGCGCTGCAGGCCGCGATTCTCTACGGCATGGGACGCCTGCCGATGTGCGCGTGCGGTACCATCAAGCTCTGGCACGGCGTTGTGCTCTCTTCCGAGAACTCGCAGCACATCACCGACTGGTACACGTTCTCGCATATTATCCACGGCTTCCTGTTCTATGCGCTGACCTGGCTCGTGTTCCGGCGCATGCCATGGATCGCGCGGCTTCTCATCGCGATGCTGATCGAAGGCACGTGGGAGATTTTGGAAAATTCGCCGATCATCATCGAGCGCTATCGCGCAGGCACCATCTCGCTGGATTACTATGGCGACAGCATCGTGAACTCGGTGTCGGACACGCTGGCGATGATCGGAGGCTTCCTGCTGGCGCGGACGTTGCCCATTTGGACGACAGTGATCCTCGCAATCATCTTCGAGATCGCCGTGGGGCTGCATATCCGCGACAACCTGATTTTGAACATCATCATGCTAATTCATCCAACCGAGGCGATCCGGCAATGGCAGACCGGGCCGCCGATTATCTGAACCGCTTGCAGCCGCGCATCACAAGCAATAGCTATCACCCATGACAGATTTTTCTCCCCGCGAAATCGTTTCCGAACTCGACCGTTTCATCGTCGGGCAGACCGACGCCAAACGCGCCGTCTCCATCGCATTGCGCAACCGCTGGCGACGACAGCAGCTCACAGGCTCGCTGCGCGAAGAAGTGCTGCCGAAAAACATCCTGATGATCGGACCGACCGGTGTCGGCAAGACCGAGATCGCGCGGCGGCTGGCGCGGCTTGCGAATGCGCCGTTTCTGAAAGTTGAGGCCACAAAGTTCACCGAGGTCGGCTATGTCGGCCGCGATGTCGAGCAGATCGTGCGCGATCTGGTCGAGGTCGCGATCCTCCAGACCCGCGAAAGAAAACGCAAAGACGTGCAGGCCCGCGCGCAACTCGCCGCCGAAGAGCGCGTGCTCGATGCGCTGGTCGGCGCCAATTCCGGTGCGGCGACCCGCGATTCGTTTCGCAAGAAACTGCGCGCCGGTGAGCTGAACGACAAGGAGATCGAAATCGAGACGCAGTCGTCCGGCGGTGCGCCAATGTTCGAGATTCCCGGCATGCCGGGCGGACAGATCGGCGCGATCAACATCGGCGATATTTTCGGCAAGATGGGCGGACGCACAAAGACCCGGCGTCTGACGGTGGCCGATTCCCACGAGCTTCTCGTCAACGAGGAAAGCGACAAGCTGCTCGACAACGATCAGGTGACGCTGGAATCGATTCAGGCAGTCGAGAACAACGGTATCGTGTTCCTCGACGAGATCGACAAGATCTGCGTGCGCGACGGCGTGCGCGCCGGCGATGTGTCGCGCGAAGGCGTGCAGCGCGACTTGCTGCCGCTGATCGAAGGCACGACGGTTTCTACCAAGCACGGCGCGGTGAAGACCGACCACATTCTGTTCATCGCGTCAGGCGCGTTTCATATCGCGAAGCCATCCGACCTGTTGCCGGAACTGCAGGGCCGCCTGCCGATCCGCGTCGAATTGCAGGCGCTGACGCGCGACGACATGCGAAGAATTCTGACCGAGCCGGAAGCGTCTTTGCTGAAACAGTATGTCGCGCTGATGCAGACCGAGGGCGTGACGCTGGACATCACCGATGACGCCATCGACGCACTGGCGGACGTGGCGGTCGCAGTGAACTCGACCATCGAGAACATTGGCGCGCGGCGGCTGCAGACCGTGATGGAGCGCGTGCTGGACGAGATTTCGTTCGCGGCGCCTGACAGGAACGGCGAAACCATACGCATCGATGCCGACTATGTGGCCAAGCATGTCGGCGATCTGGCAAAGAACGCGGATCTGAGCCGGTTTATTCTCTAGGCACCTTCAGCGCGTCCGCCTCACCCGCACATACAGAGCGCCCGCACCGCCGTGGCCGATATGCGCTTCCTCGAAGCCAACGACCATGCTGCGGAATTCCGGCAGGCCGAGCCAGTGCGGCACCTGACGGCGCAGCACGCCGCGTTCAGATTCCGGCCCCACTGTGCGGCCCTTGCCGGTAATGACGAGCACGAACGTCATGCCGCTCTCACTGGCATGATGAAGAAAGTTGAGCAGCACGCGATGCGCCCGTGTCTGCGTCATGCCATGCAAATCGAGCCGCGCATCGATGTCCTTCCGCCCGCGTGACAGTTGCGAGCGTTCGCGCCGTCCCAACGGCGCAAGCGGTGGCGGCGCAGGAAGCGCTGGCGGAATTTTTCGGATCGGCGAAGGCTTCTTCAGCAGCGCTGTTGCTTGCGTCGAGATGGCAGCGGCTGACACCTCTTCGACAGGCTCTGCGGCAGCCTTTGCAGCACGCGGCCGCTTTCGCAGCGGCTTCGCCTGCTTGGCGACAGTCTCCCAAAGTTCGACTTCTTCGCGGCTCAACGCGCGCTTGCGGCGCGTGACATGCGGCGGATCGAGAACCGGCGGGCGCTTCATGGATCGCGCCGCACACGCGGAGCGGTGTCCGATTTTCCAGGGGTGGCGGACTTAGCTTCGGGCGCTGCCTTCGGACGCGCCTCCGGCAAGGGTACTGCTGGCAGTGCGGGTGCCGGAGCGACCGGCGCGCTGCTCGCAGCAGCCTTGTCGGCGGGAGGCGCTATGTTCACCGCAGCGGGCTGATCCTTTTTCTGCGGAGCCTGATCTTTCGGCTGTTCCTTCGGAACATCTTTCACAGTCTCTTTGACCGGTTCTTTCGCAGTTTCCTTCACAGCCTCTTTCGCGGCAGGCTTTGTGGCTTCCTTCGGCGGCTCTTTCGCTGGAGGTGGAAACAGTTTCGCGATGGTCGCCGACGGACGGTCCTCAGGCAGCGGCATAGTCTTGCCGCGCGACACGGGATCGAGACTCTTCGGCAGCAGCATTACAAAGCGCGCGGGATTCTTCAGACGTCCGGCGACGCGGCCAGCGTCAGCGCCCGCGCCGAAATAAATGTCCGCGCGCGCAGGCCCTACGATTGCGGAGCCGGTGTCCTGCGCCACCATCAGGCGTCGGAACGGCGTGTTCGATGTCTCAGACTCAATTGGCAGATTGCCTTCAATGAAAAACGGCGTGCCGTAAACATGCAGAGATTTATCGACCGCGATAGAGCGTCCCGCTGTGAGCGGCACGCCTTGCGCGCCGACCGCTTCGTCGGTTGCGGAGAGCGACACTTCGCGGAAGAACACATAGGAGCGGTTCTGTCGCCGCAGTTCTTTTGCAGCGTCCGGATTCTGCTCCATATATTCGCGAATGCGCTGCATCGACATCTGCTCTTTGGGCACGATGTTGCGCTCGATCAGCACGCGGCCAACGGGCACATAGGGAAAGCCGTTATGCGCATCGTAGTTGATGCGCACCATCGCGCCGTCCTCGAGCTGAATCCGCGCCGAGCCCTGAATCTGAATGAACAGCAGGTCGGTCTGGTTTTTCAACCAGACCACTTCGAGGCCGCGGCCCGCGATGGCGCCGTCCTCGATCTCCGCGCGATCGTAATACGGCACGAGCTTGCGGCGGCCGATCTTGCGAAACACCGCGCCCTTGTTCGGCATGCTGGCGCTGGCCTGCGAATAACCGCGCACGAAAAGATTCGACGGCCGCCGATAGACCGGCACGGTGTAAACATCGGTCTGCACGCGCGAGCCATCGACTATGGGCTCGTAATAGCCGGTGACAAAACCGGCATCCTCGCCGACGCGCGAGATCTGCAGCGGAATGAAATTCGTCTCGAAGAATTCGCGCGCCTTTGCACTGTCGGACAAGTCCGCCGCCCGTGCCGCGATACACGGATCGCGCAATGATGTGCCGATGGCCTTGCTCTCGGCGAGCGGTCCCTTTTGCGCGGCTATCGGTCGGCAGCTTGCACGAAACGTCTTGAAGGCCGGAAGCTGATCGTCCTCGGTCCAGCCGATGACGTCGCTCCAGTTCAGCGGCGCATACTGACTGCCGGGAAATTCCAGCGGCCAGACCACCGGACCTCGTACAGGCTTTTCAGGATGATGTTGCGCGCCGTGATGGCCCGCGCGATGAAGCTCTCTCGCCTCGGCCTCGGCGCAGACCATAACCGTCGCCGCAAGCAGACAAACGCCAAAACCTGCGCTGAAACTCAGCGCCCGCGCGCCAAGCGCGCCGGTGTCACTGGCCGCTTTCCGTGCCAACCAACTTCCAGTTCGGATCGCGCGAAGCGATGTCACGTGCGAATGTCCAGACATCTGTGACATCGGTGAGCTTTTCCGCGTTGCCATCGACGACCGTGCCCGCCTTGTCGCGCGTGACGGAGATCATCTGCGAGATGAAGCGCATCGTAATCTGCGCGGAGCGGTCGCGCGTTTCGGCGTTGACGATCTCTGCCTTGTCGATCGAAGCAAAGCGCGTCTCGACCTTCTCGCCGCGCTGCTCGCGTTCCTTGATCGCGGCCTCGAAACCTTCATAGACTTCCGGCGACAGCAAATCCTTCAGCGCGCGCCGCTCGCCATTGGCAAAGGCAAGCACGATCATCTCATAGGCGCTCTTCGCGCCTGAAATAAAATGCTGCCCGTCGAACGCCGGATCGGCTGCGGCGATCTGATCGAGACCGCGAGCAAGCGACGACCCAGTGTCAGCGATTCCCTTCCAGCGGTCCGGAATGACTACCGGGTCCGCAGATGGCAACGGCGGCGGCGGCTGATCCAGGGCCTTGCCGGCCATGGGTGTCACGCTGCCGAGTGCGCCGCGCAGCACATCGCGCGCGGCCCGCTCGAACGGAGGACGCTCATCCTCGGTGCGCTGGCCCAGCACATTGCGCAGCCGCAGAAAGATGAAGACGGCCAGTGCCAGAAAAATGATGGTGTAAATGTCCACGTCGCATTCGCTTTCTGATCGTGCCGTCCACCGTCCGACAGACGATGCTGACCTTTATCATGTAGGCACGAAACCCGGCCGAGCCAATAACGCCATATGCCACGCCTTCGATGCCAAATTGTGGATCAAGGAACATATGACGACAATTCGGGGCGATTCTAGCCGATCCAGCCCGTGCGGCCAACCTAAAGGCACTGCCATAAGCCCATCGTCCTTGTCGAATGAGGCAAGGCTATGATAGCCACTCGGCCCAAACGGGGACGTAAACCCTTCAATAAAAGGTATTCGCACCTGCGAGCGCCTTTTTCGCAGGCAAATTCAGGTTCGGGCGCGCTTCTGGCGGGCCCATTTTCGCATTTTGGAGAAGATCATCATGACCAACGGCAACGGCGCTCCTGTCGACGAATCCGCGCTGCCCCAGTTCAACGTGCTGGTGCAGTACATCAAGGATCTGTCATTCGAGAATCCAAACTCGCCGAACTCGCTCACGCCCCAGGAGGAGCAGCCGTCGATCAACATCCAGATCAACGTCGCCGCCAATAAACTCGCTGGTGACGACTATGAAGTCGCCCTGACCATCGAGGGCAAAGCGCAGAATAAAGAGCTGTTGCTGTTCAGCTTCGAGCTGATCTATGCGGGCGTGTTCCGCATCCAGAACGTGCCGCAGGAAAACATGCATCCGTTCATCATGATCGAATGCCCTCGCCTGCTGTTCCCATTCGCACGCGAGATCGTGGCGTCGTCGGTGCGGGCTGGCGGCTTCCCGCCGCTGATGCTCGATCCGGTGGATTTCGTCGGTCTCTATCGCCAGAACATGGCGCGTCAGGCCGAGCAGCAGCAGGTCAAGCCAAGCTAACCGGCATTGAGCCTGGGCGAAGCGGCGTCGCTTCGCTCACGCGTCTTTCGTGAATTCATTCCAGACAGGCGTGCCGCCGAGCGTTGCGACGAAAGCCGCATGTTCGGCAATATCCGCTTCGCTTAGACGCGGCGCGAGCGGCATTTCGCGCTGACGGCGTGGCGCATCGTTCTGACTCCCGCTGAACGAGCGCCGGGTTTCCGACAGCACCAGCGACGACTGCCGCGCACCGATCAAGTCGATATAAACTTCCGCCAGCAATTCCGCGTCGAGCAGCGCGCCGTGCTTGGTGCGGCGGGAATTGTCGATGGCGTAGCGCGAGCAGAGATCGTCGAGACGGTTCGAAACACCGGGATGCTTGCGGCGCGCCAGCGTCAGCGTATCGACCAGACGGTCCCGCCCGATGGCCCCGCGCGACACCTTGTCCAATTCGGCATTGATAAAGCCGATGTCGAACGACGCATTGTGAATCACCAGCGGCGCATCGCCTATAAAGGCGAGAAAATCTTCGACCACCGCTGCGAACAGCGGCTTGTCGGACAAAAACTCCGCCGACAGTCCATGCACCGCGAAGGCTTCCTGCGGCATGTCGCGTTCCGGATTGAGATAGACGTGATACGTCTGGCCCGTTGGCATGTGATTGACCATCTCGACGCAGCCGATTTCGACGAGCCTGTCACCGCGGAGCGGATCGAGGCCTGTGGTTTCGGTATCGAGAATGATTTCGCGCATGAGAGATGCCGGTTGGATCGAATCAGATTCGCCGTTTCGGCATTTTAGCGACTTCCTTGAGGATTTCACCGATCCTCTGCCGCACCGGGTCCAACCCATGCGACGTGTCCACCACAAAATCCGCTCGCGCGCGTTTCTCGGCATCCGGCAGCTGGCGAGACAGGATCGCATCCAGCTTGTCCGGCGTCATGTTGTCCCGCGCCAGGATGCGCGCGCGCTGGACGTCCGGCGTAGTGCTGACCACCACCACCGCATCGACGCGGTTCTCGCCACCGGTTTCATACAGCAGCGGAATGTCCAGTACGGCCACCGGCGCGCCGGACGTTTCCGCGTCGCTCAGGAATTTCACCTGATGGCTGCGCAGCATCGGATGCACGATTGTTTCAAGCCGCTTCATCGCGTCGGGATTGTTCACCACCATCCCTGAGAGCTTCTGACGGTCCACCTTGCCGTTGACCGTGCTGCCGGGAAACGCCGCCTCGACCGCGGACACGGCCTCGCCTTCGTAGATTTTATGCACGGTGGCATCGGCGTCATAGACCGGCACGCCGGCTTCCTCGAACAGCTTCGCCGTGGTGGATTTTCCCATCCCGATCGAACCTGTCAGACCCAGCAGCAGCATTGGTTCGTTCTCGCGCGTTAGATTGTCAGCAGCTTTTCGCCGCGCAGAAAATCCAGCAGCGGCAACAGCGGCAATCCAAGAATTGTGAAGTGATCGCCGTCGATGCGATCGAACAGATGTATGCCGGATTTTTCAAGCTGATAGGCACCGACGCTGGCGAGAATCGCATCGCCTGCTTCGTCGAGATATGCAGCGATCTGGACGCCGGACAGCACGCGCATGGTCATGTTCGCGACGTTCACATGCGAAAACAGAATGACGCCATCGCGCGCCACGCTGACTGCGCTGTGAAGATCGTGTGTCTTCCCGGCCAATGTTGCGATTTGTTCCTCTGCCGCAGAGCGATTCGCAGGCTTGCTAAACAGCTTGTCGCCCAGCGCCAACGTCTGATCGGCTCCGACAACATATCTTCCGGCATGGTGCTGCGAAACAAACGCGGCTTTCTCATCTGCAAGAAGGCTTGCGATTTTTCCGGGATCGCTCAAGCCAGAATTTTTCTGGATCGCGCGCTCGTCGATGGCGGCGGGAATGGTTTCAACCGCGATCCCGGCATTCACCAGCAGGCTTTTCCGCACCGCGCTTTGCGATGCGAGGATCAACGGAAGCTCGCCGCGCCAGACCGTCACTCTTGCAATGCCTTTTGACGCTGACGGTCTGCATACAGTTTCATGATCGCAGCAGCCGTTTCCTCGATGGAGCGCCGCGTCACGTCGAGCAGCGCCCAATCGAATTTCGCGCTCAGCTTTCGCGCGAAGGTGACTTCCTCCGTCACCGCCTGTCGTTCGATGTAGGAATCGTCGGCGTTCTTCGAGCCGATCCCGAGCAAGCGATTTTGCCGGACCTGAATCAGCCGATCGGGCGTGGCATGGAGCGACACCACCAGCGGCTTCTTCAGTGTTTCAAGCTGATGCGGAATCGGGATACCCGGCACCAGCGGAACATTCGCGGTGCGCACGCCGCGGTTGGCGAGATAGATCGACGTCGGCGTTTTCGATGTGCGCGAGACGCCGACCAGAACCACGTCGGCGTCTTCAAGACCTTCAACATGCTGACCGTCGTCATGCATCATGGTGTAATTGAGCGCGTCGATGCGCTTGAAGTATTCGGCATTCAGCACGTGCTGCGCGCCGACGCGATGCGAGGTCTCGGTGCCGAGATAGGCCTGAAACAGTTGCATCACCGGGCCGATGATCGACAGGCTCGGAATGTTGATTTCTTTGCACTTGGCCTCGAGCCGCTCTACAAGATCCTTTTCCAGCAGTGTGAAAAGAACGATCCCAGGCGCTTCCTCGATTTCAGTCAGCACACGGTCGAGCTGCTTCTGGCTGCGCACCAGCGGGTAGACATGCTCCACCGGCGAGACATTGGAATATTGCGCGGCCACCGCGCGCGCCACCGTGATGAGCGTTTCGCCGGTCGAATCGGAGATCATGTGAAGATGAAAATAATTGCCGGTGGTCGTCGCCATCTGGTGCCGTTTTAAGTTCAGGCGCTGTGAATCCGTGTGGATTGCTGTGGGTGATTATCCCCCAATCGCCTGCCGAAGCGATCGCATCCGGGATAACTCCCTTTTTTCTTCACAGCCCTGATTTCGGGATGAAATCAAATCTTGAAAATGATGGTAGCGGGGTTGTGTGGGCTTGTCTTGGGATAATCGCGCAGCCTTGCGGACAAGTGCCTGAAACAATCGACGTTTTCGTCCAACAGATCACGACATGAATAACGGGTACAACTATCCGCTCTGTGGGTGATGTGGGGACAAGCAGGGGACTGTCATGCGCCGGTGCTAATCACGGCTACACTTAATCAAACCTAAGAATCTAAAAAGGATTCTTTAAGAAAGTCATGCTTGCGGAGAGCAGGTGTCTCGCGTCATCTATCGACGCTGCTTCAACACAGCGAGCCTTCAATCGTTCCAGTGTCTAGCATGCGATTCCGTATTCCGCTCTCGTAACACCGTTCAAGAAAACATCTCCCAATGTACGAATGGATCAAGGCGCTGCATGTGATCGCCGTCATCTCATGGATGGCGGGCATGCTCTATCTGCCGCGGCTGTTCGTCTATCATTGCGACGCGGAGATTGGCTCCAAGCAATCCGAGACTTTCAAGGTCATGGAGCGGCGGTTGCTGAAAGCGATCATCAATCCGGCGATGATCGTGACCTGGATCACGGGACTATGGCTGGTCTGGAAAGGCGGCTGGCATGCTGCGGGCTGGTTTCAGGCGAAATTCGTCCTTGTGCTGCTGATGTCCGGCGTCCACCGCTTTCTCGCCGGCCGGGTACGGGATTTTGCCCAGGATAAAAATATTCGCAGCCAGAAATTCTATCGTATTATCAATGAGGTGCCCACGATTTTGATGATTGGGATCGTGATCCTGGTCATCGTAAAACCATTTTAGGCGTCAGAAGTGGGGTTCTGACGCTGAGCACGTCCTTTCACCTCCTTGCATGGCGTCGGACGATTTTCTATATTCTGACTATCCCACCAAACGCAGGCGGATGTGGTTTGAGTCCCGGTCTCATTGTTGGACTGGCCGCTGCATCAGTTTCGAAGCCTCCCGGCACCCTCTTTGCTCAAGACTTCCAACTTGAGGGCTTCCTGACCTGAGACTTGCGGACTTCTGATCGTGTCGTTGTCCGTCTCTCGCCAGGCTGAATCCTCCGCTTACACCCCTCCCCCCAAGCTTCTCCACAGGACTGATCCCAATGCGGGAAATTAAACTTCAAGACCTCAAAACGAAAACCGCAGCGGAGCTTGTCTCCTTCGCGGAAGAAAACGGGGTCGAAAACGCCAGCACCATGCGCAAGCAGGAGCTGATGTTCGCCATTCTCAAACAACTCGCCATCCAGGAAACCGACATCATCGGTGAAGGCGTCGTCGAGGTTCTCTCCGACGGCTTCGGCTTCTTGCGCTCCTGGGATGCAAACTACCTGCCTGGCCCGGACGATATCTACGTGTCGCCATCGCAGATCCGCCGTTTCGGATTGCGCACCGGCGACACCATCGAAGGACACATTCGTAGCCCGAAAGAGGGTGAGCGTTATTTCGCGCTGTTGAAGGTCAACACGCTGAATTTCGAAGACCCTGAAAAGTCCAAGCACAAAGTCAATTTCGACAATCTGACGCCGCTGTTTCCGGACGAACGCTTTCGCCTCGAACTCGACGATCCGACAAGAAAAGACCTATCTGCAAGGGTTATCGACATTGTCGCGCCTATCGGCAAAGGCCAACGCGCGCTGATCGTCGCGCCTCCCCGCACCGGCAAGACCGTGCTGATGCAGAACATCGCGCACTCGATCACGGCCAATCATCCGGAATGTTATCTGATCGTTCTTCTGATCGACGAACGTCCGGAAGAAGTCACCGACATGCAGCGTTCGGTGAAGGGCGAGGTTGTGTCCTCGACCTTCGACGAACCGGCAGTGCGTCACGTGCAGGTCGCCGAAATGGTGATCGAGAAGGCCAAGCGTTTGGTCGAACACGGCCGCGACGTTGTGATCCTGCTCGATTCGATCACGCGCCTTGGCCGCGCCTACAACACTGTGGTGCCTTCATCCGGTAAGGTGCTGACCGGTGGTGTCGATGCCAACGCTCTGCAGCGTCCGAAGCGTTTCTTCGGTGCCGCGCGTAATATCGAGGAAGGCGGATCGCTCACGATTATCGCCACCGCGCTGGTCGATACCGGCAGCCGCATGGACGAAGTGATCTTCGAAGAGTTCAAGGGCACCGGCAACTCGGAATTGATTCTCGACCGCAAGGTCTCCGACAAGCGCACCTTCCCGGCGATCGATATCTCGCGTTCGGGTACGCGCAAGGAAGAGCTCATCACCGATCCGCAACTGCTCAAGAAAATGTACGTGCTGCGCCGGATCCTCAATCCGATGGGCACGATGGACGCCATCGACTTCCTGCTCGACAAGCTCCGCAACACCAAGAACAACGGCGAGTTCTTCGAGTCGATGAACACCTGATCGCCCAACAGCTTCGATTATCAATGCCCGGCCTCGCGCCGGGCATTTTTGTTTAAGTAGTTGTTTCTGAAGTTCTTTATGTCGCAGCCTAGAATTTATACTGCAGCTTTTGCTGCAGCATATTGCGTCGCAACAAGGGCCGCCTTTGAAAGCCGCGCGAATTTTCGTTGCTCGTCCGGCTATCGTCCGACAAATAGCGATGCACTCGCCTGACCAGACCATTTTCGCCTTGTCGTCCGGCCGCGCGCCCTCGGCCATCGCCATTGTCCGCGTGTCCGGACCGCAGACCAAAGCGGCGGTCGATCGGCTTTGCGGCAAAGTGCCCGCACCTCGCCTCGCCCATGTGACGACGCTGCGCGATCTCGACGGCAGCGCCATCGACGAGTCGGTCGCGCTCTGGTTTCCGGGACCGCACAGCGCCACCGGCGAAGACGTCGCCGAATTTCACGTCCACGGCGGACGCGCGGTGATCGCCGCGATCTTCAATGCGCTCGGTTCCGTCGATGGCTTGCGTCCCGCCGAGCCCGGCGAATTCACACGCCGCGCATTCGAGAACGGCAAGCTCGATCTCACCGAAGCCGAGGGTCTCGACGATCTCATTCACGCCGACACCGATCGTCAGCGCCGTCAGGCGTTGCGGCATCTAAAAGGTTTGCTCGGCGAGAAAGCCGAAAGCTGGCGGCAGCAGATCATCTCAGCGTCCGCGCTGATTGAAGCAGGTATCGATTTTTCCGACGAAGGCGATGTGTCGTCGGAATTGATTGCGCCTGCGCTGAAGAAAATTTCGGTGCTAAAAACGGAGATTGAAGAAACCCTTGTGGCATCGGCACAAAGTGAACGCTTGCGCGAGGGTTTGACGGTCGCGATTGCTGGTCCACCGAATGCGGGAAAATCGACTTTGCTCAATCGTCTGGCGCGCCGCGAAGCTGCGATTGTTTCTCCGCATGCCGGCACCACGCGTGATGTGATCGAAGTGCATCTCGATCTCGACGGTTATCCTGTGACGCTGATCGACACTGCGGGCGTGCGCGACACGCACGATCCGGTGGAGCAGGAAGGCGTGCGCCGCGCGCGTGACCGCGCACGCACATCCGATCTCGTGTTGTGGATGGTGGACGCGAACGATGTAGCGGCGCCGGTGCTCGACGTGAAAGACGATCACGCGCCGGTCTGGATCGTGCGCAACAAGGTCGATCTTGTCGCGACCGAAGAGACGGGCAAAGAGACGAAAACGGCGCAGTTTGGTATTTCCGCATCGCGCGGCGACGGGATGCCGGAACTGGTAGCCGCCTTGGTGTCGTACGTTCGGGATTATTTTGGCTCCGGTGAGATGGCACTGGTCAGCCGTGTACGGCACCGGACATTGTTGCGCGAAACCGTTGAGGCGCTGGACCGAGCTGGAGAGGCTGCGGGGCAGGGCGAGGAACTGATGGCTGAAGAATTGCGAATAGCAATTCATTCCTTGGGTCGGCTGACGGGCCGGGTAGACGTCGAGGATATTTTGGACGTGATCTTCCGCGAGTTCTGCATCGGCAAGTAGGTCGCTGACCGAGTCGGCCGTCGGACTGTGAGCCAATGGCCCAGTTCTTTCCGAGTATGTTTCACGTGAAACAAGTTCCTGACCTTGTTACGTTTCACGTGAAACACAGTTCATTTCTGTCTTTCAGCTTTTGTCCCGAAGCGATAGAAGGTCGCCATGCGCGACAGCTTTGATGTCATCGTTATCGGTGGAGGCCATGCCGGCTGTGAGGCTGCGGCAGCTTCAGCGCGCGTCGGCGGTCGGACTGCTCTAGTCACCCACCAGTTCGCGACCGTCGGTGCCATGTCATGTAACCCCGCTATCGGGGGCTTGGGCAAGGGGCATCTGGTCCGGGAGATCGACGCACTGGACGGCCTGATGGGCCGGATTGCGGATCGCGGCGGCATCCAGTTCCGGATGCTTAATCGCCGCAAAGGACCCGCCGTGCGCGGTCCCCGCGCCCAGATCGACCGCAAGCTTTATGCGGCGGCGATGCAGGACGAAATTCGCAATACGCCGAATCTTTCGGTGATCGAGGGCGAGGCGGACGAGTTGATGCTGTCAAACGGTGCCATCTCCGGAATCCGTCTCGCGGATGGCCGCGAACTGGCCACGGCTGCGGTGGTCATTACGACCGGCACCTTTCTGCGGGGTCTCATCCATCTCGGCGAAAAGAACTGGCCCGCGGGACGGGTCGGGGAAGCACCTGCGATGGGTCTGTCGCGGTCTTTCGAGGCCGCGGGCTTTACGCTTGGCCGTCTCAAGACCGGCACGCCGCCGCGCCTCAATGGTTCGACCATCGACTGGGCAGCCGTCGAGATGCAGCCCGGCGACGATCCGATTGAGCCGTTCTCGGTGCTGACGGAGCGGATCACGACCCCTCAGATCGAATGCGGGATCACCCGGACGACGAACGCAACCCACGAGATCATCCGGGCCAACGTCCACCGGTCACCGATGTATTCCGGCCAGATCAAGAGCACCGGCCCGCGCTATTGCCCCTCCATCGAGGACAAGATTGTCCGGTTCGGCGACCGCGATGGCCACCAGATCTTCCTCGAGCCGGAAGGCCTCGACGACACCACGGTCTATCCCAACGGCATCTCGACCTCGTTGCCGGAAGAAGTCCAGCAAGCTATTCTCGAAACGATTCCGGGCCTCGAACGGGTCAAGATGGTCCGTCCGGGCTATGCCATCGAGTACGATCATGTCGATCCGCGAGAACTTGAGCCGACGCTCCAGACCAAACGGATCCCGGGGCTTTTCCTGGCCGGGCAGATTAATGGCACCACGGGCTACGAAGAAGCGGGCGCGCAGGGACTGGTAGCGGGGCTGAACGCAGCGTTGTTGGCGGGCGGCGGCGAGCCGGTCGTGTTCGACCGCGCCCATGGCTATCTCGGTGTGATGATCGACGATCTCACCTCGCGGGGGATCACCGAGCCGTACCGGATGTTCACATCGCGGGCCGAATATCGTCTGACGCTGCGGGCGGACAACGCCGACCAGCGCCTGACCGACCGGGGCGTCGCGCTCGGCTGCGTCGGCCCGGAGCGCGCCGCGTTTCACGTGAAAAAGATGGAAGATCTGGGGGCGGCGAGGGCGCTGGCGAAATCCCTGTCGATCACCCCAAACGAAGCCGGCAAGCACGGCCTGGCGCTGAACCGTGACGGCCAGCGTCGCACGGCCTTCGAGCTTTTGGCCTATCCGGAAGTGGAGTGGGGGACCGTCACGGGCATCTGGCCGCAACTCAACGAGATCGCGCCATCGATCGCCGTCCATCTGGAAATCGATGCCAAGTACGATGTCTATCTGGCGCGCCAGGCCGCCGATGTGCAGGCCTTCCGCCGCGATGAAAACCTGATTCTGACGGACGTGGATTATGCTGCCGTCCCCGGTCTTTCCAACGAGGCCCGGCACAAGCTGGAAACCGTGCGGCCACGGACCATCGGGCAGGCGGGCCGGATAGAGGCTATGACCCCGGCGGCGCTGGCGATTCTGGCGGCCTATCTGCGCCGCGAAGCCCGCAAGACGTCCGTCGCGTCAGCTTAAGGCGGATCACATGGCCAAAGCGGCCTCGGCTTTTTCCATTTCTCAATCAGACAGGGCGGCAGCACTGAAGCTCACGCCTGTTTCACGTGAAACGGAGTCCCGGCTCGATCGCTATGTGAATCTGCTGATCGAGTGGCAGGCCAAGACCAATCTCATCGCGCCCTCCACGCTGCCGCAGCTTTGGACCCGGCACATCTCTGACTCGCTACAGCTTCTCGACCTCGCACCGAACGCCCGGCGCTGGCTGGACTTCGGCAGCGGCGGCGGGTTTCCCGGCGTGGTCCTTGCCTGTGCGATGGCTGAGAATGAGGGCGCGTCGGTCCAACTAGTCGAGCGCAACGCCAAGAAGGCAGCATTTCTCCGCGAGGCAATCCGAGTCACGGGCGCGGCGGGCTCCGTTGTGCTCGCCGATATCGGAGATTATGTGGATAGCTCCAAGGCTCGGATCGATTGCGTCACAGCGCGCGCCGTTGCTCCTCTACATATATTGCTCGGCTATGCCGAACCTTTGGTGAAACAAGGCGCGACAACACTGTTTCTCAAGGGTCAAGATATAGAGTCTGAATTGACGGAAGCTACTAAATATTGGAATATCGACCCTGTTCTTCATCCCAGCCGCACCGGTGGTCAGGGCTGGATCGTCCAGCTCAGTCGGATTGAAAAACGGTAAATACTCCAGCAATAACAAGGCTTAAGCCACATGGTTGGCATTGGAAGTTTCTTCAAGCGCGATTCCGTCTCGGCTGAGCCGGAGCACAAGCAGCCGCGCATCCTGGCGCTCGCCAACCAGAAGGGCGGCGTCGGCAAGACGACGACCGCGATCAATCTCGGCACCGCGCTGGCCGCCATCGGCGAGCGGGTGCTGGTGGTCGATCTCGATCCGCAGGGCAATGCTTCGACAGGTCTGGGCATCGACCGGCGCAACCGCAATTGCTCGACCTATGACGTTCTGATCGGCGAGGCCAAGCTGCGTGAGGCGATCATCCCGACCGCCGTGCCGCGCTTGCATATCGCCGCTTCCACCATGGACCTCTCGGGCCTCGAGCTTGAACTCGGCACCGCGCGCGACCGCGCATTCCGTCTGCGCGACGCCATCGCCGACCTCAACGTCAATGTCGAGCCGGACACCGACTACACCTATGTGCTGATCGATTGTCCGCCGTCGCTCAATCTCATCACGGTGAATGCGATGGCGGCGGCGCATGCGATCCTCGTCCCGCTGCAGTGTGAATTCTTCGCGCTCGAAGGCCTGTCGCAATTGCTGCAGACGGTGGAGCAAGTGCGAAGCACGCTCAATCCGAACCTGACCATCCACGGCGTCGTGCTGACCATGTTCGACTCGCGCAACAACCTGTCCAATCAGGTCGTCGCCGACGTGCGTCAGTTCATGGGCGCAAAAGTTTACGACACCATGATCCCGCGCAACGTCCGCATTTCGGAAGCGCCATCCTACGGCAAGCCGGTGCTGGTCTACGATCTCAAATGCGTCGGCAGTGAAGCCTATCTAAAACTCGCGACCGAAGTGATTCAGCGCGAACGCGAACTGCGCGCGCACTAAATCATAAATCGCCGCGACAGGCGGCACACGGGAATCGGTTCAAGAGTCGGGAGTGCGTGGGTTGAGTGCGAGGGAAACGGCGATGGCCGAAGAGCGTTCACGTCTGGGTCGCGGTCTTGCAAGTCTGATCGGAGATGTGGGCGGAGAGGCCGCGCATGTCGATCGTCCTGCGCGCACGCCGCGCAAGGTGCCGATTGAATTTCTGAAAGCCAATCCGCGCAATCCGCGCCGGACATTTTCCGAAGCCGAACTCAACGAACTGTCGGCGTCGATCAAGCAGCATGGCGTGATCCAGCCGATCGTGGTGCGGCCTGTGAAGGGTTCGCAGGATCGCTTCGAGATTATCGCCGGCGAACGCCGCTGGCGCGCCTCGCAGATCGCCGGTCTGCATGATGTGCCGATTGTTACGATTGAAGTCAGCGACAGCGATGCGCTCGAAATCGCGATCATCGAAAACGTGCAACGCGCCGATCTGAACGCGATGGAAGAGGCGCAGGGCTATCACGCGCTCGCCGCCGAATTCAAACGTAGCCAGGACGATATTGCGAAGATCGTCGGCAAGAGCCGCAGCCATGTCGCCAACATGATGCGCCTGACGAAATTGCCCGCGGATGTGCAGGCCTATATCGCAGACGGAAAATTGTCCGCCGGTCACGCACGCGCGCTCATCAATTTGCCGGATGCATCGGCGGCTGCGAAACAGATCGTCGAGCAGGGCCTGAGCGTTCGCCAGACCGAAGCGCTCGCGCATGACGAAGGCGTTCCGCAGCGTGGTCCGCAAAAGACGCGCGCGGGCAAAGCTGCGAAAGACGCCGACACGGTTGCGCTGGAAAAGCGCGTCAGCGATGTGCTCGGCCTGAAGGTCAATGTCGATCACCGCAATCCCGGCGGCACCGTCAGCATCAAGTACACCGATCTCGATCAGCTCGACGAGATTTTGCGGCGGCTGGAAGCAGGGCGCGCTTAAAGGCGTTATCCCCGTCGCCGTGCGTTGACGGCAATTGCCAGCAGCGCGCGCTGCGCGATCACTTCAGCCAGTGCCGATTGCTTGCGCATGTCGAAAGCGGCGTCAGCCAGTTGTGCAATCACCCGCATCAGCCGGTCGGCGCTTGAATTGCGTAGCGCGGTTTCCACCAGCGTCTTTCGCGAAAAATGCAGTCGCGGAAATCCGCTGTCGAGCGCTTCAAGCTCGCTGCGGCCTTCTTCAATCGATAGCCGCGCCTTGTGCAATGCTGCTGCTTGACGCTGCGCCGACATGATGATCAAGCCGGGATACGTGCCCGCTGCCATAGCTTTGGCGAACGCTGTCTCGACGTCGGCGACACGTCCGGCGAATGTGCCATCGACAATCGGATCGAGCGCAAGCGCAGAGGCATCGGTGACAATGGCGAGCACGTCATCGAGCGTGACCTCGCGTTGTCCGTGCGCATACATCGCGACTTTGCGGATTTCATTGCGCGATGCTTGCCGGTCGCCGCCGAGCAGCGACGTCAAGGCGGCGCGCGCATCGGGTGCGATCTTCAAATTCGCCGCGCGCAACTCGTCGTCGATCAGCCGTGCGAGGTCGCGCTCGGTGTCGGCGTAGCAAGCGATAGCGACAGCGGACTTTGCTTTTTCACACGCCTTGCGCAGCGGTGCCTCGGGACGCAACTCTCCCGCCTCGATCACGATGCGGCAATCGCTCAACGGCATTTGCGCCAGCGTATCGATGCCGGCGGCGAAACTGCGCGAGCCTGCGCGAATCCGGATGGCGCGTCGGCCGCCGAACAGCGGCACCGTCATGGCTTCATCTACGAGTCGCGACGGCTCGGCAGCGAGTTCGTCGCCGTCCATCCGCACCAGTGAAAAAGGATCGTTGGGATCGTCCACAGCGGACGCCATCAACGCATCGGCGCGCTCGCGCACGAGGCCGGTGTCAGGACCGTAAAGCAGGATGATCGGTCGACCCGGATCAGGCCGGGCCAGAAAGCTGTCGATCTCTTTCCCGCGAAGCGCGACCATTTCGTGCTCCGTAGTCGCGCGCTCTTAAGTGCCGGCGATGAAGAACGATGCGAGCCGCTGGCTGATATTGTCGGCGATCACCTTGGCGGCGCGGTCCTCGGCGTCACGCAATCCGCGCGAGCGTGCGAAGCGTTGCTGCTGGCCCGGAATGTCGTAGGACACGCGTGAGAACGTTGTGCCGGTCAGCACCGTCTTATCGGTGACGTTGTCCTTCAACTCATAGACAGCGTCGATGCCGTAATTCTCGGTGTTCGATCGCGCCGTGATCGGATCGACGATGATCGATAGACGCGAGGTGGTGATACGCATGACCAGGCGGTGGGTCGGCGGGCCGCCGACGGCGCTGCCGTACATGTTGAACATCAGCGCGTTGCGAATTTCCACGCCGAGCCGCGCTTCGCGCGAACCGTTCGGCAAGTTGAGCGCAGGCACTTCAACGCCCTGCAGCTTGTCGCGCAGCGCCGATCCGCCTTCGAGATTCCGCTCGGCATACATCGGCTGGAAGCATCCGGCCGTCAGA
>Ga0209023_10001127_pt1 | contig 36836 bp, 34 predicted proteins | sample LakOneMetagenome_FD_187468 | JGI IMG/M metagenome (GOLD analysis project Ga0209023, IMG submission 187468) | Freshwater and sediment microbial communities from Lake Erie, Canada (SPAdes) (version 2) | ecosystem: Environmental > Aquatic > Freshwater > Lentic | place: Lake Erie, Canada...
GATCAAGCGCCGCATTTATCCGACTCGCGAGGCGGCGGCCTCGGACGTGTTCGACTACATCGAGATGTTCTACAACCCGGTTCGCCGACATGGTTCCGCTGGCGACCTGTCGCCTGTAGAGTTTGAATGGCGCTATGCGCAACGCGGTTCCTGAATGTGTCTATAAAACTCTGGGCGGTTCAGTTCGCGAGCGACGGGTGAACCCGTAAGGCGGGTTAAAACCCGCCCTACAAATTCGCGTTGTCGTGTAGGGCGGGTCTTGACCCGCGTGGGTACTGTCCGGTTGTCCACCATCACTCCAACAATCCGCCGGTCGAGTTGAACGTCCCGCTGCGAGCCGGCATGCTGCGCCATCGCCCGATCCGCGAGTCCGCATGCGCATCCTCAGCTTCAACGCCAACGGTATCCGTTCTGCCGCGAGCAAGGGGTTCTTCGACTGGTTCGCGCAACGCGATGTCGATGTGCTGTGCCTGCAGGAAACCAAGGCGCAGGAACACCAGCTCGGCGACGCGGCGTTCCGCCCGGACGGCTACCGCGCGTATTTCAAGGACGCGAGCACGAAGAAGGGCTACAGCGGCGTCGCGATCTACGCCAAGCGCGAGCCGGACGAAGTGCGCACGCAACTGGGCTGGGCGCCGTTCGACGACGAGGGCCGCTATATCGAAGCGCGCTTCGGCAAGCTGAGTGTCGTCAGCTTCTACATTCCCTCCGGCAGTTCCGGTGAATTGCGCCAGGGCTTCAAGGAAGAGGTGATGGGCTGGTTGAAGCCGATCCTCGACGAATGGCTGGCCAGCGGCCGCGATTACGTCCTTTGCGGCGACTGGAACATCGTGCGCGCGAAGAACGACATCAAGAACTGGACCGGCAACCAGAAGAATTCGGGTTGCCTGCCATCCGAGCGTGCATGGCTGAGCGGCATGATCGCCGACGATTGCAACGACGGATTGATCGTGCCGCCGAAGTCCGGATGGAAGGACGCATTCCGCGTGGCGAAGCCGGAGGCCGTGGAATATTCGTGGTGGTCGGCACGCGGTGCCGCACGCGCGAACAATGTCGGTTGGCGCATCGACTACCAGATCGCCACGCCCAAGCTCGCCGAACGCATCCGCGGCGCGGAGATCTTCCCCGAACCGCGCTTCTCCGACCACGCGCCGGTCCTGATCGAGTACGCCGAATGAGTTCGACCGCGAAGAAACCTTCGGTGTGGCGTGCGTTCACCCAGCCCGCGGCGTGGACCATGTTCTTCTTCGGCTTCTCCTCGGGGCTACCGTTCCTGCTGGTCGCCGGCACGCTCGCCTTCTGGCTGAAGGACAAGGGCATCGAGCTGAAGGAGATCACGATGATCGCCAGCGCCGGCCTGCTGTACACGTTCAAGTTCGTCTGGGCGCCGCTGCTCGATCACTGGAAACTGCCCGGTTTCTGGAAGCTCGGGCGCCGCCGCGGCTGGCTGCTGTTCGCGCAACTGGGCGTGATCGCCGCGCTGCTGGCGATGGCCGCGTTTACCCCCGACCGGCTGCAGGCGTTCGTGCTGGCGACGATCGCGGTCGCGTTCTTCGGCGCGACCCAGGACATCGCGGTCGATGCCTACCGCATCGAGATCGCGCCCGAATCCGCGCAGGGCGCGCTGGTGGCGACGTATTCGCTGGGCTACCGCATCGGCCTGATCATCGCCGGTGCGTTCGCCGCGATCATGGCCGACCACATCGCGTGGCCGCTGGTGTACGCGACGATGGCGGCATGCATGGCCATCCCGATCATCGCGAACCTGATGGCGCGCGAGCCCGATGTCGTGCCGGTGCAGACGCAGGGCTGGGCGCATGCGATGCAGGTCGCGGTGGTCGATCCCTTCGTCGATTTCTTCCGCCGCTACGGCGTGCCGCTGATGCTGGGCATCCTCGCCTTCATCCTGCTGTTCAAGATCCCGGAGCAGGCGACCATCGGCGGGATCATGAGTCCGTTCTACATCGACATGGGATTCACCAAAACCCAGGTCGGTTCGATCACCAAGCTCTGGGGCGTGTGGGTCGGCATCGTCGGCGTGTTCCTCGGCGGCGCGATGGTCGCGCGCTGGGGCGCGTGGAAATCGCTGGGCGTGATGATCGTGGTCTGCGGCGCCTGCAACCTGCTGTACCTGCTGCTGATCCCCAACCAGGGCAATCTGTGGGTGCTGACCGCGGTGATCTCGGCGGAGAACCTCACCCTCGGCATGCTCGGCCCGCCGACGGTGGCGTTCCTGTCCTCGCTGGTGAACCGCGAACACACCGCGACCCAGTACGCGCTGCTGAGTTCGCTGGTGAACCTGCCGGGCAAGCTGCTCGGCTTCTTCGCCGGTGGCATCGCGATGACCACCGGTTACGGCATGTACTTCGTGATCACGGTGCTGGCGCTGCTGCCGGCGATGCTGATGTACGCGGTGCTGACGCCGCGGATGCGGGCCCGCGCCGCGGCCGCCTGAATGCGCGGCGCCTTGCCCCGCGCGCCTGCTTCTGTGCTGGAATAGGGCCACAGGGGGCCAGGGAGGCCGGAATGACCGACATCGTGCTCAGGGATCTCGATCCCGCTCTCATCGCGCGCCTGCACCAGGTGGCGGCGGCCAATGGCTGGCAATCGGACGAATCGCTGCGGAACGTGCTGGAGCACGGCCTGCACGCCCTGGAGCTGGCGGCGACACTGCGCCTGAACGATCGCGAGGAAAACGCGCTGCAATCGGCGATCAACGCGATGGAAGGCGTCGCCGACGACCCGGGCTTCGCCCTGATCGGGCGCGCGCCGGCGGCGCGGGGCGCCTAGCCCGCGTAGATTGCACCGAGCACGCGCGGGCCGCGCGCGCCGGTCACCGAAGGCAGGTTGCCCGGGCGTCCCAGCAGCGTCTGCCGCGCCAGCCAGGCGAAGCCCATCGCCTCGACGAAATCCGGATCGACGCCGTGCGTGGCGGTCGATTCCACCACTGCGTCCGGCAATCGCGCGGCAATGCGTTGCAGCAGGCGCGGGTTGTGCACGCCACCACCACAGGCCAGCACGCGTCTAGTGTCCGCTTGCGTCGCGCGCAGCGCATCGGCGACGGTCGCGGCGCTGAGTTCGAGCAGGGTCGCCTGCACGTCGGCTGGCGATTCGTTGCCGGTGAGCTTCGATGCCAGCCAGTCGAGGTGGAACTGCTCGCGGCCGGTGGATTTCGGCGGCGGCAGCGCGAACCACGCATCGTCGAGCAGCCGCGCCAGCAGTGACTCGTCCACGCTTCCGCTCGCGGCGAACTCGCCGTTCGCATCGAACGCATGGCCGGTGTGGCGTTCGCACCAGGCATCCATCAGCGCGTTCGCCGGCCCGGTGTCGAAGCCACGTACATCCCCGCGTGCGGGCAACAAGGTCAGGTTGGCGATGCCGCCGAGGTTGAGCACCGCGCGGTCTTCGTCTTTCGAGGACAGCAGCGCCGCGTGCAACGCCGGCAGCAGCGGTGCGCCGTGGCCACCAGCAGCGACATCGCGGCGGCGGAAATCGGCGACGGTCGTGATGCCGGTGCGTTCGGCGATCAGGTTGCCGTCGCCGATCTGCAGGGTGAACGGGAAACTTCCGTCGAACGCGGCGCCGTGCGGGCGATGGCGAACGGTCTGGCCGTGCGAACCGAGCGCACGCACGTTCGATGCAGCGACGCCGGCTTCGCGCAGCAGCGACAACGCGGCGTCGGCGAAGGCCTCGGCGACGCGCACGTCGAGGGTGCCGAGTTCGTCCAGCGAATGCATGTCGCCGCCTTGGCCGAGCGCGACCAGCCGCGCACGCAGCGCCACGGCCCAGGCGAAGGTACGGCCGTGCACGAGCGTGCAATGCGCATCGGACTCGTCGCTATCGAAACGCACGAGCGCGGCATCGATGCCGTCGGCGCTGGTCCCGGAGATCAGGCCGAGGTAGAGGGAAGGGGCGGGGTCGGGCATTCGCGCATTGTGCGCGATGCGCAGCGCCGGCTTCAGCCCTTCTTCGCCGCCTTCACGGGCTTGTCGGCGCTGGCGACGCGGGTGTCGTCGTCCTGGAACACCACGTTCTCCACTTCGCGGATCTTCGCCAGCGCGTTGCGGGTCTGGCCCTTGAACGCCGCGAGTTCGGTGCCGGCCAGCGGCGCCGGCGGCGGCATGGTCATCTTCAGCGGGTTCTGGTGCACGCCGTTGATGCGGAATTCGTAGTGCAGGTGCGGGCCGGTGGCCAGCCCGCTCATGCCGACATAGCCGATCACCGCGCCCTGCGCCACGCGCTGGCCGACATGCTCGCTGCCGAAGCGCGACATGTGCCCGTACAAGGTGGTGCGGCCGCTGCCGTGGTCGAGGATGACCGCGCGACCATAGCCGCCCTTCCAGCCGACGAAAGCAACGCGCGCATCGCCCGCGGCCATGATCGGGGTGCCGGTGCCGGCGGCGTAATCGATGCCCTGGTGCGCGCGCATGCGGCCGAGGACCGGGTGCTTGCGCATGCCGAAACCGGAGGTGATGCGCGCATACGGGATCGGCATGCGGATGAACGGACGCTTGAGCGAACGCCCGTCCGGGGTGAAATACTCGGCGCGGCCGTCGCGGACGAAGCGGAACGCGCTCTTGAGCTTGCCGTCGACGGTGAACGTCGCCGCCTGCACCGGCCCGGTGCTGGCCAGCTGGCCATCGCGCCAGGTCTGGTCCACGACCACGCTGAAGCGGTCGTTCGCGTCCAGGTCCGAATCGAAGTCGATGTCGTACTTGAACATCTCGTCGGTGAGCTGGTTGAGCTGCGAGCTGCCCAGGCCGAGCTTGCGCGCGGAGGCGAACAGCGACTTGCCGACCGTGCCGGAGAGCACCACGGTGCGCGTGGTGGTTTCGTGCGGCACCGCGCGTTCGCGCACCGCGTCGCTGCCGAATTCGTATTCGGCCGATTCGCCGCGGGTGTCGTCGATGCGCATGCCGCGCACGCTGCCGTCGGCGGGCAGGTTGAACGCGATCTCGGTGCCGGGGCGCAGCTTGCGCAGCATCGGTTGCAGGGTCGGCTGCTTGGCCACGCGCACCAGCTCGCGCTGCGGGATGTTCAGCTCATCGAACACCGCGCTCAGGCTCTGCCCGGCCTTGAGGGTCACGGTCTGCCAGCGGTCGCCGTTGGCGCCGTTCGCCTGCAGTTGCGGCAGCGGCAGCAGGAACGAGGCGCGCTGCGCCGCCGCCGGCGATTCCAGCGCATGGTCGAAGCCGGGCAGCAGCGAGAACAGCAAGGCGCCGCAGGTCGCGAACAGGCTGGCGTGCGCCCAGTGACGCCGGGTCCAGCGACCCTTGAAGCCTTCGGGAATGCGTTCGGCCAGGGCGGGCGCGCGCTGCGCGGCGATGGCGAGGAGGTTGCGACGGCGGATACGGCCGTGGCGGCCCTGGTCGAGTTCCTGCATGGGTGGCTCCCCCGACGCGTGACGGGCATGTCAGCGCGGTACCATAGTCACGCGAAGTCCCTGCGTCAAACCCTTGAAGGGAATGGGGTTTTCGTCACGAATCCGCATTCCCCATTCAGTTTTGCGCGAACCCCATTCAGGCCGCTTCCGCAAACCCGTTCGCCACGCCAGACTGCGCCCATGCCCGACACCAGCCCTGCCGCCCTCGATCTCATTGCCCGCGGCGCCGACGAACTGCTCAAGCGCGAGGAACTCGAAGCGCGGCTGAAGCTCGGCCGCCCGCTGCGGATCAAGGCCGGCTTCGACCCGACCGCGCCCGACCTGCACCTCGGCCACACCGTGCTGCTGAACAAGATGCGGCAGTTCCAGGACCTCGGCCACCAGGTGATCTTCCTGATCGGCGATTTCACCGGGATGATCGGCGACCCGACCGGCAAGAACGTCACCCGCAAGCCGTTGACCCGCGAGGACGTGGCCGCGAATGCCAAGACCTACGCCGCGCAGGTGTTCAAGGTGCTGGATCGCGAACGCACCGAAGTGCGCTTCAACAGCGAATGGTTCGGCGCGATGAGCGCCGCCGACATGATCAAGCTCGCCGCGCAGCACACCGTCGCGCGCATGCTCGAGCGCGACGACTTCGCCAAGCGCTACGCCGCGCAGCAGCCGATCGCCATCCACGAATTCCTGTATCCGCTGGTGCAGGGCTACGACTCGGTCGCGCTCAAGGCCGACGTCGAGCTCGGCGGCACCGACCAGAAGTTCAACCTGCTGATGGGCCGCGGCCTGCAGGAACACCACGGCCAGCCGGCGCAGATCGTGCTGACCATGCCGCTGCTGGAAGGCCTGGACGGCGTCAACAAGATGTCGAAGTCGCTGGGCAACTACATCGGCATCGACGAGCCGGCGATCGACATCGTGACCAAGGCGATGAAGATCGGCGACGAACTGATGTGGCGCTGGATCGACCTGCTCAGCTTCGAGATTTCCATCGACGAAGCGGCGAAACTCAAGGCCGACATCGCCGCCGGCGCGCTCAATCCGCGCGACGTCAAGCTGCGCCTCGCGCGCGAGCTGGCCGCGCGTTTCCACGGCGAAGCCGCGGCGGAACAGGCCATCGCCGGCTGGCATGCCGCGGTGCGCGGCGAGGGCGACGTGTCGAACCTGCCGCTGCAGGAAGTCGCGATTCCGGCGGAAGGCATCCGCATCGCCGCGCTGCTCACCGCCGCCGGGATCACCCCGAGCAATGGCGAAGCCAACCGCAAGCTCAAGGAACGCGCGGTGCGCGTGGACGGCGAGGTGTTCGAGGACGCGCAGCGCGTGTTCGCGCCGGGCTTCGAGGGCGTGATCGCGGTCGGCAAGCGCAACTTCGCGCGGGTGAAGCTGATTGCGGGTTAGGCGCCTTGCGTTTTTGTAGAGCGGAGCTTGCTCCGCTCATTCCGGGCGAATCGAAATGATGTGAGCCGAGCTAGCTCGGCTCTACAAGGGCGCGGTGTCGCGGCTAAGGCGGCGGCGGTTCGCCGGTGATCAACGCGCGGCTCCGGGCATCGTCCGGCAGCCAATCGGACGGAGGCGGCCATTGGCCGCGTTCCATCGCAAGGGCCTGCATCGTGTTCACCTCGCCCTGCGACCACACGCGCGTGGCGTAGTGTTCTGGAAGCGGTTTTCCGAATGTCACCGCCTTGAGCCATTGCAACTGCCGATAGCGTTCGCGCAATGACGCGAGTCGCGCCGGATCGGTTTCCAGTCCGAGCAACCAGTTCGTGGCGGCCTGTTGTTCGAGGATGGTGTCTCCCTGTGCGACGCGCGACAACAGGGCGACGCATTGCTTGCGCTGTGTCGCCGGCAACGGTGGCGTCGTTGGCCGCGAAGCGCACCTGGACAAGCCTTGAAACCCGGTCGTGGCGAATGCCGATTCCATGGCGAACGCCATGATGTCCAGGCGGTCGTCGTTGGCCGGTTCGCGCCCGACGTCCCGGCGCAGGCCGCCGAGTGATTGCGGGGTACGGCAACTGTCCGGAACCGGCACGCGTGCGAGCAATGTGCGCACATGCAGGAAGATGACGCCCATGCGCGAGTCGTAGATCTTCGCGTTGGCCGCGCGTTGCAGCGCGTAGGCGAAGCCCGCCTCGTCGCGATCGCTTCGCGCGGCGGACATCGCCGCCATCCATGCCGCTGCATTGTCCGGATCAACGGACAGCAAATGCCGCACCTCCGCATCCTGGTCGCAGCCGTCGCCGCAATGGTTGAAGGCAAGCCACGACAGTTCCAGGTCGTTCGGCCAGCGTTCGCGCGCCGCCCGGTAGCCGCGATCGGATGCAACGAGGGCTTCCTGGGTACCAACTGCGGCGAGTGAATCGAGCATCAGGCGATCCACTGCCTCGTCCGCGTTGCGCGCCGGCCCGAGCCGATCGCGGTAGTCGCGCAGGTTCTGCCTGTAATCCCGGTTGCAGGCTTGCTCCGCCAGTTCGCTTATGTCGGCGACCGTCTCCGTGCCATTGGCATGTGCCGCGCTTGTGGCTTCCGCGATCGAGGATCCAGAGGACGACGATTGCGCGTCGACAGCGGTTCGCGATGCCGTTGCAGGCGAGTCGCGCGGTGAATCGTGTTCATTTCGCCACGCGACGATCGCCAGAAACGCCAGCGCGACCAACGCGACCGCGATCCATCGCAGCCACCGATTCGGCTTCGTCACGTGCTTCGCCGCATCAGGCGACGCGCATCGCCGCTGCGACCATCAGCCAGGCCACGCAGGCGATCCCGCCCGCCCACGACAGGCTGCGCAGCGGCGGCTGGTCGGCGAGGTAGAAGATGCCGTGCAGCACGCGGAAGGCGACGAAGGCCAGCGACAACCGCATGACGAGCGTCGGATCAACGCCGGCAGCCTGCGCCATCAACACGCCCGCGGCGAAGGGCGCGAATGCCTCGAACGCATTGAGATGGGCGGCGTTGGCGCGTTGTACCCGGTAGTTCTCGGACTGCTTGGCGATCCAGGCGCGCGGATTGCGGTTGCTGTAACCCGGCGCGCCGGCCTTGGCGATGGTCGTCAACAGATAGGGCAGCGCAGCGGCGACGAGGATGCACCAGTAGGCGACGGACATGCGGGTTCCTTCGGGAATGCGACGCGGAGGATGGAATCGTGGTGTCGGTTCAGGGCCACAGCCACAGGAAGACGGCGGCGGTGACCGCGGCGTAGATCAGCGCGTCGAGCAGGTCCTTGAGCGTGGCGGCCCAGGGCTTGCCCATCCAGATCGCCTCGGTTACTGCGCCTGCACCGTAGGCGAGCAGGGTCGCCAGCCCGGCGGTATGCGCGGCGTGGTGGCCGCTCATCGAGCCGACCGCCATGCACGCGGCGGCGGTGGCGACGACAAGATTGAGCACGAACCATTGCAACAGCATCGGACCGATCGACATCGCCCCGGGCTTGCCCAGCATCAGCTTGCCGACCGGGCCTTCGCGGAACTTGGCCAGCGCCTCCTCCGACTGGCATTCCTTCGCATCGGCGAAATGCGGCAGTACGTAGATCCCCGGCGCGGGCTGGCCGGCGTTGAGCGCGGCGCGCACGGCGTCCTCGTTCGGCAGCTTGCGGTAATCGCGGTTGTGCCACTTGAACAGCATGTGGATCAGGCTGCTGGCGACGAATACGCCGACGGCGGATAGCAGGATCGGCAACCAGAGCGAGGCGAGCATGGCCATTGCACTTCCCCTTGCGCGGATGGTGGCCGCAGCTTAGACCGAATTCGCCACGCTTTTTCCTCCCCCCTTGTGGGGGAGGATGCCCGCAGGGCAGGAGAGGGGAAACGACGCCCTCTCCCGGCGCTGCGCGCCGCCGCACCCCGGCCGGTTGGCCTGCAAGCCAACCGGCGTTCGCGGGCTCGCGGCTTACGCCGCTCGAAAGCCCCGCTCACCCCACGAGGGGAGAGGGGAAGAGCGATTTACTTCGCCGGCGCGGGCGTCTTCGCCGCCATCATCTTGTCGCGGGCGGCGCGGAACGGGTTGGTCTTGTACCAGTTCGGCCATGCGTCGTCGTTGGCGAGCTGTTCGCCGACGCCGTAGACCGAATCCAGCACCGCGAGGATGCCGTCCAGTTTCCAGGTCGCGGCGTCGTACTGGTCGCCGGGCTTGTGGTAGCGATGGTCGTTGTAGTCCTTGCTCGCCGCCTCGCCCGCGGCGAGACCACCATCGACGAGGTCCTCGCCGCTGTCGACGTACAGCGCCGGCACGCCGGCCTTGGCGAAGTTGAAGTGGTCGGAACGGAAATACGAACCCGCTTCCGGCCGCGATTCGCCATGCATGGTCATGCCTTCGGCCAACGCGATCGGCTTGAGGATGTCCTCCAGTTCCGAGCTGCCCATGCCGACCACGGTGATGTCGCGGCTCTTGCCGATGGGCGACAGCGCGTCGAGGTTGATGACGGCAACGGTCTTGTCCAGCGGAACGGTCGGATGCGCGACGTAGTACTTGGAGCCGAGCAGGCCCGATTCCTCCAGCGTGACCGCGATGAACAGCAGCGAACGCTTCGGCGGCGTCGGCGCGGCGGCGAACTTGCCGGCGATCTCGAGGATGCCGGCCACGCCGGTACCGTTGTCGACCGCGCCGTTGTAGATGTTGTCGCCGGTTTCGTCCGGATGCTTGCCGAGATGGTCCCAGTGCGCCATGTACACGATCGCCTCGTCCGGGCGTTCGCTGCCGGGCAGGAGGCCAATGACATTGCGCGACTGCTTGTCGACCGTGGTGCTCTTGAGGTCGAGCGACAGCGTCGCGTGCATCGGCACCGGCTTGAAGCCGCGCTTGTTCGCGGCGATGCGCAGCGCATCGAGGTCGAGGCCGGCATCGGCGAACAGCGATTTCGCCTGCTCGCCGGTGATCCAGCCCTGTGCCGGGATGCGTGGATCCGGATCGCTCTTCGCCGGCAGGTCGTACTGCGCGCCCGACCACGAGTTCCTCACCACGTCCCAGCCGTAGGACGCGCCTTCGGTGTCGTGGATGATGATCGCGGCGGCGGCGCCCTGGCGCGCGGCCTCCTCGTACTTGTAGGTCCAGCGCCCGTAATAGGTCATGCGCTTGCCTTCGAACAGGCTCGCGTCATGGACGTGGAAACCGGGATCGTTGACCAGCATCACCACGGTCTTGCCCTTCACGTCGAGGCCGGCGTAGTCGTTCCACTTCTGCTCGGGTGCGTCGACGCCGTATCCGACGAACACCAGCGGGCTGTCCTTGATGTTCACCTCGGGTTCGCCGGTGCGGGTGCCGATGACCATGTCGTCGCCGAACTTCAGCACATGCGGCTTGCCGTTCACGGTGAGGTTCAGCGTGGTGGCCGGGTCGGCGGTGGTCTCGACCATCGGCACGGTCTGGAACCAGTCGCCGTCGTTGCCGGGCTTGAGGCCCATGCGCTGCATCTGCGCCTTGATGTAGTCGACCGACTTGTCCTCGCCGGGCGTGCCGGGGCCGCGGCCCTCGAACGCGTCGGAAGACAGGGTCTTGTCGAGTTCGGCGAAATCGGCGGCATTGATGTCGGCCGAGAATGCGTGTGTTTCCGCGGTCGCAGGCGGTGTCGCGGTCGTGCTCGCCACCGGGGCCGGGGCCTGCTGTTGGCAGGCTGCGAGCGCCAATGCGGCGATGGCGGCGCACAGGGGAAGGATGCGGGGCATGCGGGGTTCCTCTTGCGTGGAACCCCGAGTTTACGCCGCCGACTGTGGGAGGGGCTTCAGCCCGACAACGCTTTTGTGGGAGCGGCTATAGCCGCGACGAAGTTTGAGGCAAGGTCCGTGTCGGGGCTGAAGCCCCTCCCACAGGAATAACTTCGTCAGTCCTGTGGCGCGGTCGGCGTGTCGAAGCGCACCGCGGTCGCGCCGCTGATCGCGCCGGTCTTCGCGGTCGCATGCACGTACAGCCTGACCTCGCGTTCGAACACCAGCGGGCCATCGACCACCGCGTTCGGGCCGATGATGATGCGCGGCGGGCGCGGCTTGCCCATGTGGATGCCGAACCAGTTGTTGTTCGGCTTCTCGACCTTGATCCCGCCCTTGACGTGCGAACCGATGCCGACGGTGATGTCGCCGTTGACGGTGTCGATGCCGTCGCCGAGTTCGGTGGCGACCAGGCCGATGGCGCCGTTCACCGTGCTCACGCCTTTCGCGACCCGGCTGTTGCGACCGATGAAGATGCTGCCGTTCACGGTTTCGACGCTGCCGTCGACGACCAGGCCCGTGCCGGCGCGGATGCTGCCGTTCACCGTTTCCAGCGCGCCGGTGTGGGCGCCGTCGGCGAGCTGGATGCTGCCGTTGACGGTGCTGGCGTCGCCGGTGCTGGCGTTGGCGCCGATGCGGATGCTGCCGTTGACCGTATCGAGGTCGCCGGCCTGCTGGGTAGCGTCGATGGTGATGCTGCCGTTGACCTTGTCGATGTCGCCATCGGCGGCGAAGGCGGGCGTGGCGGCGGCGAGGAGCAGGCACAGGGCGAGACGGGTGCGGATCATGGCGGGCTCACGTCGGGATACGAAAGAACAGGATGCGGCGAAGGCGTGAATGGTTTACCCCGATTGCGCGCGCATCGACGATCGCCAGTGTGCGCCACGCGGCTACAATCTTCAGCCGTCATCGGTCACCGGGACTTTCGTCGTGGTCGCAGCCCGCCCCAAGCCTGTCGTGTTGCTGATCCTGGACGGCTGGGGCCATCGCGAGGATCCCGCCGACAACGCGCTCGCCCAGGCCGATCTGCCGCATTGGCGCCAGCTCTGGGCCGAGTGCCCGCACACGCTCGTCCACACCGAAGGCCGCCACGTCGGCCTGCCTGACGGGCAGATGGGCAATTCCGAAGTCGGGCACATGAACCTCGGCGCCGGGCGCATCGTCTACCAGGACCTCACCCGGATCGACGCGGCGATCGAGGACGGCAGCTTCTTCGCCAACGACGAACTGCGCGCGGCCTGCATCGCGGCGCGCGAGGGCGGGCGCACGCTGCATGTGCTCGGCCTGCTCTCGCCCGGCGGCGTGCACAGCCACGAAGGCCACATTTTCGCGATGCTGGAACTGGCGCGGCGCGAGCGCGTGCCGCAGGTCGCGGTGCACGCCTTCCTCGATGGTCGCGACATGCCGCCGAAATCGGCGGAACCAAGCTTGCGCGCGCTGCAGGCGGCGTGCACGGCGAACGGCAACGCGACCATCGCCACGGTTTGCGGGCGCTACTACGCGATGGATCGCGACCACCGCTGGGATCGCGTGCGCCGCGCCTGGGATGCGATCGTCGATGCGCGCAGCGAATTGCACGTGCCCGACGCGATGCTTGCGCTGGAAGAAGCGTACGCGCGCGGCGAAACCGACGAATTCGTGCTGCCGACCGTGATCGGCGATGGCGCGCGGGTCGAGGACGGCGACGCGGTGGTGTTCATGAACTTCCGTGCCGACCGCGCGCGCCAGCTGACCGCGGCCTTCGTCGACCCGGCGTTCGATGGTTTCGAGGCACGTCGTCCGCAGCTGGCGCGCTTCGTCTGCCTGAGCGAATACGACGCGAGGCTGCCGGCGGCGGTGGCGTTCGCGCCCGACGACCTGCACGACACCCTGGGCGAACTGGTGTCCGCGCAAGGGCTCGCGCAATTGCGCATCGCCGAGACCGAGAAGTACGCGCACGTCACCTTCTTCTTCGGCGGCGGGCGCGAAGCGCCGTACCCGGGCGAGGAACGCATCCTGGTGCCGAGCCCCAAGGTCGCGACCTACGACCTGCAGCCGGAAATGAGCGTGGCCGAGGTCACCGACAAGCTGGTCGAGGCGATCCGCGCGCAGCGCTTCGACCTCGTGGTCTGCAACCTCGCCAACCCGGACATGGTCGGCCACACCGGCGACCTCGCTGCTGCCGTTCGCGCCGCGGAAGCGGTGGACGCGGCGATCGACGCGATCACCACCGCGGTGCGCGCGGTGCATGGCGCGCTGGTCATCACCGCCGACCATGGCAACCTGGAGATGATGCGCGATCCGGCCACCGGCCAGCCGCACACCGCGCATACCGTCGGCCCGGTGCCGCTGGTGTACGTCGGAGAACGCGAAGGCGTGCAGTTGCGCGACGGCGGTGCCTTGCGCGATGTCGCGCCCACCCTGCTCGATCTCATGCAATTGCCGGCGCCGGCGGCGATGACCGGGCACAGCCTGTTCGCGGACGCGGGATGAACACGGGCCGCGCGTTCGCCCTCGCCACCGCGCTCGCCTTGCTCGCCAGCAGTGGTGCGCATGCGCAGGGCACCAGTGACACCCAGCGCAAACTGGACAAGGTGAAGCGCGAACTGAAGGACGCGTCCGCGCAACGCCGGCGTACCGAAGGCGAGCGCGGCGACGCAAGCCGCGCGCTGCGCGATGCCGACGAACAGGTTGGGCGTTCGAGTCGCGCGCTGCAGGACACTGAAACGAAAATCGCCCAAGGCCAGAACGAACTCGCCGCCTTGCAGCGCCGCGGCGTCGAACTGCAGGCCTCGCTCGGCGAAGGCAAGGCGGAGCTGGCTGCGCTGTTGCGCGCGGCCTACACCATCGGCGACGACGCGCCCTTGAAACTGATGCTGGCGCAGGACAATGTCGCCGATGCCAACCGCCTGCTCGCCTATCACCGCTACCTGCAACGCGAACGCACGCAGCGCGTCGCCGCCCTGAGCGCCGAACTCGACGAAGTGCAGAGAGTGCAGGCCCGGATCATCGCGACCCGGCGCGAGCTCGATGCCGCGCACGGCCGCCAGGCCGCGCAACTCGCGGAAGTGAACCGGGACCGCAGTGAACGCGCGACCCTGGTCGCGCAGCTCGACAAGAAGGTGCAGGACCAGCGCGGGCGCGAACAGCAGCTCGGGCGCGACAAGAAGGCACTCGAAAACGTGCTGGCGCAATTGCGCGCCGCCGCCGCGCGCGCCGAACGCGAACGCCGCGAAGCCGCGGCACGCGCCGCGCGCGAAGCCGAAGCGGCCAGGCGCGAGGGCAAGCCGGCGCCGCCCGCGCCAAAACCTTACGCCAACGCCGCGCCGATCCAGGTCGGTGGCCTCGGCTGGCCGCTGTCGGGCAGCCTGGTTGCGCGCTTCGGCGGCACGCTGCCGGATGGTCGCCGCAGTTCCGGCCTGCTCATCGCCGCACCTGCCGGCACGCCGGTGCGCGCGGTCGCCGACGGCCGCGTGGTGTTCGCCGAATGGATGTCCGGCTACGGCCTGATCTGCATCGTCGACCACGGCGGCGGCAGCATGAGCCTGTACGCCTACAACGACGCGCTGTTGCGCAACGTCGGCGACGACGTGCACCGCGGCGACCCGGTCGCCAGCGTCGGCAATTCCGGCGGGCAGGGCCGGCCCGCGCTGTATTTCGAGTTGCGCCGCAACGGCAGCCCGGTGGATCCGGCGGCGTGGTTGCGCGCGCATTGAGCCGAGCAAGCTCGGCTCTACAAAAGCCGGTACTTGCCATTCATGCGCCTCGCGCATAATCGCCGGAACCCCTGCCCGTGGTCGCGGTCTGTCGCTTTAACAGCCGAATGGCTGTTCAATCCGCGTCGATGATGTTCTCCCGGAGTCCCTGCATGCGTCGTCTTGCCCCGCTTCTTCTGTCGCTCGCGTTCTGCGTTTCCATCGCGCATGCGCAGGAACAGGTTCCTGCCGGCGACACCGGTGCCGAGGACCGCGCCGTCGCGTCCAGCGACGATCCCGACGCGACCGAAAGCGCGACCACGAAAGTGCCGCTGGCCGAGATCCGCCGCTACGTCGGCGTGTATGACGCGATCAAGCAGGCCTACGTCGATCCGGTCGACGACCACAAGCTGATGCAGTCGGCGATCAAGGGCCTGCTGCTCGACCTCGACCCGCACAGTGCCTACTTGGAGAAGTCCGACGCCGAAGCCTTCGACGAGGAAACCAACGGCGCCTACGACGGCATCGGCGTCGAGGTGATCACCCTGCCCGATGGCTCGGTGAAGATCGTGTCCGCGATCGACGACACGCCGGCCGCGAACGCCGGCCTGCGTTCGGGCGACACGATCATCGCCGTCGATGGCCGCGAGCTCACCCCCGCCGATGCGGTCGGCCCCGGCCCCCTGCGCGGCAAGCCCGGCAGTTCGGTGAAACTGAAGATCGTGCGCGAAGGCATGCCCAAGCCGTTCGATGTCACGCTCAAGCGCGAGACCATCCGCGTCGCCAGCGTGCGCAGCCGCATGCTGGAGCCCGGTTACGGCTACATCCGCATCAGCCAGTTCCAGACCGACACCGCCGCCGATTTCGAGAAGAACCTCGACAAGCTGCAAGCGCAGTCGAGCGGCAAGCTGCGCGGGCTGGTGCTGGACCTGCGCAGCAATCCCGGCGGCCTGCTCACCTCGGCGGTGCAGATCGCCGACGACCTGCTCGACAGCGGCGTGATCGTCAGCACGCGCGGGCGCATGCCCGGCAACGACGCGACCTTCCGCGCGACGCCCGGCGACCGCATGCATGGCGCGCCGGTGGTGGCATTGGTCGACGCGGGTTCGGCGAGCGCGACCGAAGTGCTGTCCGGCGCATTGCGCGACCTGCATCGCGCGAAGATCGTCGGCAGCCGCACCTTCGGCAAGGGCCTGGTGCAGACCCTGTTGCCGTTGGACAACGGCGATTCGGTCAAGCTCACCACCGCGCGCTATTACACGCCCAGCGGCAAGTCGATCCAGGGCGTGGGCATCATCCCCGACGTGGTGCTGAAGCCGGACAAGGCGACCGCGGACAAGGAGGCCGCGGATGGCGACGTGGCGTACACCGAAGCGTCGTTGCCCGGGCATTTGCACGGCGAGGACGAGGACGATGCCGGCACCAACGCCGGCGACGTGTTGCCCGGCGATGCGCCGATCACCGCGGCCTTGCAGGAACTCAAGAAGCCGGTGGCGCAGGCGGCGGCGGCGCCGAAGGGGTAATCAGAAAGTAGGTCGGGGTGAGTGAAACGAACCCCGACATTGCATGTGCCACCGAAGCCGGTGTTGGGGTTGAACAACCATTCGGTTGCTAAAAGCGGCACTGCGTTCACCCCAACCTACGAGTTCTGCAGTGCTAGCGATTCGGCAGGACATTGTTGGCGTGCCTGAATGCCAGTCGCCATTTCCCGTCCTGGAGCATCCAGGCGTTCGTGTAGCGCCTGCGGAGGATGACGCCCGCATTCGGGGCGCCGGGCGCGGGGATCACGGTCTCGTCTCCCATCACCACGACCATGTCCTTGTAGAACAGGAACTTCTCGGGCCGGCGCTCGAATCGCGTATAGCGAATCACGCCGTCGCCGATCAATTTCAGGAGTTCCGCTTTCTCCTGGACGATCCGGTTGGTGGGGTGATTGACGGTGTGGTCGTCGGGAAGCAGTTCCTGCAACACGGCCTTGTCGCCCTCGAAGATCGCCTTGGCGTGCGCGAGATCCAGCGCGCGAATCTGCTCCTGCAGCGCGTTGTCGACGGGTAGTTGCAGCAATTGCGCCGCCGCAGGCGACGAAGCCGCAAACAGCATGCCCAGGGCAAGGAGGATGGTTTTCATGGAATTCTCCCTTCATTGACCGCATGAATGATCGGTCGCGCATCCGGCAACCATCATCTACAACGGAGATCGATTCCGGTTCGGGCCAAGGCGGCGCAGCCCTGCCCGGGAGGGGTCAGCGTGGCTTCGCCGGCAACGGGAACGGCGTGACGACCGTTTCGCCGGTGGCCGCGTCGCGGATCGAGGACTGGCCCTTCTTCTCCACTTCCTCCACCCGCACGATGCTCTGCATCGGCAGGTGCAGCACGCGGGTGTCACCGAATTCGTCGCGCAGGCGTTCCTCGGTCGGGTCGACGACCACGCCATCGCGGGTGTCGAACACCAGTTCCGCGACTTCGGTGAAGCCCCACAGCGAACTCGCGGCCACGCGCTTCGCGTACAGCTCGTACACGCGGCCGGCGTTGAGGAAGGTCACCTTGTACAGCGGTTTGCGCATGCTCGGATTATAGGGATCAGGAATCAGGGGCCAGGGCCAGGGAATCGCGCCGGCTCATGCTGCTCTTCCCTGACCTCCGATGCCTGGCCCCTGACCCCTGCTCAGAAACCCTTCTGCCGGCGCAGGCGCCGTTCCACCGCGCGCCGCACCAGCAGCGCGAACACGACGCCGAACAGGAAGCCGGCGACGTGCGCGGCCCAGGCCACCATGCCGAACGCGGGGCCGATGTAGGCGAACACCACCTGCAGCAGCGCCCAGATGCCGATCAGCAGCGAGGCCGGCGCGCGCACGAATTCCAGGAACAGTCCCAGCGGCAGCACCACGCCGAGCCGCGCGCGCGGGAACAGCGCGAGATAGGCGCCGATCAGCGCCGAGATCGCGCCGCTGGCGCCGATGATCACCCGCCCGGGCTCGGGCAGCAGCAGGACCGCAGCGAGGTTGGCGACCGCGCCGCCGAGCAGGAACAGCAGCAGCAGCCGCCACGGGCCAATCGCCTTTTCCGCCGGCAGGCCGAAGATCAGCAGGAACACGAGGTTGCCGAGCAGGTGCGCCCAGCCGGCGTGCAGGAACAAGGCGGTGAACAGGCGCAGCACCGCCTGCAGGTCGAGGCGGGTGCCGGGGCCGCCGTCGAGCGCCCCCCAGGCCTGGAGCAGGACCTGCTGGTACGCGGGGGGACGGGTGCTGTACCAGAAGAAGGCCAGCCACAGCAGTCCGAACAGCAGTGGGCAGGCCCAGCGCAGGCTCGGGCGTTGGCGTCGTGGCAGGCTGACGAACATGAACGGCTCCGGGCGAATCTGCCCCGTTTCCGGGCTTCCGGGATGTTACCGAAGGGTTAAACCTTCGCTATAGTATGGTCGGCGTCGACCGTCGGGGAGGGAGAATCCGATGGGTGCCGGTGCAGGTTGCGCGAGACGCGGCCGCACAGACCAAAAATCCTTCGGAGACCGTTTCATGTCCAACACTTCCCGCTTTACCCAGTTTTCGGCGCTCGCGGTCGGCATCGCAGGCGCGCTGGCCTTCGGCCAGGTCCATGCCTCGGGCTTCCAGTTGCGCGAGAGCAGCGTCAAGAACCTCGGTCGCAGCCAGGCCGGTACCGCCGTCGCCAACGGCGATGCCTCGGTGGTCAGCTACAACCCTGGCGCGATGGGCTTCATCGACCAGAACACCGTTCAGGCCGATGTCACCGTCATCGACCTGACCGCCAAGTTCGAAGGCAGCGCGCACAACGCGCTCGGCATGCCGATCAGCGGCGGCAACGGCGGCGACCCCGGCAACGCGACCGCGGTGCCGGCGATCGCGGCGGTGTTCCCGCTGCACGGCGCGCTCGAGAAGCTCACCCTCGGCGCCAGCGTCGGCGCGCCGTTCGGCCTCAAGACCGAGTACGACAGTGACTGGGTCGGCCGCTACAACGCGGTGACCTCGGACGTGAAGACCGTCGACCTGACCCTGTCGGCCGCACTCAAACTGTCCCCGACGTTCTCGGTCGGCGCCGGCCTCATCTACGAGAAGGCCGACGTCACCCTGTCGCAGATGGTGGACTACGGCCTGATCCTGGCCTCCGCCGGCATTCCCGGCTCGGTGCCGGGCACGACCGATGGCCTGGCCAAGGTCAGCGGCACCTCGCACGGCTACGGCTGGGTCGCCGGCTTCGAATTCCGCCCCACCGACCGTTTCGCGATCGGCTATTCGCATCGTTCGGAAATCGACCAGGACATCAAGGGCGACGCCACCTTCAACGCGCCGGCCTCGTTCGTCGGTTCGCAGCCGCTGTTCCAGCAAATGGCCGCGCAGTGCCTCATGGCGCCGCCGACCAACCCCTGCTACGCGCAGCTGCCGACCCTGCTCGCGCTTGGCAACGGCTTCGTGCCCACCAACGCCAGCGCCGCGCTGACCACGCCGAGCACCGACACGGTGAGCCTGCGCTACGACTTCACCGATTCGTTCCGGTTGATGGCCGATTGGCAGCAGACCGACTGGCATTCGCTGCGCTCGGTCGACGTCCATTACGACAATCCCTACCAGGCACCGTCCAGTGAAGCCTTCGACTGGAAGGACAGCAGGCTGCTGTCGCTGGGTGCGGAATGGGACATCAATGCGGCCTGGACCCTGCGCGGTGGCGTGGCCCAGGACAAGAGCCCGACCCACGACGACACGCGCACCCCGCGCCTGCCGGACAACACCCGCACCCTGCTCTCGATCGGTGCGACCTGGCGCGTGACCGACGCCTTCAGCGTCGACGCCGCCTACCAGCACATCAGCATCAAGAGCCCGAGCATCGATGCGTTCACCTCGCTCGGCACGGAGCTGACCGGCAAGTTCAGCGGTCACGCCGACCTGTTCGGCATCGCCGCGCAGTACCGCTTCTGATCGATCGCGTCATCGTTACGAAAAAGCCCCGCTTCGGCGGGGCTTTTTTGTTGCCTCATACCACCTGTGGGAGCGGCTTTAGCCGCGAATGCTTTTGATCTTCTTCGATGCCCCAAAAATGCATTCGCGGCTAAAGCCGCTCCACAAAAGCCGGCCCACAAAAGCTGCCTCGACGCCGGTCAATCCCCCAGCTCTCCGGAGACGTATTCGCTCAACTCACGGGTGTTCCTGGCGAACTCGGCTTCCAGGTCGATGCCGCATTTGTTCGCGAGCACGAGGATCGACCACAGGCAGTCCGACAGTTCATGGCCGAGTTTCGCCTTGCAGTCGTCGATGTCGCGGATGCCGGCGTTGGCCTGGATCAGTTTCGCGAGATCGCCAACGTCGCCCATGAAACCGAGCGCGAGTTCCTGCGTGGTCCAGACGCGTCCCCACCGCTTGACCTCGAGCTGTTCGTAGAGATCGTTCAGCTGCAGCGCGGACTTTTCGAGATCGCTGAAATTCATGTCGTGCCGCCACGAAGCGGGTTTGGCTCGGATGAGTTGCTAGATCAACTACCTAGAGAATTGCATGCGCTAGTTATTGAGTCGGCCACAACTGTTAGTTCGATGCCGAATCGAAGAGCGGCACGCATTGACTTGCCTTGTGGAGTTGGGAGTAGCAGACGCCAGCTCGGGATCTCAAAAGGATCGCCGTCCAAAGTTGAAATTAAATAATCTGCTGACAGCAATGCTGAGGTCGCACGCTCTATGGCGACCGTTTGGTCAGTGGTTGAGGTCATGCAAACGAAGCTATGCCGAATTTGCTGAGTTGGTTCTGTATCAGCGCTAGCTGGGGCTGCCGTGCCTTTGAAGACGAGAAATGCCATGCCGTTGACCTAAATAAATATATCCCCACGCCCGGACGATCAATCCTGCTGCCGCTCCCGCAAACTCAATCCCCCAGCGTTAGCAAACTCGCATTGCCGCCGGCCGCGGTGGTGTTGATGGTCACCGTCTTCTCGGTAGCGAAGCGCGGCAGGTAGTGCGGGCCGCCGGCCTTGGGGCCGGTGCCGGAGAGTTTCTGCCCGCCGAACGGTTGCACGCCCACGACCGCGCCGATCTGGTTGCGGTTGACGTAGATGTTGCCGACGTTGGCGCGTGCGACGATGCGGTCGACGGTTTCGTCGATACGCGAATGGATGCCGAGCGTGAGCCCGTAGCCGGTCGCGTTGATCGCATCGATCACCTGGTCGAGTTCGTCGGCTTTCCAGCGGAGTACATGCAGGGCCGGACCGAAATTCTCGCGGGTCAGTTGCGACAGCGATTGCAGTTCCCATGCGCGCGGCGCGAAGAAGGTGCCGTGTTCGGTACCTGCGCCGAGTTTCGCTTCGGCGATGGGCTTCGCGGCCGCGGCCATCTTCGCCGCGTGTTCGTCGAGCAGGGCCTTGGCGTCGGCGTCGATCACCGGGCCGACGTCGGTGGAGAGCAGGCCAGGATCGCCGATCGTGAGTTCGGCCATCGCGCCGGCGAGCATGTGGATCACCTTGTCGGCGATGTCCTCCTGCACGAACAGCACGCGCGCGGCCGAACAACGCTGGCCGGCGGAGGTGAACGCGGATGCCAGCGCATCCTTGACCAGCTGCTCGGGCAGGGCGGAGGAATCGGCGATCAGCGCGTTCTGGCCGCCGGTTTCGGCGATCAGCACGCCGATCGCTGCATCGCGCGCGGCCAGCGCGCGGTTGATCGCGCGCGCGGTGTCGGTGGAACCGGTGAAGGCCACGCCGGCGACGCGCGGATCGCGGGTCAGCGCCGCGCCGACGGTGGCGCCGTCGCCGGGCAGGAACTGCAGTACGTCCATCGGCACGCCGGCTTCGTGCAGCAGCTTCACCGCCTCGAAACCGATCAGGTTGGTCTGCTCCGCGGGCTTCGCGATCACGCTGTTGCCGGCGGCGAGCGCGGCCGCGACCTGGCCGGCGAAGATCGCCAGAGGGAAGTTCCACGGCGAGATGCACGCGAACACGCCGCGACCGGACAGCTGCAATGAATTCGATTCGCCGGTCGGGCCGGGCAGTGGTTCCACCGCGAACTGGCGGCGCGCTTCGGCCGCGTAGTAGCGCAGGAAATCCACCGCCTCGCGCACTTCGGCGACGCCATCGGGCATGGTCTTGCCGGCTTCGCGCGTGCACAGCGCGATGAACTGCGGCATCCGCGCTTCGAGCAGATCCGCGGCATGTTCGAGGATGGCCGCGCGCGAAGCGACCGGGGTGCGATCCCAGGCGGGTTGCGCGACGACCGCGTTCTGCAACGCCTTCTCCACCGTCGCTGCATCGGCGGGTTGCCATTGGCCGACGACCTGGCGGCGATCGGCGGGATTGGTGACGTCGACCGTCGCGGCGCCGTCGCTGGCGCCCGGCACGAGAGGGGTTGCGCGCCATGTGCCGTTGGTCGCGGCGTTCACCTGTTCGGCAAGCGCGCGCAGCTGGTCGTCGTTGGCGAGGTTGATGCCCATGGAATTGTCCCTGTCGTGGCCTTGCGCGCGGTAGATGCCGCGCGGCAACGGAATGCGCGGGTGCGGGATGGAATCGAAGGCGGACACGGTTTCGACCGGGTCGCGCACGAGATCCTCCACCGGCACGCTTTCGTCGGTGATGCGGTTGACGAAGCTGGAATTCGCGCCGTTTTCCAGCAATCGGCGCACGAGGTAGGGCAGCAGGTCCTCGTGGCTGCCCACTGGCGCGTACACGCGGCAGGGCACGTCGAGGCGCTCGCGCGGGATGACCTCGGCGTAGAGATCGTCGCCCATGCCGTGCAGCTTCTGGAATTCGTAGCGGAAACGCTCCCCGTCGCGCGCGCCGCCGACCATGACCTGCGCCATGCGCTGGATCGCGGCGATGGTCTGCGCGTTGTGGGTGGCGAACATCGGGTAGATCGCGTCGATGTTGCCGATCAGCCGGCGCGCGTTGGCCTGGTAGCTGACGTCGGTGTTGGGCTTGCGGGTGAATACCGGGTAGCCGGCCTGGCCATCGACCTGGGCGCGCTTCACTTCCGAATCCCAGTAGGCGCCCTTCACCAGCCGCACCGGGATGCGCCGGCCGAGCTTGCGCGCCTGCGCGGCGATGAAATCGATCACGAACGGCGCGCGCTTCTGGTAGGCCTGGACGACGATTCCGAAACCGTCCCAACCCCGCAGCGACGCATCCGCGAGCACCTGGAAAATCAGGTCCAGCGACAGTTCGAGCCGCTCGGTTTCCTCGGCATCGATGGTCAGGCCGATGCCGTGCTTTTTCGCCAATTGCGCGAGTTCGAGTAGGCGTGGGCCGAGTTCGGCCAGCACGCGTTCGCGCTTGGCGTGCTCGTAGCGCGGGTGCAGCGCGGACAGTTTCACCGAGATGCTGGGTGCGGCGAACACGTCGGCGAACGGGCCGCTGCCGCCGATCGCGTCGATCGCCTTGCGGTAGGCCTCCAGGTAGCGGTCGCCGTCGGCCTGGGTCAGCGCGCCTTCGCCGAGCATATCGAAGGAATAGCGATAGGCGGCGTTGGCGCCTTTGCGGCTGCGCGCCAGCGCTTCGGAAATCGTGCGGCCCATGACGAACTGGTGGCCCATGATCCGCATCGCCTGGCGCACCGCGAGCCGGATCACCGGTTCGCCCACGCGCCCGACCAGGCGCTTGAACGCGCCGTGGACGTCGCGCTTGGTGCCATCGGCGAGGTCGACCAGGTGGCCGGTGAGCATCAGGCCCCAGGTCGAGGCGTTGACCAGCACCGAGTCGGACTGGCCGAGGTGGCGCTTCCAGTCGGCGTCGCCCAGCTTGTCGCGGATCAGCTTGTCCGCGGTCTCGGGATCGGGGATGCGCAGCAGCGCCTCGGCCACGCACATCAGCAGCACGCCTTCCTCGCTGCCGAGGTCGTACTGGCGCATGAAGGCCTCGATCACGCCCTGGTCGGCGGCGCGGGCGCGTACCCGGCGCACGAGGTCGGCGGCGGTGGCCTGGATCGCGGTGCGGTCCGTGTCGGGCTGGCGCGCAGCGGCCAGCAGCTCGCGCACCTGCGCGGCCTCGTCCAGCGTCCAGGCGGCGGTAATGGCCGCGCGCGCGGGGTCCGGGGGCGCGGGAAGTTCGGGCGAAAGGATCCGGATCACGCGGTCTGGCTCGGGCGGTAGCGGTTCATTCTAGCCCGCCGCGAACTCGCGGCCGCGGGTTCGGCTTGCCGCTTCGCCCCCGCGACCGCTACCATTTCAGGGTTCAATCACCGCTACTTTCCTCGCGCGCGGGCCATCGGCCGCTTGCGCCCGCGCGACGATTCCCCGGGGCACAGAGAAGATGAAGCAAACGCGTGGGTTGCGATGGGGCTTGGCCGCGGCCGCGATGGCGCCGGCCTGGGCATGGGCCGCCGACACCGACTGGACCGCGGCGCCGCACCGCTGGCAGCTGAACATGGGCCAGGGCGCGACCAGCACGTCTCGCATCGCCTACGAGTCGCACATGATCGTGTTCGGCATCTGCGTGGTGATCGGCATCATCGTGTTCGGCGCGATGGCCTACGCGATGTTCAAGTTCCGCAAGTCCAAGGGCGCGGTCGCGGCGCAGTTCAGCCACAACACCAAGGCCGAGATCGTCTGGACCCTGATCCCGGTGCTGATCCTGATCGGCCTGGCGTGGCCGGCGACGCGCAACCTGATCCGCATGTACGACACCCGCAACGCCGAGATGACGGTGAAGATCACCGGCTACCAGTGGATGTGGAAGTACGAATACCTGGGCGAAGGCGTCCAATACACCAGCCGCCTCGCGCGCAAGAGCGACGAGATCCGCCAGACCGGGCAGAGCCCGGACGCGAGCGTCGATTCGAACTACCTGCTGGAAGTGGACCGCCCGCTGGTGCTGCCGATCGGCACCAAGGTGCGCTTCGTGGTCACCGCCGACGACGTGATCCACGCCTGGTGGGTGCCTGCGCTGGGCTGGAAGCAGGACGCCATCCCCGGCATCGTCAACGAGGCCTGGGCCAGCGTCGACGCGCCCGGCATCTACCGTGGCCAGTGCGCCGAACTGTGCGGCAAGGACCACGGCTTCATGCCGGTGGTGGTGAAGGCGGTGCCCAAGGCCGAGTTCGCGCAATGGCTGGCTGCCGAGAAGGCGAAGAACGCCCCGCCGGCCCCGGCCCCCGCCGCCGAACCCGCGCCGACGCAGCCCGAGCCCCCGGCGGCCACCGCCGCGACGACCCCGGCCCCCACGCCGGCCCCCGCCGGCTGATCGCCGCACCGAACACGCATCCGAGGTAGGCCATGTCCGCCACGCATCCCGCAGCCGTCGACCACCACCACGACGACCACGACCACAAGCCCGCATTCTTCGAGCGCTGGTTCTTCTCCACCAACCACAAGGACATCGGCACGCTGTACCTGCTGTTCGCGTTCACCATGGTGATCGTGGGCGCGGCGTTCTCGGTGGTGATCCGCGCGGAACTGGCCGAGCCCGGCCTGCAGTTCGTCAAGCCCGAGTTCTTCAACCAGATGACCACCATGCACGCGCTGGTGATGATCTTCGGCGCGATCATGCCGGCATTCGTCGGCCTGGCGAACTGGATGGTGCCGCTGCAGATCGGCGCCCCGGACATGGCGCTGCCGCGCATGAACAACTGGTCGTTCTGGATCATGCCGTTCGCCTTCAGCCTGCTGCTGCTGACGTTCTTCATGCCCGGCGGCGCGCCCGCGGGCGGCTGGACCATGTATCCGCCGTTGATGCTGCAGGGCGGCACCAACGTCGCGTTCGCGGTGTTCGCCATCCACATGATGGGCATCAGCTCGATCATGGGCGCGATCAACATCATCGCGACCATCCTCAACATGCGCGCGCCCGGCGTGGACCTGCTGAAGATGCCGATCTTCTGCTGGACCTGGCTGATCACCGCGTTCCTGCTGATCGCGGTGATGCCGGTGCTGGCCGGCGCGGTGACCATGCTGCTCACCGACAAGTACTTCGGCACCAGCTTCTTCAGCGCGGCCGGCGGCGGCGACCCGGTGATGTACCAGCACATCTTCTGGTTCTTCGGCCACCCCGAGGTCTACATCATGATCCTGCCGGCGTTCGGCATCGCCAGCGAGATCATCCCGACCTTCAGCCGCAAGCCGCTGTTCGGCTACCAGGCGATGGTGTACGCGACCGCGGCGATTGCGTTCCTGTCGTTCATCGTGTGGGCGCACCACATGTTCACCGTCGGCATGCCGCTGGGCGGCGAGATCTACTTCATGTTCGCGACGATGCTGATCTCGGTGCCGACCGGGGTGAAGGTGTTCAACTGGGTGAGCACGATGTGGAAGGGCTCGCTCAGCTTCGAGACGCCGATGCTGTGGGCGGTCGCGTTCGTGATCCTGTTCACCATCGGCGGCTTCTCCGGGCTGATGCTCGCGATCGTGCCGGCGGACTTCCAGTACCACGACACCTACTTCGTGGTCGCGCACTTCCACTACGTGCTGGTGACCGGCGCGCTGTTCGGGATCATCGCCGCGATCTACTACTGGTGGCCGAAGTGGACCGGGCGCATGTACAGCCAGTTCTGGAGCAAGTTCCACTTCTGGTGGAGCGTGGTGTTCGTGAACCTGCTGTTCTTCCCGCAGCACTTCCTCGGCCTGGCCGGCATGCCGCGCCGCATCCCGGACTACAACGTGGTGTTCGCGGACTGGAACCTGGTCAGCTCGATCGGCGCGTTCGGCATGTTCCTGACCCCGTTCATGATGTTCGCCGTGCTGTTCTGGTCGCTGAAGAAGGGGGAGAAGGCCCCGGCGCGCGCATGGGAAGGCGCGCGCGGCCTGGAATGGACGGTGCCTTCGCCGGCGCCGCACCACACCTTCACCACGCCGCCGGTGATCCGCGAGGGCGACCTCGCCCATAGCGACATCACCCACTGAACGCGATGCCGAAAGCGCCCGCCTTGCCGCCGGATTTCGAAGCGCGCCGCCGCGCAGCGCGCCGTACCGCGCTGGCGGTGGCCGCGCTGGCGCTCGCGGTGTACGTGCTGTTCATGCTGGCCGGGACGATCGGCAAGTGAGCAGCACGCGCAATACCGCCGGGATCGCGAAGCTGGTCGGCGTGGTGCTGGCCGCGTTCGCGCTGACGTTCTCGCTGGTGCCGCTGTACCGCGTCGCCTGCGAGAAGGTGTTCGGCATCCGCCTCGACAACGCGCCGTCGGCGCCGATCGCCGATGCCGCCGCTTCGGAGAAGCCTGCGCGCACGGTGACCGTGATCTTCGACGGCGAGGCCAATTCCAAGCTGCCGTGGGCCTTCCATCCGGAACAGGCCTCGATGCAGGTCCGCGTCGGCGAGCAATACGGCACCCAGTACTTCGCGCGCAACGACGGCGGTCGCGCCATCGTCGGCAGTGCCGCGCCGTCGGTCGCGCCGGCGCGCGCCTCGAAGTACTTCAACAAGACCGAATGCTTCTGCTTCACCGCGCAGGAACTCGCGGCGGGCGAATCGCGAGACATGCCGGTGCGCTTCATCATCGATCCGGCGCTGCCGGATGACATTGGCACGATCACGCTGTCTTACACCTTCTACAAGAACGACGCGCTGACCGCGCAGCTGCCGGCTTCGGCCGGCGCCGCGTCGGGCGCCGCACCCTGATCGCAACGCACGCAAGAGAAACCGACATGTCCCAGGCCCACGCCGACACCCACGATCGCAGCCACTACTACGTGCCGCACGGCAGCCGCTGGCCAGTGATCGCCTCGGTCGCCCTGTTCGCGACGATGCTCGGCTTCGCCAGCTGGCTCAACGAATTCTCCTTCGGCAGGCCACTGTTCTTCGCCGGCCTGGCGGGCCTCGCGCTGATCCTGTTCAAGTGGTTCGCCGACGTCATCACCGAATCGATGCGCGGCTACTACAACAAGCAGGTCGACACCTCGTTCCGCATGGGTATGGTGTGGTTCATCTTCTCCGAGGTGATGTTCTTCGCCGCCTTCTTCGGCGCGCTGTTCTATACCCGCCAGTTCGCGATGCCGTGGCTCGGCGGCACCGGCGACGGGGTGATGACCAACGCGCTGCTGTGGCCGGGCTTTTCCTCCTCATGGCCGAGCAACGGCCCGGCGGCGATGGGCGGCAGCTTCCAGACTGTCCCGGCGTGGGGACTGCCGCTGCTCAACACGCTGATCCTGCTGAGCTCGGGCGTGACCGTGACCATCGCCCACCATGCGCTCAAGGCCGGCCACCGCAAGGCGCTGCTGCTGTTCCTCGGCTTGACCATCCTGCTCGGCTGCGCCTTCCTGTATTTCCAGGCGCACGAGTACATCGAGGCCTACCGCGAGCTCAACCTGACCATGGGTTCGGGCATCTACGGCTCCACCTTCTTCATGCTGACCGGGTTCCACGGCGCGCATGTCACGCTGGGCACGATCATGCTGGCGATCATCTGGCTGCGCTGCCTGAAGGGCCATTTCAGCAAGGATGACCACTTCGCGTTCGAGGCGGTGGCCTGGTATTGGCACTTCGTGGACGTGGTGTGGCTCGGCCTCTTCCTCTTCGTCTACGTCCTCTGATTCGGCTGCCCGGAGCTCGCGCTGGCGGTGTTGCAGCGGCGCGCGCAAATGCTCATTGACGCGTCAGTCAACTCCGCTTTGCGCGCTTGCTGCGCCTAGCCAGCGCATCGCCCGGATTGCCGAATCCATCGCTAACGGATAAGCGAGGAAGCGTGCAGGAATTCTGATTTCGCGTCGGAATGCGAGAAAAGTCAGCCCGGGTTGCGGCCGACGCCGTGGGGCGTGATCCAGCCCATGTAGATGGCGAGCGCGACCAGCAGGATCAGTGCGACCGACAGTGCGATGCGGCGGGTGAGGGCGTTCACGGTGCGCTTGGTCGTACCCTTGTCCACCAGCATGTAGTACAGGCCGGCGCCGAGGTTCCACAGGATGACCCCGAGGAAGGCGACGATCAGCAAGGTTTCCAGCGATTTGTTCATGTGCGCCTCGCGGGCGTCGTCGGGGTGCGCATTATCGCAGTCGGCGGGTCGCTGCGGATGAAGCGGCGGCGCATGCCCCTGTGGCTGGGCTGGGCGTTGGCGCTGCTGGTCGCGGCCGGTTTCGCGCGGCTGGGGTTCTGGCAGCTGGCGCGGATGCACGAGAAGGAAGCGCTGCTGGACTCGGTGCAGGCGGTGCTGGCGCAACGGCAGCCGCGACCGCTGGCGCTGGCCGCCGATCCGGCGCGCGCGCGCGATTTCGACTGGACCGCGGGGCGCGGACGTTTCGCCGATGCGTCGGCGGTGCTGCTCGACAACCAGTCGCGCGACGAACGCCCCGGCGTGCGCGCCTATCGCCTGTTCCTGCCCGACGCGTCGAACGCGACGCCGATGCTGGTGGAACTGGGCTGGTTGCCACTGCCGGGCGACCGCAGGTTGCCCGATGTCGCGCCGATCCACGGTGACATCGAACTGCGCGGCCTGCTGCTGCCGCCGCCATCGCCCGGACTGGTCGCCGCGACCGCGAGCCGTGCACCTGGCGGCGCGGTGCTCGCGACCGCGCTCGATGCGCCGGATCTTCCGGCCTTGCTCGATGTCGCGAAACTGCCGCCGCGCGTGCTGCGCCTCGACCCGGCGATGAAAGACATCGGCTACGCGCGCGACCTCGACGTGCTGCCGAATACGTTGCCGCCATCGCGCCACCTCGGCTATGCCGTGCAATGGTTCGCGCTGTCCCTCGCGGTGCTGGCCACCGCAGCCGTGCTCACCTTCCGGAAATCGCGTGCATGAACACGACTTCGACGTCCGAACGCAACCGCAATCGCCTGCTGCTCGTGCTGCTCGCGGCACTGTTCCTGGTGCCGATGCTGGTCGCCGGCATCCTGCGTTTCACCGACCACCACCCGCAGATCAATCGGCAGAAAGGCGAACTGCTGCAACCGCCGGCGGATTTGCGCGACATCGCGCCGCGGCTGGCTGCAGGCGGGACGTACGCATGGAACCCGGAAGCGCGCACCTGGCGCATCCTGGTGGCGGCGCCAGCGCAGTGCGACACGAAGTGCGCGCAACTTGCCGAAGGCGTGGACAAGGTGCGTGCACTGGCCGGCAGGGACATGATTCGCGTCGACATCCTCTGGCTTGGCGCGCATCCCGCCAACCTGCCGAGCGGTGGCGTGCGCGTGCTCGCCGACGATTCAGCATTGCGTGCGCGCCTGCCGCGCGCCGACGACCCTCGCGGAATACCGGTGTACGTGCTCGATCCGAACGGTTTCGTGGTGCTGCGCTATGCGCCGGGCTTCGAGCTCGGCGACCTGCGCACCGACCTTTCGCGACTGCTGAAACTGGGCTGAGATGCAAACGCCAACCTCCATCGCGCCTTACCGCCATTTCCACCGCATCGCATGGCTGGCGGTGGCGCTTGCGTTCGGCGTGATCGTGTTCGGCGCCTTCGTGCGCCTGTCGAACGCCGGCCTTTCCTGCCCGGACTGGCCGACCTGCTACGGCCGCGCCGCATGGCCGAGCGCCGCGCACGATTCGCTCAATCGCGCCGCCGAGGCGATCCGTCCAGTGGAACCGCACAAGGCCTGGCGCGAGCAGCTGCACCGCATGCTCGCAGGCACGCTCGGACTGCTGGTGTTCGCGCTGGCCTTGCTGGCGACGCGCAAGCGCCCGCACGGCTGGGTACATGTGCTGACGGCATCGGCGGCGGTCGCATGTTCGATCCCGCTGTACATGCACGGACAGCATCTGCCGGCGGCGCTGTTTGCCATGACCGCGGAACTGCTGTTGCTCATCGGCGCCATCCGTTGGTCGAACACGGACTTCGCGCGCGTTTCGACGCTGACCCTGGCGGTGATCGTGTTCCAGGCGCTGCTCGGCATGTGGACCGTGACCTGGCTGCTGAAACCGGTGGTGGTGATGAGCCACCTGCTCGGCGGCCTGCTCACGTTCTCGCTGCTGGCGTGGACCGCGTGGCGTGCGACCGACGTGCCGATTCGCCTCGCCGAAGCGCCGCAGCTGCGACGCTGGACGATCATCGGGCTGGTGCTGCTTGCTGCGCAGATCGCGCTCGGCGGCTGGACCAGCGCCAACTACGCCGCGCTCGCCTGCGCCAACGATTTTCCCAAGTGCGTGGGCCAGTGGTGGTCTCCGCACGATTTCCACCAGGGCTTCGTGCTGTGGCGCGGGATCGGGGTGGATTACGAAGGCGGCGTGCTCGATGGCGCGGCGCGGATCGCGATCCAGCTCGCGCATCGCATCGGCGCGGTCGTGGTGTTCACCTACCTGGTGGTGTTCGCGGCGAAACTGCTGCGCACGACCGGCATGCGCGGTTTCGGCGCCGGCCTGCTGCTGCTGGCGTTGGCACAGGTCGCGCTCGGCATCGGCAACGTCAAGCTCGGCCTGCCGCTGCATGTCGCGGTGCTGCACAACGCCGGTGCGGCATTGCTGCTGTTCGTGCTGGTCACCTTGCTGGCGCGGCTGCGCCCGCCGGAAGCCTGAGGCCGCGATGGCGAACGCCGGGTTCCGCGAATACTGGGCGCTGACCAAGCCGCGCGTGGTCGCGTTGATCGTGTTCACCGCGCTGGTGGGCATGTTCCTCGCGGTGCCGGGCCTGCCGCCGCTGCGCGAAACCGTGTTCGGCCTGCTCGGCATCTGGCTGGCGGCGGCGTCGGCCGCGGCGATCAACCACCTCATCGACCAGCGCATCGACAAGCTGATGGTGCGCACCGCCGACCGCCCGCTGGCGACCGGCGCGCTGCAGCCGGCGCAGGTGCTGGCATTCGCGGTGTTCCTCGGCGCGGCGTCGATGACGATCCTGATCGCGCTGGTGAACGTGGTCTGCGCGGCGCTGACCTTCGCCTCGCTGATCGGCTACGCCATCGTCTACACCGCCTGGCTCAAGCGCGCGACGCCGCAGAACATCGTGATCGGCGGCATCGCCGGCGCGGCGCCGCCGCTGCTGGGCTGGGCCGCGGTCACCGGCATGGCGAACGAATACGACTGGGCGCAAGCGCTGCTGCTGGTGCTGATCGTGTTCGTGTGGACACCGCCGCACTTCTGGGCGCTGGCGATCTTCCGCCGCGAGGACTACGCGCGCGCGCTGGTGCCGATGCTGCCGGTGACCCACGGCGTGGAATACACGCGCTGGCAGATACTGCTTTACACCGTGTTGCTCGTCGTGATCTCGATATTGCCGGCGATCACGCCGGCAGGCCCATCCCTCGCGGATGGGGCCATGAGCGGCTGGTTCTACCTCGGCGGTGCGCTGGTGCTGGGCATCGCGTTCGTGTGGCATGCGTGGCGGTTGCTGGATCCGCCCGACGAACGCTACGCGATGCACGTTTTCGGTTATTCCATCGTCTATCTCATGGCGCTGTTCGCGCTGCTGCTGGTCGATCATTGGCTGGCGCCGTGGTTGCGGCCGGCGGCGATGGCATGACGCGCGGAGTATCGTTGTCGCGATGATCGAAGAATCGAAGCACCCGCACCTGCGCGACGAAGCCAGCACCGACGCGCTACCGGTCGCGCCCGCGCTCGGCGCAAGCCTCGATGCCGCGCGCATGCCGCGACGCTCGACGCTGGTGGAACCGCGCGTGTTGTTCGTGTGCGCACTGGCGGTGCTGCTCGGCGTCGCTGCCGCGTTCATCGCGCGGGTGCTGGTCAAGCTGATCGACCTGGTCACCAACCTCGCGTTCTACGGCCGCTGGTCGTTCGCCGACGCGTCGCCGGCGAACCACCAGCTCGGCGCATGGGTCATCCTGGTGCCGGTGGTCGGTGGATTGATCGTCGGGCTGATGGCCCGCTGGGGTTCGCGCGCGATCCGCGGCCACGGCATTCCCGAGGCGATGGAGCAGGTGCTGCTCAACGAATCGAAGATCCCGCCGCGCATCACCTTCCTCAAGCCGGTGTCGTCGGCGATCGCGATCGGCACCGGTGGCCCGTTCGGCGCCGAGGGCCCGATCATCGCCACCGGCGGCGCGCTCGGTTCCTTCCTCGGCCAGTTGCTGCACGTCACCGGGCAGGAACGCAAGGTGCTGCTCGCCGCCGGCGCGGCAGGAGGCATGACCGCGATCTTCGGCGCGCCGGTGTCGGCGGTGGTGCTGGCGGTGGAACTGCTGTTGTTCGAACTGCGCCCGCGTTCGCTGATTCCGGTCGCGCTGGCCGCGGTCACCGCCGCCGGCATGCGCGACCTGATGGTCGGCGGCGCGCCGGTGTTCGCGATGCCCGATGTCGACACGCCCGGGCTCGCGGCGCTGCTGTGCTACGTGTTGCTCGGCGCGGCGATGGGTTTCGTCAGCGTCGCGGTGACGCGCATCGTGTACGGCATCGAGGACGCGTTCGAGAAGCTGCCGATCCACTGGATGTGGTGGCCGGCGCTCGGCGGCATCGTCGTCGGCGTGGTCGGGTATTTCGCGCCCAGGACCATGGGCGTGGGCTACGACAACATCGTCGACATCCTCAGCGGTCGCTTCGCGCTGGGCGCGCTGGCGTTCCTGTGCGTGATGAAATTCGTGTCCTGGTCGATCGCGCTCGGCAGCGGCACCTCCGGCGGCACGCTCGCGCCGCTGTTCACCGTCGGTGGCGCGCTCGGCGCGATCGCCGGCCTCGCCCTGGTCGCATTGGCGCCAAGTCTCGGCGTCGATCCGCGCATCGCCGCGCTGGTCGGCATGGCCGCGATTTTCGCCGGCGCCTCGCGCGCATTGCTGGCCTCGGTGGTGTTCGCATTCGAAACCACCCACCAGAGCGCGGGCCTGCTGCCGCTGCTCGGCGGCTGCAGCGCGGCCTACCTCGTGTCCGCGCTCACGATGCGCAACACGATCATGACCGAGAAGATCGCGCGCCGCGGCGTGCGCGTACCGACCGAATACGCGGCCGACTACCTCGAGCAGGTGCTGGTGCGCGATGCCTGCACGCGCGAGGTCGTGTCGCTGCGGACGAAGGACTCGCTCGGCGACGTGCGCCACTGGATGCAGTCCGGGCGCAGCGAAGGGCAGCACGAGGGTTACCCGGTCGTGGACGATGCCGGGCGCGTGCGCGGGCTCGTGACCCGGCGCGTGCTGCTCGATCCGGCCGAACCCGGCAACCGCCGCATCGGCGAACTGAAGCTGCGCGCGCCGATGGTGGTGCACGAACACCATTCGTTGCGCGAAGCCGCCGATCACATGGTCGCGGAGAACGTCGGCCGGCTGATCGTGGTCGGCGTCGATGCGCCGCATCCGCTGGTCGGCATCCTCACCCGCGGCGACATCCTGTCCGCGCATGCGCGGCGGTTGAAGGAAGCGCACGAAGGCCGCCGCCACATCCGCTGGCGCGCGAGCTCGCGCCGCGCGGCCGAGGCGGAAGCGAAGCGCTATGGGTGAAGCCGCGCCTGCAGCAACGCGCGCAGTTCGTATTTTTCCGCTTCGTCGAGTTCGGAGATGCGCTGCTGCAGTTCGTCGATGCGTTGCTGTAGTACCTGCTTCTCGAGTTGTTCGATGGCGCCGAGGAATTCCGCGCGCAGGGCCGTTTCTTCGCCGGGAAGTTCCTGCGCGGCGAGCTTCTGCAATGCCGCGGATTCCCCGCGGTCGGCGAACTGTTCGAGCAAGCCGCCGGTGCCGATCTCCGGGCGTTCCCGCACCAGCAGCACCAGTTCATGCAGCAATTCGATGCCGGGCTGGCGCGCATCGGCGTAGCGATCCGGCGGCTGTAGTTCCAGCGCGAACGCGGGGCGATGCACGAGGTGCTGGATCGCGCTGCGCACCAGGCTCGGCTTCTGCGCCGACGTCGTGCCGCCGCGCGGACGCTGCATCGGCACGTGCACCTGCGGTGCGCTGGCGCGCGCGCCGACGCCGGTGAGTTCGACCAGTCTCTGCTGCATCAAATCGCCGAAGGCGCCGTCGGGAATCTGCGCGAGCAGCGGCTTGCAGCGTTCGGCCAGGCGCGCCTTGCCGTCGAGGCTGGACAGGTTCACGTCGGCGGACAGCTGCGCGTAGAAGAACTCGGACAGAGGCGTGGCATCGCGCAGGCGCGCATCGAAACCGGCAACGCCTTCCTTGCGCACCAGCGAATCCGGGTCCTCGCCCTCGGGCAGGAAGAGGAACAGCGCCTGGCGCCCGTCCTTCATCCGCGGCAGCACCGACTCCAGCGCCTTCCACGCCGCGCTGCGCCCGGCGCGGTCGCCGTCGAAGCAGAAATACACGTCCGGCGCGTTGCGGAACAGCAGTTCCGCGTGCTCGGGCGTGGTCGCGGTGCCGAGCGTGGCCACGGCTTGTGATACGCCGTACTGCGCCAGCGCGACCACATCCATGTAGCCCTCGACCACGAGCAGTCGGTCGAGTTTCGCGTTCGCCTGCTTGGCCTGCCACAGGCCGTAGAGTTCGCGGCCCTTGTGGAACAGCGCGGTTTCCGGCGAGTTGAGGTATTTCGGCGAATCCTCGGGATCGATCACCCGTCCGCCGAAGGCGATGACGCGGCCGCGGCGGTCGTGGATCGGGAACATCAACCGGTCGCGGAACTTGTCGTAGATGTTGCCGCGGTCGTTCTTGGAGAACAGCCCGGCGCGTTCCAGCAACTGCATCCGGCGCGGGTCGGTGCCGAGTGCGTCGCGCAGCGCGGAGAAGCCGTCCGGCGCGTAGCCGATGCCGAAGCGTTCGACGATGCCGGCGTCGATGCCGCGTTTGTCGACGTAAGCCTTCGCCTTGTCGCTCTGCGCGAGCTGGCGGCGGAAGAACGCGTTGGCGGCATCCAGCGCGGCGTAGATGTCGCGGGTGTCGCCGTCCTCGTTGCGCTGGCGGGTGTCGCGCGGCACTTCCAGCCCGGCGCGCTTGGCCAGTTCATCGACCGCGTCGAGGAATTCGAGCCGGTCATAGTTCATCAGGAACGAGATCGCGGTGCCGTGCGCGCCGCAGCCGAAGCAGTGGTAGAACTGCTTGGTCGGCGAGACCGTGAACGAAGGCGAGCGTTCGTCGTGGAACGGGCAGCGCGCGGAGTATTCGCGGCCCTGCTTCTTCAGCGGCACCCGCGCACCGACGATCTCGACGATGTCCGATCGCGCGAGCAGCTCGTCGATGAAGGCGTCGGGGATGCGGGCCATGGGTGCAGTGTAGGGCGGGTCTCGACCCGCCGATCAGTTACAACGCATCGTGGGACGCGAGCGCGCGCAGGGCATCACCTTCCAGCCGCTGCACCGTCCATTCGTCCATGCCGGTCGCGCCGAGCGCGCGGTAGAAGCCGATCGCTGGCGCGTTCCAGTCCAGCACGCTCCATTCGAAGCGGCCGCAATCGCGCTGGACCGCGATCCGCGCCAGCGCCGCCATCAGGTGCCGGCCGAGGCCGAGGCCGCGGAAGGCCGGGCGCACGAAAAGGTCCTCGAGGTAGAGGCCGCGCTTGCCGAGGAAGGTGCTGAAGCTGTGGAAGAACAGGGCGAAGCCGGCCGGTTCGCCGTCGGATTCGGCGATCAGCACTTCCGCCGCCGGGCGTTCGCCGAACAATTGCGCGCGCAGGTCGGCTTCGCTCGCGACCGCGGCGTGGGCAAGGCGTTCGTATTCGGCCAGTTCGCGGATCAGCTGCGCGATCAGCGCCACGTCGTCGACGGTCGCCGGGCGGATCGACAGCAGCGGATGCGCGCTCATCGCGTCAGCTCGCGAGTTTTTGCTTCACCAGCTTCGACACATCGCCCATGTCGGCCTTGCCGGCGAGCGCGGGCTTGAGCACGCCCATCAGCTTGCCCATGTCGGCCGGGCCGCTGGCGCCGGTGGCGGCGATGGCCTTGTCGATCTCGGCCAGGAGCTCGTCCTCGCCCAGATTGGCCGGCAGGTAGTGTTCGATGATCGCCATCTCGTCGCGCTCGATCCCGGCGAGGTCGTCGCGGCCGGCGGCGTCGTACTGGCTGATCGAGTCGCGGCGCTGCTTCTGCATCTTTTCCAACACCGCCAGCACCGCGTCGTCGTCGAGCTCGATGCGCTCGTCGACCTCGCGCTGCTTGATCGCGGCGTTGATCAGGCGGATGACGCCGAGGCGGGTCTTCTCGCCGGCCTTCATCGCGGTCTTCATGTCGTCGGTGAGCTGGGTCTTGAGGCTCATGGCCATCTCCGTGGAAATCCGGTGTTGCAGGAACGCGCTTTCCAGAACGCACTATCCAGAAACACAAAAAGCCGGCGACGCATGCGCGCGGCCGGCTTTTTCGCGTCGCGAAACGCGCTCAGTACAGGCGCTGGCGCTTGGTGACGTCGCGCGAGCTGCGGCGGGCCTGGC
>Ga0209023_10001128_pt1 | contig 36834 bp, 38 predicted proteins | sample LakOneMetagenome_FD_187468 | JGI IMG/M metagenome (GOLD analysis project Ga0209023, IMG submission 187468) | Freshwater and sediment microbial communities from Lake Erie, Canada (SPAdes) (version 2) | ecosystem: Environmental > Aquatic > Freshwater > Lentic | place: Lake Erie, Canada...
ACTTGAGGGACTGTAAAAATAGACGTTTTTATTTAAAAACAAAATCTATAGGTACAATTATTTTGTGCTGGGGCATTTATAGCTGCTGATATTAAGAGAAAGACCTATTTCAGCTATAATATACTGGTCTCGCTGCTTGCTCCAGCCCCGTTGCCTGCCTTCAACACCAATGATATTATCAGGATCTACCTCATAGGAGCGATCCTGCAAAAAACCGGCTGCTGACAGGGGGGCAAACCTGCTGGCCCCTACATAAGTTGTGCTTACGTCATCTAAGTAATCAGTAGTTGTAAACCGGTGGGCTATCTCAAAAGACAGGTTCATCCGGTCTGAAATATTATATTTAATGCCTACACCAAGAGGGATACATACCGCCAGGGTGCTGTATGGCTTTCTTCCATTATAACCAATCTGTTGGCCTTCAGTACCTAAGGGCCTGAGAAATTCTTTTTTACCGTTCAGGTAAGCATAGGGATCATAAGTAAATGCGCCCACGCCCAGGGTTATATAAGGAGTGAATGCGTAATCAGGGTCGCCTGGAATAAATTTGAAGAAGTTGAAATCGCCTTGTAAAGCCAACTCCCATATATTGGAGTTAAAGCTGAGGTTACGGCTCTTTTGATACTCGTTCTTACTATATGTATCACTGTATCCCAACTGGGCAAAATGAGCGCTGATGCGGAGGCCTACATAATTACCAAACTGCTTGCGGAAAAAGGCGCCTACAGCAGGCTTGGGACGGTTGATGGCAGCTCGGGTATTAAGATCGCCAAAATAATGAGCGGCGCCTACGGTAATTCCGAATTCTCCTTTTTGTACGTATTCGTTATGCTGTTGCTGGGCATTTGCACTAAAAGCAATAATCACAGTAAGTAAAAGGACCCCGATTTTCATCTTCATACATGCAAAATAAAGAATTGTTTCGAAAAAAACAGCCTGAGGGAAATTTTGTAGCTGAACGCTTTGTTAATCTTAACGGGGTTATTTCTTTTCAATTCTAAGTCCTGCACTCATCATATTTGGCAAAGGGTCATCCCGCATGATCTGTGAAATACTGAAGTAATATTTACCTGTTTGTTTAAATCTTCTTGGCCGGCCATTCAGTAGTTTTCTTACTTCCCATATATCATTCATGCCGGTACCTTCCCAGCCATTGGCATCATCGCCAAGTTTAATATCAACCTTTTGTTTTAAGAGTGTATCGGCAGGAGCCTGCAGCCCGATATTCAACCAGATATTGTTGTATTTATAAGCATCCGTATGACGCAGCACCAGGTAAATGCTGTATGAAGAGACCGTATCGGTGATGAGGAAAGTACCCGTAGCAGCAAAATCACTCCGCCACTCATATTTCGGGATCACTGTGTTCTTTTCAAACACATCTGTTTGTTTGCACGAGGTGATCAATAAGAGAAATACACAGGATATTATAAAATACCATTGTTTAGATCTGCTCATCTGGGGGCTTAATTTCTCGTTTGGGGATTACAATACATTCAATACCTGTTCCTTGGCTTTTTCCAGTTCGTCTTTCATTTTAACCACACATTTCTGGATATCGGCATCATAGGCCTTGCTGCCCGTGGTATTTATCTCCCGGCCTATCTCCTGCAAAATAAAAGATAGTTTTTTTCCTTTCCCTTCTTCCGGCTCCTGCAGGATAGACCTGAAATACTCACAGTGTTGTCTCAGTCTTATCTGCTCTTCGTGAATGTCTATCTTTTCCATGTAATAAATGAGTTCCTGCTCCATCCGGTTATTATCGATGTTCTCCTTACCCACATTTTTTTCAAGCAGTTGATCGATCTCTTCTTTTATTCTCTTTTTCCGGTTGGGCTCCAGTTTCAAAATAGCTTCTTCCTGCTCGTTAATGTTCGTGATGCGTTTTATAAGATCTTTTTCCAGAACTGAACCCTCTTCCACCCGGTGCAGGTTCAGGTCATTTAAAGCCCCCAGCAGCACTTTACTAAAATCAGCAAAATCCGTTTCATTTAAAACGTCATTGGTGGGAGTTACCACTTCGGGCAGGCGGAGCAATGCACTTAATACCGAGTTGGTATCAATTTTTAATTCTGCTGCAAGGGTTTCTATCTGGTTATAATAAGCCTTAATAAGATCGGTATTTATATTAACCGGTTTCGAAGTTCCGTTCTGTTTGATGATGATGGTGCAGTCGATCGTACCCCTTACCAGGTTTTCCTGCAGTGTATTTCTTATTTCAAATTCGTAAGGCCGCAGCAAGGGAGGTAATTTAAGCTGCAGTTCAAACTGTTTTCCATTGAGCGCTTTTATCTCTACCAAAAAAGTTTTTTCATTCACTGTTTGTTCTGCCCTTCCAAAACCCGTCATTGATTTAAGCATGTGTTTTTATTTTGTTGCAAGTTACAGGATAAAGTTATGAGTTGGGTTGTGGATATTCTTCAAAAGGTTTCAATCCCATGATCCGATCGGGTTTGTCAAGCGGGGTAAAACCAAATTGTGCATAGAGGCCATGTGCATCTTTTGTTGCCAGCAACCACCGGCGCAGGCCCTGCAAGCCGGGATGATCCATGATCACTTCCATCAGCCATTTACTTAAGCCCCTGCCACGATATTTTTCTATCACAAAAACATCGGCCAGGTAAGCAAAGGTTGCATGATCGGTAATGACCCTTGCAAATCCTACCTGTTTATCACTATGATATATTCCAAAACAAAAAGAACCTTCAATACTTTTTTCAACGATCTGCATCGGAATATTTTTAGCCCAATAACTTTCTGTACCCAGGTAATGATGAATGAGTACAACATCCAGTTTTGTTTTATCAGTACTGATGATAAAATCATCTTTTATCGTTTCGTAAATGTCCATCTTATGAGATTTGTAAAATTAAAAACAACCAATAATAAAAATAATAAAGCCCGGCTTTTGACTGCCAGGCTTTGCTATATAGATGGGTTAGTAAGTACCGGGAACCAAATTCCCTACACAATATTAAAAAGAATTTTTCCTAACAGAAAAATATTTCTAAAATTTTTTATTAACATTTTTTTTTACCCTGTGGATAAGGAACCTGTTTTTTATGGCTTCGTTGCGGTGTTCTTTTATGTTTATTAAAGAACACAACTTAATTTTTTATTTGCTGAAGGAACACGACGATGTTATGAAAGTATTGATTTCACTGATGTTTCAGAAGAATTGATTTTTATTTCCTGAGCCACCAATCATGATCAAACATAAATTTCACTTTCAAAAATTTTGCTTTAACCGTCCTTTTTTACTTCCGTTTCCGGGACAGGTAAAAGCAAAAAAATATTTTTCATAAAAGACCGGCAAAAGGGCATTTTTATAGTTTTTCCCGGTAAAACAACTAAAAGCAAAGCAGTGTACCTTTGGTGAAATTTTAGCGTATGCAATTCCCATCTCCTGTTTCATTGTCATGGATCGCCGGGTTTATAGATGCAAAATTAGTTGGCAACAGCAATGCCGAGGCAACCGGTATAAATGAAATTCACAAAGTTGAAAAAGGCGATCTTGTCTTTGTTGATCATCCGAAATACTATAACAAATGTCTCAACAGTGCAGCAAGTTTTATCATCATTAATAAAGAAACAGATGTGCCGGAAGGAAAAGCGTTGCTGATCGTTGACAATCCTTTTGAAGCGTATTGCAAAATTATAAATCACTTCCGCCCGTTTGAACCGGCAAAAAAAATGATCAGTGATTCTGCAACCGTTGGTGAAGGAACTTTTATTTACCCGGCTGTATTTGTAGGCAACCACGTACGCATCGGAAAGAACTGCATCATTCATCCCAACGTAAGCATCATGGATCATTGCATCATTGGTAACAACGTCATCATCCAGGCAGGCACCGTTATAGGAAGCGATGCTTTTTATTACAACACTAAAAAAGACCGGGAACTCTGGTATAAAAAAATGCCCAGTTGCGGCCGGGTGATCATTGAAGACGATGTGGAGATTGGTGCAGGCTGTACCATTGACCGGGGTGTGAGCCACGACAGCATCATTGGCCAGGGAACCAAGATGGATAACATGATCCATATTGGCCACGATACCGTTACCGGTAAGAATTGCCTGATCGCTGCACAGGTTGGTATTGCCGGCGTGGTAACACTGGAAGACGGCGTAACCCTTTGGGGCCAGGTTGGTGTAAGTAAGACATTGACCATTGGTGCCAATGCCGTTATTTATGCGCAAAGTGGTGTTGGAAAAGATACCGAAGGCGGCAAAGTATATTTTGGCAGCCCCATAGAAGACGCTAAAGAAAAAATGAAGGAACTGGTTTGGATAAAACGGATACCCGAACTATGGGAAAAAGTAATGGGCAAATAAATTCCCCTGTTTTTATTTTACCGTTCTTGTTTCGATAGCCATCAGGTTAACCCCGTTTAGCTGCTGAAGCCGGGTGTATGAGAACGAAGTGGCGTTAATTACAATATTCTCAAGATCTACAACAAGCGGCGTGGGATATTGTATAACCATCTTCAATTTTGTTTTTTCAGCATTGCTGTAGTTCCAGGTAAATTTATAATCCTGCCCGTTAAAGGCCCAGGTACCTGTATTGTCTCCGTTAAATTTATAAAGATCATTATCCAGGTTAATACTGTTCTCGTGTCCGCCTCTTTTGTAATAAGTAATATTGTTGCCTTCAATGATTCGGCTTTCTTCTGCCTTCCAGGCAATGCTTGTAAGCAGATCAGTTGGCTTCGCTGCCTGCTGCGGCACAATGGTGGGAGATGTTACAACTTCATCCTTTGCTACCACAGGTACCGAAGCGTCTGTAAAATTATAAGGCAGCATATCAGCCACTTTTTCCCATGCCCAGTAACCGGTAATGGTTATGTCATCCTGTTCGTAGTAATAGCCGTTTTGTTCGATCTCCAAAGATTCATTGGGAAGGAACGATACAACAGAAAGCTGAAACTTTGCCGAAGCATCCGTGTTTGCTTCCAGGAATAGTTTGGAAGGCTCTTCGTTTTTATAAAGAACGGCTACTTCTTTCTGGTTGGGCAATATCTCAACCGTATTTGCCGTGTCATCCATTTTATAATTCACCGCAGCATAAAAATTCCTCAGCGGCAGCGCTCTTTCCTTTTCATTTTCTTTCAGCAAGAACTGGATCTCAAATCCTTCTTCCTTCAGTTTCTTCTGGTACATGCTGCGCATAAAGTGCAGGATGGAACCATTATAAGCAACCAGCCTGTTTGCCTTCCACCGGTTCTTTTGTTCTTCATTAAGCGGCTCCAGTTCCTTGAACAGCGGATACCCTGTATACTGGCTCACCTGTGTATTGTATTCATGCGTGAAAGAATCAAGCGTGTATTTAATTGAATACCCCAGTGCATTATTCACAATTTCAACGGGTGCATCTGCCAGTATCTTCAGCCGGTTCTTTCTTTTGTAAAAGAAAAAATGTAACACCTCTTTGTTCTTTACAGTGCATTCTAAACTGTTGGCTGTTTTGCCAATAAAATTTTCCAGAAAAAAATCTCCGTATTTTTCCCAGCCATCCTTTACTTCAAAACTGGCTTTCACCACAACATCTTCCAGCTCTTTCTGTTTTTGTTTCAACTCCACCACAATGGAGTTATTCCCATCATCTCCGGATGTGATGCGTTTTGTCTCGGTCTGGTAACCGGTAAATGTTATCACCAGGTTATACCCGCCGTTAGGCAGATACAATGTAAAGTTCCCTTCCCCATCGGTTGCCGTTCCCAATGTGGTGTTTTCGGCAAATACCGATGCCGCCTGGAGCGGCTGTTTTGTAACAGCGTCCAGTATCTTTCCTTTGGCTATAAAAGATGTTTGGGAAAAAGATAAAGCGGGAACAATAAATGCCAGCAGGCAGAAAGCAATTTTTTTCATCAGATATTCTTTTGGATCAAACTTGTTATGAACCGCTAATTTACGTCAACGGCTGTTAAGTTTTTGTTGTAATCCGGCGCAGGCGAATGCAATGCTATCTTCAATAGTGCGGTATGTAAATTCCGGCAGGAATTTTTTTAATTTACTGTTATCAAAATTTACTTTGGCCTGTGCCGTAGCAGCCGTTTCTTTTGTGAGCAGCGGATCAGTTCCGGTCACCCTGCTTTTTATGGCTTCCCATCGCCACACAATTTTTGCAAGGAAAGGCGTGACTCTTTTATGCGGGGGTTTTTTATTAAAGCCTTTTGCGATCAGGTTAAAGATATCCCGGTAACTCCTGTTTGCTGCACTAAGGATAAAACGTTCGGCAGTTATATCGCTTTCCATTAATTGTATCATCGCTTTCACTACGTCACGCACATCTACAAATCCGCCGCTCCCTTCTGAATACCAGGGAAACTCGTTGTACACATTTTTAAAGATGGCAGAAGAGCCGCTGTTCCAGTTGCCCGGGCCAATGATGATCGTTGGGTTCACCATCACTGCATTCAATCCTTCACCAATACCCCGCCATACTTCCATCTCTGCCAGGAATTTACTTTGGCCATACCGGCTGTTGCTGGTTTCCTCCGACCAGTTCATGGTTTCATTAATGGGTTCCTTTTCTCTTATTCGTCCTAAGGCCGCTACAGAACTTACGTAAACCATTTTCCGCACCCCGGCATCCAATGCAGCATTCACCACATTTGCCGTTCCTTCAATATTTATCTTGAACATGTCATTGCGGCGCTTCGGATTGAACGTAACAATGGCCGCACAATGGTAAACCTCATCTACTCCATTCATCGCTTCTTCCAGGCCAAGTACGTCCAGTATATTACATTGCATTTGTTGAAAATTACCAGGCTCAAATCCTGCCTGTCCGGCAGGCAGGTCAGCAAGCGGGGTTTTATTATAGATGGCCCTCACCTGTTTGCCCGCTGCAAGCAATTGCGTAATTAATTCCGTACCTACTAATCCTGCTCCGCCTGTTACCAATACCATGTGTATGTTTTTTACAAAGATAGAAGAATGAAATACTGAATGATTAACCAAACAATCCGATGATCGCTTTCACCCCCATATAGGCCATGGCGACCACCACGATCCAGCCGGCAGCAGAAAGCCAGTAAGGATGTTTGTATTTACCGGTGATATTTTTGTTATGGGCTGCAAACAAGATCATGCTTAAAGCAAACGGCAGGATCAATCCGTTTACTGCTCCCGCCATTATCAATACTTTTACCGGTTGCCCTACAAATAAAAAAATGATGGTGGAAAATCCGATAAATGAAATAATGATCGTCCTGAAATTTTTTGTTACCGCAGGATGCAGCAGTTTTGCAAAGGTTATTGATGTAAAGGCAGAGCCCACTACCGAAGTAATGGCAGCGCTCCATAAAACCAATCCGAATATCTTGTACCCGACCTGGCCAGCTGCACTTTGAAACACGGTGGCAGCAGGGTTTTTTGGATCCAGTGTAATGCCCTGCCACACGATCCCTAAGGCAGCAATAAATAAAATGATCCGCATTAATGATGCGATGAGGATGGCAGAAACAGCGCCTTTCGATACTTCTTTTATATTCTCCTCCCCACTTACTCCTCCTTCCAGCAAACGATGGGCGCCTGCAAAACTGATATATCCGCCCACCGTTCCGCCAACAATGGTAAGGATCATCGTTTCATTTATTGTATCGGGTATAAATGTTTTAATAACCGCTTCCCCAAGTGGCGGATGCGATTGAAAAGCCACATACAACGTCAACCCGATCATGATAAAGCCCAGCAGTTTTGCAAAATTGTCCATGGCTTTACCGGCTTCTTTAAAAATAAAGATCACAACGGCGATCAAACAACTGATAACAGCCCCCATTTGCACACTGCATCCTGTCAGCACATTCAAACCAAGTCCTGCACCGGCAATGTTGCCGATGTTGAATGCAATGCCCCCAAGAATGATCAGCACAGATAATACATAACCCGATCCCGGTAAAACCTTATTGGCCAGGTCCTGTGCGTACAATTTACTTACGCTTACCATGCGCCAGATATTGAGTTGTGCGCCGATATCCATCAATACCGAAATGAGAATAACAAAACCAAAACTGGCCTTCAGTTCGGCCGTGAATTTTGTAGTTTGGGTAATAAAGCCTGGGCCAATGGCCGATGTAGCCATCAGGAAAGCTGCTCCCAGCAAGGGCCCCGAAAGAAAGGATCTACTTTTCATGCAGTTGTTGGTATATGGCTTTTGCAAATTCAACAGCATGCTTACCATCGCCATGAATGCAGATGGTATCAACCTGAACCATTATTTCTTCGCCAGTTACTGCTGTTACTTTATTTTCTTTCACAAATTTTAAGACCTGTTTTACAACATCACCTGCATCACTGAGCAATGCATTTTTTTGAGAACGTTGGGTAAGTGAGCCATCAGGCTGATAGGTTCTGTCGGCAAAAACTTCATTAGCCGTTTGCAGGCCTTCTTCCTTTGCCATCGTGATCATTTTGGAACCCGATAAACCATAGTAAATTAATGAAGCGTCAAAATCCTTTACTGCCCGGGCAATAACATGAGCCAGCCCGGTATTTTTTGCAGCCATGTTGTACAGGGCCCCATGCGCTTTTACATGATGGAGTGTAGCGCCGTTTCTTTTTACGATGTCATTCAGTATTTTTAATTGATCCGTTACGATCGAATAAATTTCCATTAAAGACAATTCCATTTCTGTTCTTCCGAAATTGTCTCTGTCCAAAAAAGAAGGGTGGGCACCAATGTTCACGTTATACTTCAGACAAAGTTCAACCACCTGCTGCATCGTGGTTTCATCACCCGCATGATAACCGCAGGCGATATTGGCAGAGCTGATAAAGGGCATCAGTAGTTCTTCGTTACCAATGCCTTCACCCATATCGCAGTTAATATCGATCAAGATTGAAAATATTTTTCGAAGTTAAGACGGCAGCCGGCTTTTATTTCCGTCAGTATCTGTTCCATTGAAATTAAGGCATCCTCTGCCTCGGTTACCGTTACCGTTTTAAAATCGATCTTTTGCCCGGGCCTTACCTGCGACAGTTTTGGCAGGTCGGCCTTTATCACCGATGCAATACGTGGGTAGCCCCCGGTTGTTTGATGATCGGCCATCAACACTATCAAGTTTCCATCGGGTAAGAGTTGAACTGTTCCGGCATCAACAGCAGAAGAGATAATTTCAGCGGGTTGCTCTAATAAAAGTGGTTCGCTGCTCAACCGATATCCCATCCGGTCACTTTGATTGGTGATCTCAAAATTATTCTTTTCAAAATTTTGTTTTGATAATTCATCCAGCAGATCCCATTCAATACTCTTTATACAGCGGATACTGTTTGCCGGTTCATATATCTTACTTATTTCTTTATGGGAGATATGCCAGTTCAGTACTTTATCGCCAGTCAGCGAAAAATTATCTTCATTAAAAGAGATCGCATCATCTTTCAGCAGCGCCCTGCCCAAATGTCCGCCTGCAGCAACTTGTAAGTGGGTGCTGTAACTTCCCAGCCATTTCTCCGACTGCCATCCACCCTGCACAGCCAGGTAAGTTTTAGCACCATAGACGGGTTTTTTAAATTTCAACAGGGCATCTTTTTTTACAAAGAAAGGCCGCCACAAAGGCAATGGCTCATTATTGACCGACGCAGAAAGGTCGGCGCCGGCCAAACTGATGATCGCATTTTGCTGAAATAATATTTCCGGGCCCGGAAAATTTATTTCCAGTACTGCTGCGGATTCGTAATTCCCAACAAGAAAGTTTGAAACTGCCATCGCAAAAATATCCATAGCGCCACCGGGGCAAATACCCATGTTGCGGAATCCTTTCCGGCCGCCATCCTGCAATGTGGTTAATACGCCTTGTTTTATGATCTTAATGCTCATTGCTTTGCTCAAATTCCTCTTTACTGATGGAAGTAAATTTTATGTAATCACCTGCTTTAAATAAGCAGGGAGTCGTTTGTTCTTTATCAAATATTTTTAATGGCGTTTGACCGATCAGTTGCCAGCCACCCGGCGAAGAAAAAGGATAGATGCCTGTTTGAAAGCCGGCAATACCTACACTGCCGGCGGGCACCATGGTACGGGGCGATTTTTTTCTTGGTGTGACAATGCGTTCATTCAATTTGCCCATATAAGCAAAGCCAGGCTGGAACCCGATCATAAAGACCCGGTATATTTTTTCTGAATGAATATGCACCAGTTCTTCAACAGAAATCTTATGTTGACCGGCTACTTCATCCAGGTCATCGCCATTATAATAAACCGGAACAGTAATTAACTCCTGCTCATTTTCTGTAACCGAATCAACAAGACCCGACAATACCTGCTCCGTATGTTTCTTTACAAAATCAAAAGCAGTGGTTTCGGTAGGATGGTATTTCCGGATGGCAACCGCATCATAAAATACTGCCAGTGATGAATAGGCAGGTACGGTTTCAATAAACCCCGTAAAAAAATCAGCAGTGAAAGCCTGCTGTAATGCGATCACTTTTTCATTAATAGCATCGTCGATTGCATTATCAAAAGAAACAAGCAAGGCCGTTTCGCTGAGGGCAGATATGATATAGTTGTTTGAAAGAATAAATCTTATTTTTAGTTGTTCGAACGATGACCGTTAAGTTATAAAAATAAACGAGATGCGTTGCAAATATTTTTTATTGCTGGTATTGACTTTTGTGACTGGTGGTATTTGCACTGCCCAGGATGCACAATACATTAAAAAAGAAGACGTGATCGTGCTTACACAAAGCGGCGCTTCGCATTTTGCAAAACTTCCGTTACGTTGTGCTGAGAAAGAATTTCCCTACAAGACCGGTATCACATTTGGCGATTCTTCTTTCACTACTTCTCCAAAGAATTATCACCCGGCGTTTTTTGGTTGTTTCGACTGGCACAGCAGCGTACATGGCCATTGGATGCTGGTTCGGTTACTTAAATTATTTCCAGGCATACCTGAAGCCGGACAGATCCGTGATCTCTTTAATAAACATTTCACACCGGAAAATATCAACCGGGAAGTACTCATCTTCCGGTCGAAGGACAATAAAGGTTTTGAACGCACATATGGATGGGCATGGTTACTGCAACTGCAGGATGAGTTGCTGACCTGGAATGATGCCGATGCAAAAAACTGGGCTGCAGCTTTACAACCACTGGCAACGGAATTCTCAAAACTTACCGTAGCCTATTTAGATAAACTTGTCTATCCCATCCGGGTGGGTGAGCACAGCAATCTTGCTTTTGGATTAAGTATGATGTATGATTATGCGGCACACCAAAAAGATACCACACTTACAAAAGCCATCAACGGCGCCGCTATGCGTTTTTATTTTGCGGATAAAAATTGTCCTTTTAGCTGGGAGCCCGGCGGCAGTGATTTTTTAAGTCCTTGCCTGGAAGAAGCCGACCTGATGAGAAAGGTTTTACCTAAACAGCAATTCACAAACTGGCTGAAAAAATTCATGCCGCAGTTGTTTGATAAGAATTTTAAGATAGAGACCGGGAAAGTAAAGGACCGCTCCGATGGAAAGCTGGTTCACCTGGATGGATTGAATTTAAGCAGGGCCTGGTGCCTGAAAGGAATTGCAGTTGTCCTTAATAACAAACATCTGCTTCAACTGGCGAATGAACATTTAGAAGCAGCACTGCCACAGGTTGCCAGCGGTAATTATGAAGGAGAGCATTGGCTTGCTTCCTTTGCCGTGTATGCCCTTACTAATTAATACTGATAGAAGCCTTTGCCGGTCTTCTTTCCCAACTGGCCCTTCGCCACTTTATCTATTTGTATGGGTGATGGTTTAAACCGTTCTGCCTTATTACAGGCATCGTATAAAGATTGGGAAACGGCCAGGTTGATATCCATACCGATCAGGTCCATTAAACGAAACGGACCCATTTTAAAGCCTGTTGCCTCCATGATGTCGTCTACATTTTCAAAACTGGCAATACCCGTTTCCACCAGCTTCATTGCTTCCAGGTAATAATGCCGGGCAACCCTGTTCACAATAAAGCCCGGCGCATCTTTACACAGCACCGGTGTTTTTTTCATCTGCAGGCAAAGATCATAGATCGTTTGTGCAACCGCATCAGAAGTTTGTGTTCCCTTTACCACTTCCACCAGTTTCATGATGTTGGCGGGGTTGAAGAAGTGCATGCCCACCACCCGTTGCGGATGTATTATGGTTGATTGTATTTCAGAAATGGACAAGGAAGAAGTATTGGTTGCAAAGATCGTGTCGGCAGGATTCACATCTGCCAGTTGATTGAAGATGGAAACCTTGGCTTCTACTTTTTCAATGATAGCTTCGATGATCACATCAGCTAAACATTCTTTAGTATCGGCAATAAATTGAATGTGGCTGAAAACAGTTTCTTTTTCTTCCGCTGATATCTTTTGTTTGTCGACGAGGAATTGCAGGTTTTTTTGAATGGATACTTTGGCTTTAGCCAGCACTTCGGTATTGATATCGAATAATAAAGTGCGGAAGCCACTCTGTGCCGAAGCCAGTGCAATGCCGCTGCCCATGGTGCCGGCGCCGATTACGCAAATGGTATTGATTGACATATTAATTAAAAACTGTTCTGCGATTATACAATTTTTATTAGCCTTAATAAAATTTCATTTGAGAAGGATCGTACATCGCAACGTTCAGCGATGTTTATTACTTAGTCTTCCTTTTTTCAAAATTGTAAATAATAGTAGCGGGGCGCCCTTCAAAGACTATATCCGCTTTCAGTTTCATCTGCTTTTTATCCAATTGGGTAATGGTAAAGCTGAACCTGGCTTCTTTATCCACCGGGTTATTTTTATCATCCAGCCTTGTCAAGAGAAACACGGAGGGTACATCCCTGGCTTCTGAAAATGTCCAGCTGAAAAGGCGTTTAATTACAGGGCAATTTTTTTGTTTGTCGATGATGGCATAACTGCCCATATTATTTTTAGGCGTAAAATTCCATTCGCTTCCTATAAAACAGCTGAAATCTGCTTCATTGAAAATCTTATTTTTTATATTCCCGGTCTCTCCATCTGTGATCATGGTTTCCAGAACCCAGTCTCCATTAATATTACGGTTCATTTTACGGGCTTCCTTAGATACAGAACAGGCGCTCAGAACAGCTGTTATCATTATTATGATCAGCCCGGAATTAATATATCCTTTCTTCATAAATATTTGATTTTAATTTGCTCTGCAATGATAAAACACATAACCCTGTTATGTTTTCAAGTATGATGCCAAAAAGGTTATTATAGTTGCAGGTGAAGGAAGAAACAATTAAATTAAGCACAGGAGGCTGCTTAATATCCGATATATATGATTTTTTCCGGGCGCCTGATTTCCATTGGCCGGTATTCGTGGGATGCCATATTATCAGGCTACGTTACACTGCCCCGGTAAACTGATCCAAAAACCTTTGATCATTCTCACTGAACAGGCGCAGGTCTTTTATCTGGTATTTAAGCATGGTTATTCTTTCAATGCCCATACCAAAGGCAAAGCCGGTGTATTTGTTACTATCGATGCCGCAATTATCCAATACATTGGGATGTACCATACCACAGCCAAGGATCTCCACCCAGCCAGTTTTTTTACATACGTTGCAACCTTCACCACCGCAGATGAGACAACTGATATCCATTTCTGCACTTGGCTCAGTGAATGGAAAATAACTGGGGCGGAAACGGATTTTCACTGTTTCGCCAAACATTTCCTGTACAAAAAAGTAAAGCGTTTGTTTCAGGTCGGCGAAGGAGACATTTTCGGCAATGTATAATCCTTCCACCTGGTGAAAAAAGCAATGTGCCCGTGCACTGATCGTTTCATTGCGGTAAACACGGCCTGGGCAAATGATGCGGATGGGTAATTTTCCTTTTTCCATTTCACGTACCTGCACACTGGATGTATGCGTACGCAAAAGCCAGTCTGGATTCTGGCTGATATAAAACGTATCCTGCATATCACGGGCAGGATGGTTCTCCGGTAAATTAAGTGCGGTGAAATTATGAAAGTCGTCTTCTATCTCCGGTCCTTCTGCCACGGCAAAGCCAAGCCGCTGAAAAACAGAGATCATCCGGTTCTTTACCAAACTTATCGGGTGGCGACTACCCAAAGGCATGGGATCACCAGGAAGCGTTAGATCAATGTTTGAAGTTTGCGGTTTGCCGTTCGTTGTTGACTGACCCTTCAGCTCTTCATATTTCGATTCTGTAAACAGTTTGAATTCATTCAGTAACTGGCCGGCTTCTTTTTTATTTTCGGCCGCCACGTTCTTCATTTCTCCCATTAATGATTTTACCAGGCCCTTTGTACCAAGGTATTTAATGCGGAAGGTTTCCGCATCGCCGCCGTTGAATGCGGAAATTTCTTTTTTCAGTTCTTCGATCTGTGTTAACAACTGTTCCATGCCGCAAAGATAAGAAAGTTGTGGCCCGCAGCCTACATACCAAAGGGGAAGAAATAACGTTTTTTTATTCGATAAACCTTTAATTTTACGCTTAAATATTACAAATATGGAACTATTCAAATCGGGTAATCCCACCCTTTCGGAAAAAAGATTTAAGGACACGGTACTTGCCGATGTGGTTACGCATGAAAATGCCATGACGGTAAGAGGCACTTTACAAAAATTCGGATTTTTATTTTTAATGGTGATGGGCACAGCCTTTTATTCCTGGAAAGAATTTGCGGGGGGAGGCAATGTTCAGCCACTTATTTATATTGGTGCTTTTGGCGGGTTGGTTGTAGCCATTGTGCTTATGTTCAAAAAAGAATGGTCGCCCTACCTGGCTCCTGCCTATGCATTGCTGGAAGGATTATTTGTTGGCGCCATCTCTGCCTATTACAATTTTGCCTTTGCAGAAAAAGCACCCGGCATTGTTATCAATGCGGTTGGACTTACATTTGGAACAGCCATTGGCATGTACCTGTTGTACAGTTTCCGGATCATCAAAGCAACTGAAAAATTCAAAGCCATCATTTTTACGGCCACGGCCGGCATTGCCATTTTTTATCTTATTGCATGGGTGCTGAGTTTCTTTGGAATATCAATTCCTTTCCTGCATGAAGGCAGTGCACTGGGAATAGGGTTTTCTGTGTTTGTTGTTGCACTGGCAGCACTGAACCTGATCCTCGATTTTGATATGATAGAACGTGGTGCAGAACTTGGCGCTCCTAAATACATGGAATGGTACGGCGCTTTTGGTTTGCTGGTAACCATTGTTTGGTTGTACCTGGAGATACTGCGACTGCTGTCGAAGATCAGTAAGAGATAATTTTTATTAAAAGACAAAAGAAAGCCGTCCCGCCTAAGGCAGGACGGCTTTCTTAGTATAATTCATTGATGAGTTGCTTCACTTTACCGGCAATGAGGTCTCGTACTTCATTGAATTGTGCCGGCTCCATATTCTTTGGATCGGGTATCTGCCAGTCGATGAATTGTTTTGCCGGCATCCAGGGGCAGGCATCGCCACATCCCATGGTTACTACGGCGTCAAATGGAGCAAACTGTTTTACTTCATCCAGGCTTTTACTATCATGTTTTCCCAGGTCATAACCCAGTTCATTCATGGCTGCAATGGCTTTGGGATTTACTACACCACTTGGTTTGCTTCCGGCACTGTATGCTTCTACGTTCCCTCCACCCAGCATTTTTGCAAAGGCCTGGCTCATTTGAGAACGGTTGCTGTTTTCGATGCAGACAAAAAGAATTTTTTTCTTCATTGCTTAAATACGTTTTTTCATTACCACTGCGGTGGAGGGACATAATCCCGTAAACTGGTCGGTTTGTTTTATTGCATCCGGCGCTGTTGCCCGGTCAATGGCGCAATAACCCTGCCGGTCAAAAAAGTCTTTTGCAGTATGGGTGATCAGGTACATGCAGTTGATCCCGCTTTCCTTTGCAAACTGTTCGATCAGTTCATTCAGGATCTTTCCATATCCTTTTCCCCGGGCATCTTCCACAACACTTACACTACGCAGCAATGCACAATCATCAAATATATCCAACCCGGCAGTACCCATTATCGTATTTCCGTCCAGTAATAAATAAAGGAGTGTGTCTTCATTAATATCGGTAATGGGTAATTTTTGTTTCTGTAATAAGCCGATCGCTTCCGCTCTTTCTTTTTCAGAAAGGGCGATCTTTAAAACGGGTGATGTTGTAATTTCTGTTCTCATCCTGTTTATTTTAATTAGTAAAAGATACGGTTGACAGCCTTGAAAACTGTCAACCGCTTACCCTGTTAACAGCAACCCCAATCGGTTATGCCGCAGCACCCACTGTTTGCTGTACAACAAACCGGGTCTTTTTGATCTTTGTTCATGGCTTTAGTTTTCGGGCCTCACCCCAACCCCTCTCCAAAGGAGAGGGAACTCGAATTTGGCAGGTTATAGATTTAATACTTATTATTTTACTTAAGATTTTCTTTGCTTCAATCTTCTCCATTTCCTCCCCTTTGGGGGAGATAGAGGGGGCCTTAGCAACATCCGCTTCCCGGCTCACAACATTTCCGGTCATCTTTTGCCGGCTTTTCTGCATACACGGTTATGCTGGTGATCCTCGTATTCCCTTTCTTATAGGTCTCAATTTCTTCTTTACTCAGGTAATTTGCCAGTATGTTATCAGGTATGATAATGGTCTTATCTTTTTGCAGCGTGATATTTTTAAAGCCTGCTTCACTGATCATTTCCAGGTACACCTGTTTTTGAATGGCGCCGGAAACGCAGCCTGCATAGAGTTCTGCCACTTCCCGCCATTTGGCCGGCAGTTCACCTTCCAGCACAATATCGGATATGGAAAAATGGCCACCAGGTTTTAGTACCCTGTATATTTCGCTGATCACCTTATGCTTGTTTGGCACAAGGTTCAGCACACAGTTGCTAACGATCACGTCGGCATAATTGGATGTCACCGGCATATCATCAATGTCACCTAATCTGAACTCCACATTATTGAAACTTAGTTTTTCGGCATTGGCCCTTGCCTTTTTTACCATGGCCTCGGTAAAATCAACACCCAGCACTTTACCGCTTTCGCCAACTATTTTCCTTGCAATGAACGCATCGTTGCCGGCACCACTGCCCAGGTCAATCACAGTATCGCCGGCTTTTATTTTTGCAAATTCGGTTGGCAGGCCACAACCAAGTCCCAGGTCCGCATCCGGGTTGTACCCTTCCAGTTTTGTGTAATCATCTGCCATTATATTATATACATCATCTCCGCAACAGGAAGATGTGGCACCACAGCAGGAAGATGCATTTTGATCTCTGTCCTGCTCAGCAATGGCGGCATATTTTTCTTTTACCAGTTCTTTCATCTGAGATTCGTTGTTCATGACGTTGGTTTTATTGTTTATAATTATTTTTTAACAACAGGCTTTTTCGTTCTGCACTTTCATTTTATTAAAGAGGAAACTGAATTCGCCCATGAACTTGTCAAAAGCTTTCCAGTTAATGCAATAGCAACTGCGGGGACCATCAATGTTTCCATCAATCAGCCCGGCGTTCTTTAATTCTTTCAAATGCTGACTTACGGTGGATTGTGAAAGCGGTAATACTTCCACGATCTCTCCACAGATACATTCATTGCGTTGTGCCAGCAACTTAAGGATGGCAATACGTGCCGGGTGGGCTAATGCCTTGGCAAAAGACGCCAGGTCCTGTTCTTTTTGGGTGAATTCTTCTTTTTTGTGAATAGCCATAGTTTAATCTTATATCGCAAATATACGATTAATTAAATGAGACCACTAAATTTTTTATAAGAAAAATGTCGGAGATTATACAAATAGTCATTCCTTCAGACGGGCGGGCAGGACTTTTCAGCTAAGAGGGGCTGCTGAGCTCCCGAACTTCTTAGAAATTTTCTTAAATTAATCCCTGGTTCCTTTAAACTTTCTTAACAAAGAACAATCAAAAACGCTTTAATTAATCCCTCATTTTAAAATTATAAACAATGAAAAAAATACCAATGCTGCTTTGCCTTGCTGCAGGTTGCCTGTTGAATGTGGGCATCGCCTGTGCACAGGAAACGGATTCAACCGGGCTGCCCGGAGATGATTTCAGTTTACAGGGTGCCATTGAAATGTTTAAGAAAGCCGGCTCGCCCGAAGAGTTTGAAAAAATGATCAACACCGAATCCAACAACGTCAATAATCTTGATCTTAATGGCGACGGGCAAACCGATTACATAAGGGTAATCGATAAATCAGATAAAGATGTGCACGCCTTTGTGCTGCAGGTAGCGGTTTCAGAATCAGAGAACCAGGATATAGCCGTAATTGAACTGGAGAAGAACGGAAGCGAATCTGCGGTACTGCAAATTGTTGGTGACGAAGAGATCTATGGTGAGCAGGTAATCGTAGAAGCATCTGATGGAAGCAATGATGAAGAAGAAAGCCCGGCAAAGAATGGACCCAGTTTCAACTATGATAATTCTTTCATGGTTGTAAATGTATGGATGTGGCCCTGTGTTCGTTTTGTTTACAGGCCGGTATATGTGCCCTGGGTTTCTCCCTGGCGCTGGAAACTTTATCCAACCTGGTGGCGTCCCTGGCATCCTATGACATGGCGGGTATTTCATCCCCTGGCATTCAGGTATCATCCTTTCTGCAGGGTAGTACGTACACACCGGGTGATTGCTGCGCACAGGGTTTATACTCCTTTCCGGACAGGTTCTGTGATCGTACGTACACGTCATGCAGGAGCCGTAAGAAATTACCGTGTTACCCGGACAAGAACAACCGTAACAGGCCCAAGAGGTGGTAAGGTAAAAGTTACCCGTACCAAAGTGAGGGGAAAGAGAGGATAGATCGGTCTTATAAAACATACTTCATAAAAAATGGGCTTTAGTTTTAAAGCCCATTTTTATATATCAACTTATTTTTTTATTCTCTGCCGTCAAGCAGGTTACCCAACCCGCCTAAAATACTTCCTTCTTCCTTACGATGGTAAGTATATTGTTGTAACCTTCCTGCTAACCGGCTGATGGGCAGGGATTGTAACCAAACTTTACCCGGGCCTCTCAGTATGGCAAAGAATAATCCTTCCCCACCAAACATCCAGTTTTTGATACCCCGTACAAATTCGATGTCGAAATCAATACCGGCGGTATAAGCAACCACGCAACCGGTATCTACTTTTAAAAGTTCCCCTGCCTGCAATTCTTTTTCCACCACATAACCGCCGGCATGGGCAAATGCCAAACCATCGCCTTCAATTTTTTCCATAATGAACCCTTCGCCGCCAAAGATTCCCGTACCCAGTCTTTTTTGAAATTCAATACCAATGCTTACGCCTTTGGCTGCACAGAGAAAAGCATCTTTTTGTGCGATGATCTTGCCGCCTAATTGCTGCAGATCAAAAACAATGATCTTACCGGTATAGGGTGCAGCAAAACTTACCTTCTTCTTCCCCTGCCCCACGTTGGTGAAGGCGGTCATGAATAAACTCTCTCCCACCAGCAATCTTTTTCCGGCGCTGAATAATTTACCCAGGATGCTGTTATCCTGCTGCTGGCTTCCGTCTCCGAAGATGGTATTCATCTGGATGCCGTTGTCCATCATCATAAAGGCGCCGCTTTCGGCAATGGCGGTTTCATTGGGGTCCAGTTCTATTTCCACAAACTGGAGTTCTTCCCCGTAAATTTTGTAATCAATTTCGTGATTTGATATCATGGCTTAATTTTTGGCCCCCTCCTTCTCCCCCAAGGGGGAGGGTTAACGGAGCGATTAGTGAAAATATTTATCTGATTTGTAAAGTTATGCGGTCTGAAGTTTATTGATTCTTAAAATTATGATGAATGGAAAAGCAACGGCAAAGTTTACACTTTGCCGTTGCTTTTTAAAACCTGACCGAACTGTTTTTCCAGGACTAAATTTCTTTCAGTTTACCGCTCCATACTTTTTTGCCCTGTATTCGTCGCACCAAATACATGATGCCGACAAACAGGAAGAAAAACGGCCCAAGGAAACCGAAGATGGCCACCCATTTACCGCCATAGAATTTATCCATCGGCCGGCGTAAGCGCTCTGATATGAGGTACATACTTGGCACCATGATCAGCGTAAGGAAGAAGGCGAATATCAATCCGAATATGATCGTCCAGCTTAACGGGCCCCAGAACACCACGCTATCTCCTCCAAAAAATATCTTGGGGTTAAAATGCTGGAACAGGGAAATAAAATCAATGTTGAAGCCAACCGCCAGCGGCAGCAAACCAAGTATCGTTGCCACGGCTGTAAGCAATACCGGTATGATACGGATCTTTCCAGCCTGTATGGCTGCTTCTCTTGTCTTAATGCCACGGCCACGTAATTCATCGGTAAACTCAATTAAGAGGATACCATTCTTAATTACAATACCGGCCAGTCCAACCACACCAACACCAAGCATGATGGTGGCAATGGTCATCCCGGTAAAGGCATAACCAAGCAACACACCAATGATGGAAAAGAATATCTCTGTAATTACAATGAATGGTTTACTCAGGCTGTTAAACTGCAACACGAGTATCATAAAAATTATACCGATGGCGATCAGCATGGCCATGCCCAGGAACGCCTGCGTTTCTTTTTCCTGTTCACTTTGTCCGCTCAGTTTTATACTCACATCCGACGGTATTTTATTTTTTGCTTTGAAGTCATCGATCTTTATCTGAAGTTCTGCATTCACCGGGCCCACCATGGTGGGATCAAGTACATTACTTTGCAACTGGATAGTACGTTTTACATTTTTACGTTTGATACCCCCGGCTGTGGTGGTGTAATCAACTTTTGCCACCGCACTCAGCGGAATGGATTTCACCCGCATGGTGTTCATATCCATGAATGTAATGCGCATGTTCATCAGGTCGGTCACGTTATTGCGTATCAGGTCGCTGGTACGCAACTGAATTTTATATTCATCTTCGCCGTCTTTCAGCTTACTTACTTCTTTACCAAAAACAGCGGTTCGGATTTCCATACCGATCTGCCCGGTGCTAAGTCCTTCCATCATGGCTTTTTCCCTGTCTACATTTACTGTTATTTCAGGATTGGTGAGATCTACGTTCGACTGCAGGTTCTCCACGCCGGCCACCTGGTTGGTGTCTAGATAATTAAACAACTGCGTAGCTACTTTTGCAATGCTTTCAAAGTTATCGCCGCTTACTTCTATATTAACCGGGGGGTCTGTTGGAGGCCCGCCATCTTCCTGCGCTATTTCTATACTGGTACCGGGAATGCCTTTTGTTTTTTCCCGTATCTCATCCATGAACGGCCTTGTTTTTTTACCGTGCCGTTTTTCATACTCCACAAAACTTACCTGTATCCTTCCCAGGTTAGATTGGGTACTTCGGTTATTATCACGTGGATTGTTGGCACTAACGGCAACATTGGTAATGATACTTTCCACGATACCGCCCTTGGCAGGCAATTCATTTCCCAAAACTTTTTCAACCCGGTCTTCCAGCACATGCGTAATGCTGTCGGTATATTTTGCAGCCGTTCCTACAGGTAATTTCAGGTACACATAAATAAAATTAGGATCCCCGCTTGGAAAGAAAGTTGATTTGGTCCTTCCCATTTTTACACTAAGCATTAACAGGGCGATTGAAACGGCAAAAACACCGAACAATGATGCAAACATCCACACCGGGCGCCATCCTTTGAGTACCCAGCGCAGCAGTTTTTCGTATCGTGTCATTAGTTTGGGCAATGCCCCGTGCTGGAAACGATAGATAACGCGTTTTAAAAAATACTGGTTAAGCAATACCAGGCCGGCCATGATGAGCAGGAAGTTCCCAAAGCCATGCAGACTGAATTTCCTGGCAGTGGCTTCTGCAATATCAACACCTAATTTTCCGATCTGGCTGCCTGCAGCAAAACCCATCAGGTTAAGCAATACCCCCATTATGATCATTCCCCAGAACCACCACTTGCGGAATATTTCTTTCTTCGGTTTATCAAACTCGTGTCCTTCCGGTTTCATAAAGCTTACCGCAAATACCGGGTTAAAAATAAATGCCACGATCAATGATGCTGCCAATGTTAAGATTAACATCGTAGGTAAGTAGATCATGAACTTCCCGATCAACCCCTTCCAGAATAATAACGGGAAGAACGGCGCCAGTGTAGTGGCTGTACCGGCAAGTACCGGCACAAATACTTCACCGGCGGCTTCTTTGGCACTTCGTACAATGGGTACTTTCCCATTGGCATAAATACGGTGGGTGTTTTCAATAACCACGATCGCATCATCTACAATGATACCTAAACCGAAGAGCAGCGCAAACAATACAATAAAGTTGAGCGTAACGCTGGTACCGATGATGCCATCGGCGATGGGTAAGAACATGAACGCTACAAACACACTCAGCGGAACACTTAAGGCCACAAAGAATGCATTGGTAACTCCCATGAAGAACATCAATATCACCAGCACGAGTATAAACCCGATGATGATGGTATTTACCAATTCGTTGAACGAGGTTTTGGTTTGCTTGCTCTGATCACCGGTAATTACCACATTCAAGTTTTTGGGCAATTCATTGTTGGCCTGCATCGTTGCCACGGCAGCTTTTACCTTATCGGCACAGTTAATTAAGTTTTCGCCGGAACGTTTAACAATATTGAGCGTAACCACATTTTTACCGTCGAGCCGGGCATAACTTTCTTTTTCTTTAATGGTATCTTTTATCTCGGCAATGTCTTTTAAATAAACAGAAGCGCCCTGGGCACTGCTGCGTACCACGATGTCCTGCATGCTTAAGGCGCTGGAGAACTGTCCTTTCACACGCAGCGTACGCTTCATGTTGCCTACATCAATAAGGCCGCCGGTAATATCTTTATTTTCACGACTGATGGCATTTTCCACATCCATAAAACTTACACGGGCCAGGCTCATTTTGTAAGGATCCACATTTACCTGTATCTCTCTTTCCGGCGCACCTACGATCTCTGCACGGGTTACTTCGGTAAGCTCTTCAAATTTGTCCTGCATCTTATCGGCATAGTACTTCAGTTTTATGGGATCGTAGTCGCCGCTTACGTTCACAAACATGATGGGCATTTCACTAAAAGCAAATTCCTGCACATTGGGTTGCTGGGTAAGATCAGTAGGCAGATCGCTCTTCGCCTTGTCAATCGCATCCTTCACTTTTTGTTTGGCGACCTCTGTTTTTACGTCGGTATCAAACTCTATTACGATCAAACTGTAATCGGTTTGGGAAGTACTCTGTATCTTAATGACCTTGGCGCCGCTGATGCCTTTCAGTTGTTTTTCGATGGGCCTTGTTACCAGATTCTCGATATCCTTCGGCGAATTACCCACATGCACCGTTACAACAGAAATGGTGGGCACCACAATATCAGGAAACTGTTCCTTGGGCATGGTATTGAATTTATACAGCCCGTAGATGGATATGATAATGGCAATGATGTATACAGCCGTTTTATTATCAACAGACCAGCTTGTTGGTTTAAACTGTTTAAATTTCTTCGTTATTCCTTCAATGATATTATTCATAAAATAATTTTGTAGTCAGCAGTTAATCTTTTTTCACCTTTACAGCGTTCACAATTCTGTTTTTCAGCAATGTTATTTTACAACACTTACTACCTGTCCTTCATACAGGGCCTGGTAACCTTCGGTAATTAATTGTTCTCCGCCTTTCAGGCCGGCCTTTATCTCTACATTATCGCCGTACACTTCGCCAATAGATACTGTTTGTTTTTTAACAACGGTTTTACCATCACTTCCTTTTGTAAGCAGGTAAACGTATTTACCGGTCTCGTCACTTTGCACAATATTTACCGGTATTACAACCGCACCCGGCGCCGAGTAATCCAGTATGTGCAGGACAGCTGTTTGATTTGGTTTTAAAGCTGGATCAGCCGGAATTTTTGCTTCGGCAACAAATCCTCTTTGTGTAAGGTCAATCGCCTGGCTAACCACGGAAAGACTTGAGGTAACTTTCTTATTAGCATCCGGTATGGTGATCTCAACAACAGATCCTTTATGTAAGCGGGTAAGGTAATTTTCAGGAACACTGGTCACTACCTTCAACGTGCTGGTGTTTACAATTTTGATCTGCGGACCAGCCTGCGTCATTCCCATAAAGGTTTCACCCACCCGTATATTCACGATATCGGCCACGCCATTCACATCGCTGTACACGTTCGCCGTTTTTAATTGTTCTACTGCAACCTGGGTTTGTTCGCCGGCCGACTTCAACTGGTTCTCGAGTGCTTCTACATTATTCTTTGCAGAAATTAATTGCACTTCGGTTCCAATACCCTCACTCCAGAGATTTTTTTGACGTTGATATATATTCTTTGCAAAACTTAACTGTGTTTTAATTCCTTCAAGCTGTTGCCTGGCGGCTGTAACCTGTTGCTGGTAAATAGCATCATCCAGTTTTAAAAGCAACTGGCCTTTCTTTACATTTTGTCCCTGTATCACATAAACAGCTTTCACCTGTCCAGCCATACCCCGGGGGGATATGTAAGAAATATTATCGGCATCTACATGGCCCTGCAGGTCGATGTAATGTTTAAAGTCCTGTATGGTTACTGTTGCTGCAGAGACTAATTTTATTTTCGCCGCATTGGCGGTATTGCTGTCGAGCTTTTCCAGTTCGGTCTGCAGTTTTTTTATCTCTGCCTCATTTTTGGCACTTTCGGATTTTAATTTTTCAATGGCGGCCTTCTTATCATTGATAATGGCTTTATCGTCTTTTGAACTGTTGCCGCAGGATGCCGTGATCAACATCGCTGATGCAGTAATGGCTATGAGTGTTATCTTTTTCATCGTATTTAGTTAGTCTGTTTTAATTATAGTTTTCCGGTTGCTTTTAAAAAATCAATTTTTGCAATGATGGCATCGTACAGGGCAGTGATGTAATTGGTCTGCGCTGTTTTCAGGTCAAGCTGTGCGGTGTTGATCTCTGTTGCCGAGCCGGTACCGATCTCGTATTTCTTTTTGGTTTGATTATATACTTTTTCTGCCAGTTCCATATTTTTCTTTTGAAAATCCATGCTGGCAACGGCGAAAACAAAATTATCCTTCGAACTTTCCACTTCTCGGTCAATGCTGATCTTTAATGCTTCTGCCTGGTTCTGGGTTTTCTGCAATTGTAATCTTGCCTGTTGTTTTTTTGCCTGCAATGCAAAACCGTTGAAGATGGGGATCTTCATTTGCAGGCCGATATAAGAACTGGTGAACCAGTCTCCTTTGCCAAACACGTCGAATTTATTACGCTGTGCCTGTTTGCTGTAACCACCAATTAAGGCAAACGTGGGTATCTGGCTGAGTTTATACCTTCTTATATTCAGGCCATTCAGTTTATTGGTTATTTCTGCTATCTGGTAATCTTTACGGTCGCTGTATTTGAACTGGCTGGCTTCCAGCACACCTTCTTTCACCTGGTTATCATCAAGCGTATCAGTAAGTACAAGGCTGTCCTTGATGGGCATACCCATCAAAAGTTTTAACCCGGAGTAACCGTTCCTGAGCATATTGTTTGCCTTCAGTTTTTCTGTCTGCAGGTTTGCCAGTTGTACAGAGAGTTTATCGATATCGATCCTCTCGGTGAAGCCGTTATCAAACATGATCTGTACATCGTGTTTTAATTTCTCCAGCCTGCTTATGTTGGCATCAAGCAATGTTAGCTGAACCTTTCCGGCCACCAGTTGATAATATACTTTATAAACATTCGCCCTGATATTCTCCTCTGTAAACTCTGCAATTCTTTCCTGCAAACTGATGGTACCGTTACGTGCCTTTAGTGCAATAAACACCTGGCCATCAAAAACGATCTGGCTTAACGTAACACCTGCATTGGCATTCCACGGGTTGCCCAACGGGAAAGGTATGGTACCGTAATCTGAGAGCCGCTGTATAGGCACTCCATTACCATCTTTTACACCTTCTTTTACCAGCACCTCGTATGTTCCCTGGGAAATAAAGTTTGGAAGTGTCTGGATAGGGATATCGAAATTATGTGTGATCCCCGCACTTCCGTTTATCTGCGGCAATGCAATGGAGGTTACCTCCCTGTTCACCTGTTTCTGGATCAATATATCCAGCAGTGCATTCTTTACCTGCACCGAATTCTGTTTGGCATAATCCACTGCCTGCTGCACGGAAAATGAATTTACCTTTTGTGCATGTACTTCCTTGTTCATCAGCAGCAGGGACAGGATGAACAGGCTATACGTCGTTATTGTTTTCATCACGGTTATTTTATTACTTGTCATTTTTTTAATCCTTTTTCGTGCATGTATTTCAGTACGAGTTTATATCCTTTCAGGGTTACCAGGCCAAACAGGTAATGAATGATGATCTCTTTTTCTATATCGAGCAGGCTTTGCTTTACGCTGCGCTGAAACTCGGGGTTAAATGCCGTGAGCATGGTTTCAACCCGGTAACGTGCCATGGTATCTACATTTATCTCGGGGCGGAATAATTCTTCCCGGATGCCCCGTTCCAGGTTTTGCCGGCATACATTATACAGGTATTCGTTGCGGTGTTTTTGAAACTTTCCAAAAGCAGCCGGGTGGTATTTCTGCATATCGAACAGGATGGAGGGGTTCATGGTCTTGAACATTTCTACCATCATGTCCATCACCAGGAATATCTCGTGTACGGCATTATCGGCCCGGTCCCTGTCCTCGTTGCAAATGCATTGATTAGCATCTATTACTTCATCCACCACCGATTCTACCAGTTCATCCTTATCCTTGAAGTACTGGTAAATGGTCTTTTTGCTCATTCCGAGGTTGGCAGCAATATCATCCATGCTCACACTGCGGATGCTGTATTGCATCACCAGGTCGTGGGCTGCTTTCTGAATGCGTTGTTTTGTATCTGGTATTATCATAATCGGGACGCAAAACTATGGAAACTTTTACTGTAACCAAAGTTTCCATCCTCTTTTTTTGCCATTTGTCATAAAAATTTAACTAGGGCCGATCGGGAAGACCTGTGTTTACCACGTAGCGAAAGGGAGGTCAATCAGTTATCTTTGATTTACAAAATGAACCATCATGAAAAGAAATTTTCACTATAAAAAGCTGCTGCAATACTTCCTGCAGGGACTTTTGATACTTGGCCCCGTAACCATTACGGCCTATTTTATATACTGGGCGGTTTCATCCATCGACAGCTGGATCCCCATTTTTACCTATACCGATCTGCAAGGGGTTGTTCATGTAAGAAATTACGGGATCGGTTTTGTCCTCATCATCATGGTATTGATCATCATCGGGTATTTCAGTTCTTTTTTTATTACCTCCCGCTTTATTAATTTTTTCGATAAGCTCATAGAAAAAATACCCGGCATCAAACATATCTATTCCCCTACCAAAGATTTTTTTGAAGCCTTTGCCGGCGACAACAAGAAATTCACCAAACACGTACTGGCCAATGTGGATGACAACGATGTGTGGCGCTTTGGCTTTGTTACCAGGGAAGACATGGAGGATTTTGGTCTGCATGAATACGTAACCGTTTATATACCCATGGCATATTCTGTTGCCGGGAATGTATATGTGATACCAAGAAACCGGGTAAAGCCCATTGAAAATATCACGGCTTCACAAACCATGAAGTTTGCCGTGAGCGGAGGTGTTACCGATATTGATGAAGACGACGCTAAAAAATAAAACACCCTGATCTGCCCGGAAAAACAACCGGGCTGAGCAGACCGATGCATTTAACTTCAGATAGCTTAATCGTTAAAAATGAAAAAAGCTATCCGGTACGCATTGTTGCTTTTTATTTTATTGCTGCAGCATCTCCATTCATTCTGCTGGGGGTTTTATGCCCACCAGAAAATAAACTACTACGCTGTTTTTCTATTGCCTCCCGAAATGATACTGTTGTATAAACCCAATATTCTCTTCCTGGGAGAACATGCCGTTGACCCGGATAAAAGAAGATACGCCGTACCTGCTGAAGCAGCCAGGCATTACATCGACATTGATCATTACGGGGCTTATCCATATGAATCATTGCCAAGAAAATGGGCAGATGCGGTTGCCAAATTCGGAGAAGACTCTTTGAAAGAATACGGCATTGTTCCCTGGCATATTCAAAATATGCTTTACCGGTTGACAGATGCTTTTAAAACAAAAAACTTTACCCTGATCATGAAGGCCAGTACAGAGATCGGGCATTATATTGCCGATGCCCATGTTCCGCTTCATGCCTGCAGCAACCATAACGGGCAGTTCAGCAATCAAAAAGGCATTCATGCTTTTTGGGAAAGCCGGGTTCCGGAATTGCTGGCAGAAAAAGATCCGATGACTATCGGATTTGATTTTTTTATCGGCAAAGCGGTGTACATACAAAACCCCGGCGATTTTATCTGGAAACGGGTTTTGGAAAGCGCCCGGGCTGCAGATTCCGTTTTAGCTTTTGAACGGGAACTTACCCTTCAGTTCCCGGATGATAAAAAATATTCTTTCGAAGAACGCAATGGCAAAATAATTCGTCAATACGCTGTGGCTTTTACCATTGCTTATAATAAAAAGTTAGACGGCATGATCGAACGCCGCATGCGGCAATCCATCTTTGCCATCGCATCATTCTGGTACACGGCCTGGGTAAATGCAGGTCAGCCTGATCTGAAAGAACTGGTTGATAAAAAATTCAGCGATGCAGATCTGAAAGAATTTGAACAACTCAATGCTCAATGGAGTTCCGGCAGCAAAATGATCGGCAGGGAAGAACAATAATTACCGATTGGTTTGATTTGGGTATTTTTGCTGCTCAATTGTTTATAATGAGTGTTTTCAATTCTCCCGTCCCGGGCGTAGCCGAAGGAAAGGGACCAGCAAGTGTGATTCATAATTTTAACGCCGGCCCGTCTATTTTGCCTAAGATAGTTTTTGAAGAAGCAGCACAGGCTATCCTTAACTTTAATAATACCGGCCTATCTATTTTAGAAACGGGGCATCGTACGCCGGTTTTCCAGGAAGTAATGGATGAAGCAAGGGCATTGGTAAGAGAACTGATGAACCTGGATGCCGACCATGAAGTTTTATTTCTGCATGGGGGCGCTTCCACCCAGTTCATGCAGGTACCCATGAACCTGCTGGACGAAAAAGAGACAGCCGCTTTTACAGATACCGGCGTTTGGAGCAGCAAAGCCATCAAAGAAGCAAAACTGTTTGGAAAGGTTGAAGTTGTTTGCAGCAGTAAAGAGAGCAACTTTACATATATCCCGAAAGATTTTGCCGTGCCTAATGATGCAAAATACCTGCACATCACTACCAACAATACCATTTATGGTACGCAATGGCAAAGCATTCCAAAAACCAGCAACTGCCTGGTGGCAGATATGAGCAGCGATATTTTCAGCCGGGTACTTGATTTTAATTCCTTTGATCTTATTTATGCCGGGGCTCAAAAAAATATGGGGCCGGCCGGTGTGAACTTAATCGTGATAAATAAAACTATCCTGGGGAAAGTAAAGCGCAGCATTCCCACCATCATGGATTACCGCAATCACATCAAGGAAGGTTCTATGCTGAATACGCCGCCGGTATTCGCCGTATATGTAAGCATGCTTACGTTGCGGTGGCTGAAGGCGCAAGGCGGTGTTGCTGCCATTGAAAAACTGAATAATGAAAAAGCCGCCTTGTTGTATAAAGCGCTTGATGAGAACCCGCTCTTTACCGGAACAGTAAATAAAGAAGACCGGAGCAAGATGAATGCCTGCTTTGTTATGAAAGATCCGGCTTTGGAACAATCTTTTTTACAGTTCACCAAAGAGCATGGCATTGTTGGCATCAAAGGACATCGCCTGGTGGGTGGTTTCCGGGCTTCGCTTTACAATGCATTGCCAATAAGCAGCGTGGAAGTACTGGCACAACTGATGAAAGAATTTGCGAAGCAGCATGCTTAAACAATTTATATACATTTACAAGTAATAACAGCCCGATATAATGGTAACGATCCATCCTTTTAAAGCACTGAGGCCTGCGGCAGAAATGGCAAAGCAGGTGGCATCAAGACCCTATGATGTACTCAACAGCAAGGAAGCAAAAGTGGAGGCAAGGGGAAACAGTGCCAGTTTTTTACACATCACCAAAAGTGAAATTGACCTGCCCGATACCACCGACATTCATTCGCAGGAAGTATATGATAAAGCAAAGGAAAACCTGGATGCTTTTATCAGCCGTAAAATATTGTTCAGGGAAAGCAAGCCCTGCTATTATATATATCAATTGATCATGAATGGCAGAAGCCAGACAGGCCTTGTTTGTGGCAGCTCGGTGGATGATTATGAAAATGATCTTATTAAAAAACACGAATTCACAAGGCCGGAAAAAGAGAAAGACCGCATCAATCACATTAAAACAACCGGCGCACAAACAGGCAATGTTTTTTTAGCCTACCGCAACATAGCAGCTATTGACTTGCTCATAAATAAGTGGAAAGAAAAAAGCCCGGTGTATGATTTTACCGCAGATGATGACATCCGCCATACCATCTGGATCGTGAATGATAATGATACCATTGAAAAAATATCTGCCCTGTTCAAAGAACAGGTTCCCTGCACTTATATAGCCGATGGCCACCACCGGGCTGCATCAGCAGCAAAAGTGAGGGCGGCGCTTGGCAGCAGTGCAAAAGAAGGGGCTGATCATTTTCTTACTACGCTGTTCCCGGCAAACCAGTTGCACATCATGGACTACAACCGGGTGGTTACTGATCTGAATGGGTTGACTGAAGAAGATCTTTTATCGGCCATTAAAAATAAATTCTCGGCACAAAAAGCAGCCGGGGCCTTTTCACCAGCACAGTTGCATGAGTTTGGCATGTATCTAAATAAACAATGGTACCGGTTAACAGCCAATGAGAACAGTTACAGCCATGATCCGATTGGCGTGCTTGATATCACGATCCTGCAGAATAATTTACTGGATCCTGTTTTGAATATTAAAGACCAGCGTACCGATAAACGGATCGATTTCATTGGTGGCATCCGTGGATTAGGTGAACTGGAAAAAAGAGTTGACAGTGGTGAGATGGCGGTTGCATTCAGTCTGCACCCGGTAACCATACAGCAGTTGTTTGACATTGCCGACAGCGGAAATGTGATGCCCCCGAAAAGCACCTGGTTTGAACCCAAGCTGAGAGACGGCCTGCTTACACATCTTATTGATAATGCAGCGAACGAATAAAACATAACGATTGCCCATTTTAAATCATATCAAATGAAAAAAATTTTTCTGTTAACTGTTGTTGTTCTGTTCTACGGCATTGCACCTGCACAGGATGCAGCGGAACTGCACAAAAATGCACGGGCATATATGCAGCAGGGTGATTATGCCAATGCCATCCTTGTTCTTAACCGGGCATCGGCCATGCAACCCGGCAACATGGAAATAGTGAAGGACCTTGCGTTGAATTATTATTTTTCAAAGGAATATACCAAAGCGGTGGAAACTCTTAAGCCCTTATTTGAAAAAGAAACTGCCGATGACCAGTGTTACCAGATCGCAGGCGATGCATACCTGGCGCTTGATCAATCAAAGGAAGCTGAAAAAATTTACCGCAAAGGCATTAAAAAATTATCCAACAGCGGTGCCTTGTATAATGAACTCGGTAAGCTACTCTGGTCGCAGGGCGATTATTCGGCAATAAAACAATGGGAAAAAGGAATTGAAGCAGAACCCGGCTTTGCAGGAAACTATTATAATGCAGCCAAGTATTATTATTTCAGTACCGATAAAGTGTGGGGGCTCATTTATGGCGAAGTGTTTCTGAACATGGATCCGCAAAGTGTGTATGCCCCTGAAATGAAAAATATTTTACTGGAAGGATATAAAAAATTATTTGCCGATGCCAACCTGGAAAAGCACAACACCGAAAAGAACAATTTCGTGGGGGCATTTCTGAACACCATGAATAAACAAAGTGCTGCGGCATCCGGCGGTATTACTGCAGAATCGCTTACGATGATCCGGACCCGGTTCATCTTAGACTGGTATCCTGCAAACGCCGGCAAATTTCCTTATAAACTTTTCGACCTGCATAAACAATTGCTGCAGGATGGTTTGTTTGATGCCTACAACCAGTGGATATTTGCGGCCGCACAAAATTTACCGGCTTACCAAACCTGGATAAATACCCATACAAAAGAATACAATGAGCTGAGCCGTTTTCAAAAAAACAGGGTGTTTAAAATTTCTGCCGGACAATATTATCATTAGTCCCTCTCATAACTAATATAACAGCCATTTGTACAGCAGGTGCAAGTGGCTTTTTTTTATTAACTTGTCTTTAAAATAATTTTTATGGAAGAGCAACGGGATGAAAAATTATGGCAACTGGCCAAACGCCGGGCCGATTTCCAGGACAGCCTGGTTGGCTTTGTGGTAGTAAGCGTTATTTGCTGGGCGGTGTGGTATTTTACCAACGGACGGCATGGATATTATGGAGGAACCCCCTGGCCGTTATGGGTAATGTTTGGTTTGGGCATTGGCCTGGTCTTTAAATTCCTGAAAGCTTATAAAACAGATAAAAATACGCTTGCTGAAAGAGAGTATGAGAAGCTGAAGAACCAGAAACCCTAAATCCCTAAAGGGACTTAAAAGCAAGAGATAAATAAAATTAAAATTCTGTAATAATTTATAGAAACCAGAAATAATAAGACTCTAAAGCCTCTCCTGAGTTAAGTAGAAGGAAGGGGTTTGGGGCAAAACCAACGATTGCTTATGAATGAAAATTCAAGAATATTTGATTTTGTAGATTACCAACTGAACTCCTTTCCCAAGAAGGATATGTTTTGCGGAAAAGAGAACGGGCAATGGATCTCTTACAGTACAGCCGAAGTAAAAGAACTCATTAACCAGCTAAGTGCCGGGCTGATGAAACTGGGCGTAAGCGGCAACGACATGAACATAGTGAACCAGGACAAGATAGCCCTGATCTCGAAGAACCGCCCCGAATGGCTGATGCTTGACATGGCCTGCCAGCAGATAGGTGCCGCACTTTGTCCCATTTACCCCACCACCAACATCAATGAACTGGAATTTATTTTTAATGATGCGGCTGTAAAATATGTTTTTGTAAGCGGGCAGGATATTCTTGACAAGGTCAACAATATCCGGGATCGGGTACCCAGTCTTAAAAATGTTTTCAGTTTTGACGAACTGCCTGCTGTGGATCATTGGAAAAAACTTCTTACGGATATAACCGGTCCTGATCTTGCAAAACTGGAAGAAACAAAAAGCAGTATCCGGGCCGAACACTGCGCTACCATCATTTACACATCCGGTACCACAGGCACACCCAAGGGGGTAATGCTCAGCCACCGCAATATTGTAAGCAATGTGCTCAACTCGGTAAAAAGTTTTCCCTTTGAACCGAACGTAACCGGAAGAGCATTGAGTTTTTTACCGCTGAATCATATTTTCGAACGGATGGTGTCCATGATCTATATCTGCAGCGGCATTTCTATTTACTATGCAGAAAATTTAGATACCATTGCCGAGAACTTAAAAGAAGTTAGGCCTACTTTATTTTCCACCGTACCGAGGTTGCTGGAAAAGACCTATGAAAAAATAATGGCAAAGGGCGCAGAGCTGACCGGCATAAAAAAGAAATTATTTTATTGGTCGGTTTCTCTTGCCAATGAATACGACAACATAAAATCAAAAGGCGCCTGGTACAATATACAACTGGCCCTGGCCAATAAGATCATCTTCAGCAAGTGGCGTGAGGCATTGGGTGGTAAGATAGACCTGATCGTAACCGGCGGCGCCGCCTGCCAGGTAAGGTTGATTCGCATCTTTACGGCTGCCGGCATTCCGATTTATGAAGGATACGGACCAACCGAAAACAGCCCGGTGATAAGTGTTAACCGTAAGGCAAGGGGAGGAACAAAGTTTGGCACCGTGGGCCCGGTGATAGAAGGACAGGAAGTAAAACTGGAAGTCGATGGCGAAATATGTGTAAAAGGCCCCAGCGTAATGATGGGCTATTACAAGCGGCCCGACCTGACCGCCGAAACCATTATTGACGGCTGGCTGCATACTGGCGATATTGGCATTTTTGAAGATGGAAAATATTTAAAGATCACCGACCGGAAGAAAGAACTCTTTAAAACAAGTGGTGGAAAATACGTGGCACCGCAACCCATTGAAAATAAAATGAAAGAATCGCCCTTTGTGGAACAGATGATGGTGGTGGGTGCCGAGCAGAAGTTTGTGGGTGCCCTGATCGTTCCTTCTTTACCCAACCTGAAAGAATGGATGCAGCATAAAGGGATCGCATTTACAACGATCGAGGATGCTGTTCACAATCCAAAAGTATTGGACCTCTATAAAGAACTGGTTGACTCCTTTAATAAATTCTTCAACCACGTGGAGCAGATAAAAAAGTTTGAACTGCTGCCCAATGAATGGACCATCGACAGCGGTGAACTTACCCCCACCCTTAAATTAAAGCGCAAAGTGATCATGGAAAAGTACAAGACGGCCATTGAGCGGATATACAGCTAAATTAAAACCGGGGATTTTGATCAATAGCCAACAATCAAAATCCCCGGTTAGTTTACTCATGCCTGTTGAAATGCATTCATGGAACCTGGATAAAACAGTAAGGTTGATTTTTCATTAAGTTATAAGGCAATTAATACATCGAGGGTTAATCATAGTATCAATATTTTTATCAGCTTCTTTATAAATCTCCTACCATCTTCGGGATCTGGTCAAAGTCCTTCGACTTATCAATGAATCCCACTGCCCCTTCTTTTTTACACAACCGCTGGTAGTATTCACTCACCTGGTTGGTTATCATGATCACTTTTATTGCAGGATATTCTTTTACAATAAACTTCAGCAACTCCAGCCCGTTCTTTCCGGGCAACTGGATATCAAGCAACACGATCTCCGGCTTTTTATCACGTATTATTTTCACCGCGGCATTATAGCTGTCTGCTGTAAACAGGTTGTGAACAGCCTTCACTTCTTTCAGCATGCCGCTAAGCCGCTCAATTATTAATATTGAATCATCAACTATTAATAGTGTTTTTTCTTTTGTTTCAGGCGTAGGCATACTTTTAAAAAGCTGCAGCAAGTTATGGAATTGGCAAAGGCTTTATGTAGTTAAAGCAGTGTTGATGTTGTAGTACTGATACTACACGATATACTTGACGGGACAAAAAGCTCAAATGAGTTTGTTTTCGATCGCATACTTCGTGAGGTCGGAGTTTGATTTCAGGTTCATCTTTGTCATTACCCGGGCACGGTAGGTACTTACGGTGGTTACGCTTAATGAAAGCATGTCGGCAATATCCGATACTGATTTTCCATTGGCCAGGAGTTTCATCACATCAAACTCCCGGTCGCTGAGTGTTTCGTGTGGCTGCCGGGTAGAGGCAGAAGAAAATGAGTCGGCGAGTTTTTCGGCAATGGCTTGTGAAATATATTTTTTACCCAGCAATACTTTCTTAACGGCTTTCACCAGTTCATCGGGTGCCGTGTCTTTACTCAGGTAGCCGGCAGCACCTGATTTTAAAGCACGCAATGCATATTGTTCTTCGGGATGAATGCTTAATATAAGCACGGGCAGGTCGGGGTAACTCAATTTGATCTGTTGCAATGCATCCAGTCCGCTGCGGCCCGGCATAGAAAGATCACTTACCACCACATCCCATTTCTGCGCCATCACTTTTTTAATGAGTTCTTCCGCATCAGGTACTTCATCAATCACCGCATTGGAAAATTCTTCAAGCAATATCTGCTTGAGCCCCTTTCGTACAATGGTATGATCATCTGCTATTAATATTCGCAACATAAATAAGTTTTAGCCTGCCGCTTTTACAAATTCCAGTGGAATTGAGATCATTATTTCAGCTCCCTGGCCCGGTGTGCTTTTTATTTCATAAGTTCCACCAATGAGCAGGCTGCGTTCTTTGATACCCAGGAGGCCCAGTGTTTTTTTATCTTTTGTGGCATTCACATCAAAGCCAATGCCGTTATCTCTTATACTAAAGTACAACCTTTTATCATCGCTGTCAAGTATGGCATCCACCTTCGTGGCATTTGCATGCCGGGCCACATTGGTAAGCACTTCCTGGTATATCCTGAACAAGGCGGTGGCGGGCTTGGGCATTACCGAGATCTCACCTGCCTTATTGGTAAAAACCACTTTGGTACCAGAGCGCCTTTCAAATTCTTCGCTCTGCCATTCCAGTGCAGCCAGCAGTCCAAGATCATCCAAAATGCTTGGCCGCAGGTCGGTGGCAATTTTTCGAACCGTAGCGATGGTTGAATTGACCAGCTCAATGCTGTCTTTCATTTTTTTGTTTATGTCTTCGTCGGTACTGTTTATTTTCCGGGTTAGCCAGTGCATATCCATTTTAAGGCCCGTAAGCTGTTGCCCTAACTCATCGTGAATTTCCCGGGCAATATTAGTACGTTCATCTTCCCGTATGCTTTGCAGGTTGGAAGCAAGCAGCCGGATATCTTCATACGATTTTTGTAAAAGTTCTTTTGCTTTGTATTGCTCGGTTACGTCGTGTGGCAAACCCAGCCATACCATACGGCCCTCATACATGATCTGGTGACTGTATGTTTCCACATTGATAATGGTTCCGTCTTTCTTTTTATGGCGCCATGCCCGTATGTTGATCTCGCCGGGCTCCATCTTATCTACTTCTTTCAGGAATTTTTCAACATCTTCTGCCGGGCGAAGATCTTTGGTGCTGAGTTTTAAAAACTCCTCTCTTGAATAACCATATTGCTTCATGGCGGCATCATTAACATCAATGATCTTCAGATCCGGTATGGTAACCATCCACATGGGTAATGGATTGTTGTAAAACAGCAACCGGTATTTTTGCTCCGACTGGTGGATCTTTTCTTCCGTTTTCTTTCGTTCTGTTATATCAAAATACTTCCCCGT
>Ga0209023_10001129_pt1 | contig 36825 bp, 29 predicted proteins | sample LakOneMetagenome_FD_187468 | JGI IMG/M metagenome (GOLD analysis project Ga0209023, IMG submission 187468) | Freshwater and sediment microbial communities from Lake Erie, Canada (SPAdes) (version 2) | ecosystem: Environmental > Aquatic > Freshwater > Lentic | place: Lake Erie, Canada...
CGAGTGGCGCGAGGGCTTCGACGACCAGCGCGAGAAGTGGGAGCAGGACTACGCTGCAGCCCAGGCTCGCTGGGAAGCCCACAAGAAGCAGGTTTCCACCGCGAACGACGAGATCGCTGCCCCCAGCGACGTCGCTCCGGCCGGATCTGCCTTCTCGAGCGAGTCGGCCGGCGCCGGCACGCTCGCCGATGACGAGGCACTCGCGGCACTCCGCGAGAAGCTCTCGGGCGGCAACTAGCACCGAAGCAGTACGCACGACGCACAAGGCCGCATCCTTCGGGGTGCGGCCTTGTGCCGTTAACACGCATTCGCGCCGCGCGGCCAGACCGTGCCAGAACTGTCGGCTAGCATTACTCGGATGTACCTCATGGCACTCACCGGCGGAATCGCCTCAGGCAAGAGCACGGTCGCGGCAATGCTCGTCGAGCACGGAGCCGTGCACATCGACGCGGATGCGCTGGCTCGCGACGTCGTGGCAGCCGGAACGCCCGGGCTGGCAGCCATCGAGGCTGAGTTCGGTGCGGGAGTGCTGCGGCCGGACGGTTCCCTGGACCGGGCGGCGCTGGGGGCGATCATCTTCAGCGATCCGGAGCAAAGGGAACGGCTGAATGCGATCACCCACCCGGCCGTGTGGGGTCGCACCCGAGAGCTCATCCACGAGGCCGAAACCTCGGATCCACGCGCCATCGTGGTCTATGACGTGCCGTTGCTGGCCGAAGCCGCTGCGGACCGACGCCTGGCCTTCGACCTGATCGTCGTCGTACACGCGGATGCCGAAACGCGCATCACCCGGATGATCACCCAACGCGGGCTGACTCGGGTGGAGGCCGTGGCCCGCATCAGTTCCCAAGCGAGCGATGACGAGCGCCTGGCCATCGCGGATGTCGTCATCGACAACTCCGGCCCCCTGGAGCAGACTCGGTCGCAGACCGATGACGTGTGGGAACGCGCGCTGTCCGCTGTCAGCTGATCCGAACGGCCCTCGGGCACGGCTGACTGTCGGCCGCGGTTCGTAGAATAGAACAATGGAACCCACCCGCTCTGTCAACCCGTTCGAGGTCGTCAGTGAGTACACGCCCAGCGGTGACCAGCCGGGCGCAATCGCTGATCTCACCGCCCGTATCAACGCCGGTGAGACCGACATCGTGCTGCTCGGTGCCACGGGTACCGGTAAATCGGCGACGACGGCCTGGCTGATCGAGCAGGTGCAGCGCCCCACGCTCGTGCTGGCGCACAACAAGACCCTGGCGGCTCAGCTGGTCAACGAGTTCCGTGAACTCATGCCCAACAATGCGGTGGAGTACTTCGTGTCGTACTACGACTACTACCAGCCCGAGGCCTACGTACCGCAGACCGACACGTTCATCGAAAAGGACTCCTCGATCAACGAGGAGGTCGAGCGGCTGCGACACTCCACTACGAACTCCCTGCTCAGTCGGCGCGATGTGATCGTGGTCTCCACCGTGTCGTGCATCTACGGCCTCGGTACCCCCGAGGGATACATGGAGGCCATGGTCGCCCTGCAGGTCGGGCAGAAAGTCAGCCGGGACTGGCTCGTGCGCAAATTCGTCGCCATGCAGTACCAGCGCAATGATGTGGACTTCTCCCGCGGCAATTTCCGGGTACGCGGCGACACGATCGAGATCATCCCGATGTACGAAGAGCTGGCTATTCGCATCGAAATGTTCGGCGATGAGATTGAGGCACTGCATAGCCTGCATCCGCTCACCGGCGACATCGTGCGCAAGCTCGACTCGGTCGCGGTCTTCCCGGGCTCCCACTATGTCGCCAGCGACGACGTGATGCAGCGCGCCATCGGCACCATTCAAGAAGAATTGGCGGAGCGCCTTGAGCAACTCGAGCGTGAGGGCAAGCTGCTCGAGGCCCAGCGGCTGCGTATGCGCACCAACTTCGACTTGGAGATGATGGAGCAGATCGGTTTCTGTTCCGGCATCGAGAACTATTCGCGACACATCGACGCCCGACAGGCCGGTGAAGCTCCGCACTGCCTGCTGGACTACTTCCCCGACGACTTCCTGATGGTGATCGACGAGTCTCACGTTACCGTGCCGCAGATCGGCGCCATGTACGAGGGCGATTCGTCCCGCAAGCGCACCCTCGTTGAGCACGGCTTCCGGCTGCCGAGCGCGCTCGACAACCGTCCGCTCAAGTTCAACGAGTTCAAGAACCGGGTCGGCCAGACGGTGTATCTCTCGGCGACGCCGGGCAAGTATGAGATGGGGATCGCTGACGGCATCGTAGAGCAGATCATCCGGCCGACCGGCCTGATCGACCCTCAGATCGTTGTGAAGCCGAGCGCCGGTCAGATCGACGACCTGCTTGAGCAGATCAAAATGCGCACCGAGCGCAACGAGCGCGTGCTGGTGACCACCCTCACCAAGAAGATGGCCGAAAACCTCACCGACTTCCTCACCGAGGCCGGCGTGCGGGTGCGCTACCTGCACTCCGATGTGGACACCCTCCGCCGCGTGGAGCTGCTCACCGAGCTGCGAGCGGGCATCTACGACGTTCTCGTGGGCATCAACCTGCTGCGCGAGGGGCTCGACCTGCCGGAGGTCTCGCTGGTGGCGATTCTCGACGCCGACAAGGAAGGCTTCCTGCGCTCGGCGACCTCGCTCATCCAGACGATCGGCCGTGCGGCCCGAAACGTGTCCGGCGAGGTGCACATGTACGCCGACCGGGTCACCGCCTCGATGGCGAAGGCGATCGATGAAACCGACCGGCGCCGCGAGAAGCAGGTCGAGTACAACACCCTGCACGGCATCGACCCCACTCCGCTGCGCAAACGTATCGGGGACATCACCGAGGCCCTCGCCCGCGAGGAGGCCGACACCGCCGAACTCCTGGCCGGCCGCGACGCCCGGCGCAAGAGCTCGACGCCGAATCGGCGGGTGGGCCTGGCTGCGAACGGCGCCAATGACCTCGAGTCGATCATCACGGACCTCAACTCGCAGATGCTCGAAGCTGCCGGCGAACTCAAGTTCGAGCTGGCCGCGCGCCTGCGCGATGAGCTCTCCGAGCTCAAGCGTGAACTTCGCCAGATGGAGAAAGCCGGTCACCTCCAGTAGCCCGCCATCCCGGTATCCGCCGCCCTCGTTTGCGCGCCCGGCACTCGTTCAGACGAGCGCCGGGTGGAGTGACGAGTGCCGGCTGGTCAGTCGAACATGCCACGGTTACTGAAGCGGGTGCGAGTGCCGCCCGCGGTGAGCGCTGCGCCGACCGCAACGACCAACGGCAGCGCCATGACGATGAGAGCCAGTTGCAGCCACGGCGGGGCGAACGGGAGCAGTGACTGTCCAGAGGTGTCGCGGGTAAGCGAGAGCGCCAGTGACGGCACCAGCCCGAGCAACACCCCGATGGCGCTGCCCAGTCCCACGATCACCACGGCCTGCCAGAAGCCGAAGGCCTTCCGTACTCGGGGTGAGGCACCGAGCGACGTGAGTACGGCGTTGTCTCGGTGTCCGTCGGCCCGAGACAGGCCGATCGTGATCGTTGCGGTGACCAGCGCGATGATGGCCGTGAGGGTCAGCAGCGCCCAACTCCAGGCCGCCCCGTACACTTCCGGACCCTCCTCCACCGCCACATCGAGATATGAGGACACCGCAGCGACGGCACCCATCACCTGGTCGGTCTGTGCCACGGTGGGCGCGGCACTGAGGGCGCCCATGACCAGTGATGGCCGATGGTCCAGGTTCAACGCCTCCGCTGTGGAGTCGAGCAGGAAGATCGCATAGGGCAGTGGATGCTGGGGTTTCTGCACGGTTCCAGCCAGCGTGGCGCTGCGTTCCGGAGCCTGCACCGAGTCAAGAGTGGGCAGCCAGTCCAGAGTGATCGTTCCGTCGACGAGGTACTCGTCGTAGGTGCTGACCGCGCCACCCGCAGCCAGCGTTACCGACGATGCCGCGGTGACCGGTTCGCCGAGGATAGCGGCGAGATCGTCGGTGTCGCCGACCCAGATATGGTCATTGATTCCCCCCATCATCGGGTCCAGGTAATACGGAGTGGGACAGCGGATGTCAGTGGGCGTCTCAGGCGGATTTGCGCCGTAACGGCCGGCGTCGCTGGGGCACACCGCGTCCGGATTGATGCGGGGGTAAGCAAAGACAGGCGCGTCTGCGGGCGGAGCAACAGCGCTCCCGTCCGGATGCGACTCACCGTTGGAAGAAGAATAGGCCGAAGGCGGGTCCTGGGCGCTTCTCAGGAGCCGCGACCGCTGCGCCGGAAAACTACTGTTCAGGGCGGCAACGACCTCGGGCCCCGTCTCCTGCAACTCATAACCGTAGGGTGGCGTGTCGACGTACGCGTTGAGGTTCACCACGGCGGTGTGGAGGGGGGCCGAGAACCTGTAACCCTTCGTAGAGTTCACCTCGAAAGTGGCCACCAGGCTCATCGCGAACGAGGTGACGAAGACGCAGCTCATGATGGCCGCAAGGGCGGGAACGCTGCGACCGGGGTTGCGAGCGACGTCGCGGGTTGCCAGCCTCGCACCCGGGCCGAATCGCGACCCGAATCGAGTTGCCCACCGCAGAATAAGGGGAGCGATCAACACGGTACCGATCTGCATAAGCACCGGGCCGGCGATGATGAGCCCGATGCCCACATTGGCCGACACCTGCTCGTAGTCGGGAGTATAAGCGTTGACCTGCACAATGCCTCCGACGACAGTGACCACCGCTCCCAGGAGGAGAAGAGCGATCCCGGCGACCGGCCGGCGTCGCGTGGGTTTGGGCGGTCGCTGGGCGCCCCGGAGCGCCGCCAGAACATCGATCTTACCGGCGGCGCGAGCCGGAACGGCAGCCGCGCACCAGCCGGCCAAAACAGCGGCGGCGGCGATGACCAGCAGGGAGATCACATCGAGGTGGAAGCCGGGATACCGGCTGGCGCTGCCGTTCGCCGAGAACCACATGAACAGCCACGCGGCGCCAAGGCCGAGCGCTGTTCCCACGCCCGCACCGAGGGTACCGAGAATGACGCCGCCGAAGGACACGACCCGAAACAGCAGGCGACGGTCGCCGCCCGTGCTGGCGAGAGTGGCGAGCGTGCGTTGTTGGGTTCGGGCGCCGACCGTGAAGGCGGCACCAGCGAGCAGAGCCACCTCGAACAGGGCGAACCCGCCGAGAAGTGCAATGAAGACGTTCATGAAGCTGGAAGTAGACCCATACCCGTCGAAGCCCTCATCATAGGTTCCGCTGGGTGGCGGGTCCAGGAGCACGGCGCGCGAGAGCACGGTGGCTCCTTGAGCGTTCAGCTCGCCGACCTCTTTCCAGGTCAGCGCGGTGTCGGGCAGGTACCACTCAGTCGTCAGATCTGAATCGTCGGGCAGGGCGCCGTCGAAGACGCCGGGCATCCCGTAGAACGCGACGGCCGTGTCGTCCAGGCTGGCGCTGCTGAGTGTGCCCACGATGGTGAACGCCTCGGCGGTGGGCGCGGTGAGTGTTGCGGTCGACCCGATCTCGGTTCCGAGGCGGTCGAGCGTAGCGGTCGTCACCATGATCTCGTCGTCACGAGTGGGCACGGATCCCGCCGTGAGGTTCCATTTTCCCGCGAACGCGGGGTCCCACGGTTGCCCCTGCACGGCGGGAAAGGAGCCGAGACCGTCTTTTGTCTCGGCAACGACGGCCGTCGATCTGATCGACAGCAGTCTCGTGCTGGCAGGGAACAACGAAGCCGCGGTCATCGGGGCGGATTCCGGGGACGGACCGTCCGTTATGGCACCGTCCTTGCTGTGGTTCCAATTCGCGTCGTTCAGCGGGCTCTGAGTCAGAGTGGTCTGGGGAGCGGAGACGATCCGTAGCCGGGCCTCGGTCGACCCGAGCTCGAGAACGACGCGCTCGGCGGGGGTTGCCTCGTTGCTGGTCACGACGGTGGTGATTCCCACCATGCCGAGCACGGGGATCGCGACGAGGAGGACAACCAGGGCGCTGCGGCCGGGGGACTGACCGGCCATGCGACGGGCGATCCGGAACGCGATTCTTGTCCCACCGAAACGTCCACCGAAACGTCCACCGGAACGTCCGCCGGAGCGGGAGCCCCGTTCGCGGCTCATGCCGAGGGTCCGGTCAGCAGGCTCGAGACCCCGGTGGTGCGCGATTCGTCCACGATCCGCCCATCGCGCAGGAAAACGATCCGGTCGGCCCAGGCGGCGTGCCGCGCATCATGGGTCACCAGGATGCCGCCGGCTCCGGCATCCACCCGGGAACGCAGCATGCGCAGCACGAGTTCGCCGGTGGTGCTGTCGAGGGCGCCGGTCGGCTCGTCGGCCAGGATCAACGACCGGCCGCCCACAACGGCCCGCGCGATAGCCACCCGCTGCTGCTGGCCCCCCGACAGATCGGACGGAAAATGGTGCGCTCGGTCACCGAGCTCGACCAGATTCAGGGCGTCCAGGGCTGGGTGACGAGCTTTCTTCGAGGTCCACCCATCGAGTTCGAGCGGCAAACTCACGTTTTCCAGCGCCGTGAGTGAAGGAATCAGGTTGAAGTCCTGAAAAACAAAACCGAGGCTTCGCCGACGCAGGGTGGCGAGTTCCTTGGCCGAGAGCTGGCTCAGCCAGTGGCCCTCCACGATCACTTCGCCGGCCGTCGGTGGAGTGAGCCCGCCGGCAACGGTGAGCAGGGTCGATTTTCCCGAACCGGATGCCCCCATCACCGCCACGAGTTCGCCGCGCCGTACCGTGAGGTCAACCCCCGCGAGGGCCGTGATCGCGGTCTCGCCGCGCCCGTACTGCATCGACACGCCGTCCAACTGCAGCAGGGTGTCGTTTTCGGTGCTGGGGCCGGTCATGCGTTGAGCTGCGCCGTCTTCGCCGGGCGACCGCGCTTGGGTACCTCGGTGTTGAGCGGAAGGGGTTCGGCGAAGCCGGCGGCCCGTGCCCGGGTGAGCCGGTTCTCGGAATGGTCGAGCCAGCGCGCCTCGGCCTCCGCCGCGAAGATGAGCGAGTCCACCACGAGCAGCCAGGCCAGCTCTTCGGATGATTCCGGGTCGGCGGTCGTGTTTTTCGTGCGGGTCAGCTCCTGCAGAGTGCGCATCGTCGCGGTGCGCTGCACCTGGATCACGCGGGAAATATCGACACCCGGGAGTGTGACGGCGATCGCGAGTTTGATCGCGAGTTCATCCCGGGTCGCCATGGTGCGAACCACCGGGGAACCGAGCCACGCCGCGACCTCGGCGCGTCCGGCATCCGTGATCTCCACGTAATTCTGACCGTCGGCGTCGATATCGGCCTTCTGCACCAATCCGTCACGCTCCAGGCGATCCAGTGTGTTGTAGATCTGGCCCACATTCAGCGGCCAGGTCGAACCGGTTCGACGATCGAACTCGGCACGCAACTGGTAGCCGTAACACGGCCCCTGATTCAGGATGGCGAGCAGACTCTGGCGAACAGACATACGACCTCCGACATTGCACGTGGCTAATAAGTACCGAGTATATACATACTCGGAAACAAACGTCCAGACCCCTTCCTGTACAGCACTGTCAGCCGCGCTAAGTAGAATCCATGAGTGTCGATTACCAAGGTCAATAACGGTCCAAAACTCAGTGTTCGCGGTGCGCGCGTGCACAATCTCCACAACGTCGATCTCGAGATTCCGCGAGACGCCCTTGTCGTGTTCACCGGTTTGTCCGGTTCCGGCAAGTCGTCCCTCGCTTTCGACACGATTTTCGCCGAGGGGCAGCGCCGGTATGTGGAGTCCCTCTCCGCCTATGCGCGCCAATTCCTCGGCCAAGTCGACCGCCCCGACGTGGACTTCATCGAGGGTCTCAGCCCCGCGGTGTCGATCGACCAGAAGTCCACCAACCGCAACCCGCGGTCCACCGTGGGCACCATCACCGAGATCTACGACTACATGCGCCTGCTCTGGGCACGCATCGGCGTTCCGCACTGCGCCGTCTGCGGGGAGATCATCCAGTCGCAGACCATTCAGCAGATCGCGGACCAGCTGATGGAAATGGACGCCGGTATCCGCTACCAGGTGGTTAGTCCCATCGTGTCGCAGAAGAAGGGCGAGTTCGTCGACCTGTTCCAGGAACTGGCCGGCGGGGGATACTCACGGGCGATCGTGGACGGGCAGCAGATCCAGCTCAGCGAGCCGCCCACCCTGAAGAAGCAGCAGAAGCACGACATCTCCGTGGTCGTCGACCGCCTCGTCGCCGGGCCGGAACTCCTCAGCCGCCTCACCGACTCCCTCGAAACCGCGCTCAAGCTCACCGATGGTGTGGTGCAGATCAACTTCATCGACCTCGAAGGCGATGAGGCCTGGCAGAGCTACTCCGAAAAGCTGTCCTGCCCGAACAGCCACCCCGTGCAGCTGACCGAGATCGAGCCACGCACCTTTTCGTTCAACGCCCCGTTCGGCGCCTGCCCCGAGTGCTCCGGCCTCGGAACCCGCATGTCGGTCGATGAAGACCTGCTGCTCGGCGACCCGGACCTCAGCATCGCCGAGGGCGTGGTGCTGCCCTGGACCACGCAGGGCAAGGGCCTGTTCCAGTACTATGAGAAGCTGCTCGACGGTCTTTCCCACGACATGGATTTCTCCCTCGACACCCCCTGGTCCGGTCTCACGCCCGCAGTGCAGAATGCTGTGATGCGCGGAGACAACTTCGAGGTGAAGGTCAAGTGGAAGAACCGCTACGGCCGGGAGATGAGCTACACCTCCGGCTTCGAAGGTGTCGTCCCGTACATCGAGCGTCAGTACCAGCAGGCCGAGAGCGACACCCAGCGCCAGCGCTGGGCGGAGTACCTGCGTGAAATCGACTGCCATGTATGCAACGGCACGCGTCTCAAGCCCGAAGTGCTCGCTGTAACCGTCTACGGCTCCAGCATCGCGGATGTCTGCGCCCTCAGCCTGAGCGATGCCCGCACGTTCATGGACGACCTGACCCTGAACGATCGTGAAGCGGCGATCGCGGCACAGGTCCTGCGCGAGATCCGGGCGCGGCTGGACTTCCTCATCCGTGTCGGCCTCAACTACCTCAACCTCGCCCGCGCGGCCGCCACCCTGTCGGGAGGAGAGGCGCAGCGCATCCGCCTGGCCACCCAGATCGGTTCGGGCCTCACCGGGGTGCTCTACGTGCTCGACGAGCCCAGTATCGGGCTGCACCAGCGGGACAACCGCCGGCTGATCGAGACCCTGGTCACCCTCCGTGACCTTGGCAACACCCTCATCGTTGTCGAGCACGACGAGGATACGATCAAGACCGCGGACTGGATCGTCGACATCGGCCCCGGCGCGGGCGTCAACGGCGGCCACGTCGTGCACTCGGGATCGTACGAGAACCTCCTCGCCAACACGGAATCACTCACCGGCGACTATCTGGCCGGGCGCAAGGCCATCGCCACCCCCACGACCCGGCGTCCCATCGACCCGGACCGCGTGATCACGGTGACCGGCGCTTCGGCCAACAACCTGCAGAAGGTGACCGCCACATTCCCGCTCGGTACCTTCACCGCGGTCACGGGAGTGAGCGGCTCCGGCAAGTCGTCGCTGGTCAATGACATTCTGTACCGTGTGCTCGCGAACCGGCTCAATGGCGCGCGCAAACTGCCGGGGAAGCACACCCGGGTCACCGGCCTCGACCACCTCGACAAGGTCATCCACGTGGATCAGGCTCCGATTGGGCGCACGCCGCGGTCCAACCCCGCCACATACACCGGCGTCTTCGACAAGATTCGTAACCTGTTCGCCGAGACCATCGAGTCGAAGGCTCGTGGCTACCTTCCCGGCCGATTCAGTTTCAACGTCAAGGGCGGCCGTTGTGAGGCATGCTCGGGAGACGGCACCATCAAGATCGAGATGAACTTCCTTCCCGACGTGTACGTCGCCTGCGAGGTCTGCGGGGGAGACCGCTACAACCGCGACACGCTCACCGTGCATTACAAGGGCAAGAACATCGCTGAAGTGCTCGACATGCCCATCAGTGAGGCTGCCGACTTCTTCGCGCCGATTTCGTCCATTCACCGCTTCCTCAACACGCTCGTTGAAGTGGGGCTCGGATATGTGCGGCTCGGGCAGAGCGCCACCACGCTCTCCGGCGGTGAGGCGCAGCGGGTCAAGCTGGCCACCGAGCTGCAGCGTCGTTCGAACGGTCGCAGCGTGTACGTACTCGACGAGCCCACCACAGGCCTGCACTTCGAGGACGTGCGCAAGCTCCTGCTCGTGCTCAACAGCCTGGTGGACAAGGGCAACACCGTGATCGTGATCGAGCACAACCTCGATGTCATCAAGTCGTCCGACTGGGTGATCGACCTCGGACCCGAGGGCGGGTCGGGTGGTGGCAAGATCCTCGCAACGGGCACCCCGGAACACCTGTCCACGGTCAAGAAGAGCCACACGGGTATGTTCCTCAAGGAGGTTCTGGCCGCGGGCTGATCCGCAGCCACGCAACGATCATGTCTCAAGCCCTGAGCTACCGCCCGAAGACGGGTGAGATTCCCACCACCCCCGGTGTGTACCGCTTCAGCGACGCCGTCGGGCGCATTCTGTACGTCGGTAAGGCCAAGAACCTGCGCGCCCGCCTGGCGAATTATTTCGCGCCGCTGAATAGCCTGCATGAGCGCACCCGGCGCATGGTGACGACGGCAACGGGCGTCGAGTGGACCGTGGTGGGCACCGAGGTGGAGGCACTCCAACTCGAGTGGACCTGGATCAATGAGTTCGATCCGCCGTTCAATGTGAAGTTCAAGGACGACAAGTCCTACCCCTACCTCGCGGTCACGCTCGCCGACGAGGCTCCGAGGGCGCTGATGACCCGCACGGCGGGAATAAGCGGCGCTCGGTACTTCGGCCCGTATCCGCAGATTTGGGCCGTGCACCAGACCATCGAGCTCATGCTCAAGGCGTTCCCGATCCGCACCTGCAACAACGCCAACTACAAACGGGCGATGCAGAGTGGCAAACCCTGCTTCGCGAGCCAGATCGGCCGTTGCTTCGGTCCGTGCTCGCAGAAGGTGACGATCGAGGAGCACCGAGCCCGGGTCGACCAGTTCGTGAGCTTCATGGGTAGCCAGGACCGTAAGCTCATCAACCAGCTGACGGCGGAGATGAAGGCCGCAGCCGTCGAGCAGAACTACGAGGTCGCGGCAAAACGCCGCGATCAAGTGATGGCGCTCACGGCGATTCTGGAGAAAAGCGCCGTCGTGTTGCGCGACAGCGTCGATATCGACCTGTTCGCCATCGAGGAGGACGAACTCGCGGCAGCGGTGCAGATGTTCATCGTTCGCGGTGGTCGCGTCCGCGGGGTGCGCGGTTGGATGCTCGACAAAGAACTCGACGTCTCCACGGGAGATCTGATCGATTCCGTGATGCAGACCGCATACACCGGTACGGCAGTCCCGCCGCGGGAGATCATCCTGCCGGAGCTGCCCGATGACGCTGAGGCGATGCAAACCTGGCTCGCCGGTATCTCTCACCACCGGGTGCGGCTGGTGGCTGCCCAGCGCGGTGAGAAGGCTGCGCTGCTCGCCACGGCCACCCAGAACGCCAAACAGGCCCTCATGCTCTACAAGACCCGACGTAGCTCCGACTTCGTGGCCCGGTCCAAGGCCCTGGAGGACATTCAGGAAGCGCTGGGAATGCCGGCGGCGCCCCTGCGGATGGAATGTTACGACGTGTCGCACCTGAGCGGAACCAATATTGTGGCTTCGATGGTCGTTTTTGAAGACGGACTGCCGCGCAAGGAGGACTATCGCCGGTTCAGTATTCCGGAATCAACCGACGATACGGACTCGATCTATCGAACCCTCATGCGGCGTCTTGCCTACCTGGCGCCGGATGCCGCCGAGGAGGTTGTGCAGACACCCACGGAAGCCGCCCAGACCGAGCAGAAGCGCAAGAAATTCCATTACCAACCCAACCTGCTCATCGTCGACGGTGGGCAGCCGCAGGTCGCGGCCGCAGCACGCGCGCTGGCCGACTCGGGGGTAAGCGGCATCCAACTCTGCGGAATCGCGAAACGTTTGGAGGAGATTTGGCTGCCCGATTCCGACTACCCCGTCATTCTTCCGCGCAACAGCGACGCCCTCTTCCTCATCCAACGAATTCGAGACGAGGCGCACCGGTTCGCCATCACCCACCAACGGGCACGCCGGAAGAAAGACATCTCCAGTGTCCTGGGCGAGATCCCCGGATTGGGTCCGGCGCGCGTGAAGGTCCTGCTTCAGCACTTCGGATCGGTTGCGCGCCTCAAAGAGGCTACCGAGGACTCGATTTCGGAGGTTCGCGGCATCGGTCCGCAGCTTGCCGGCACGATTCATCGGCAGCTGCGGGGCTGAAAGGTGTCGTGGGTCGGTAGGCTGGTTAGTCTGATCAACTTCGACCGAAGGCGCCTTCCAGAATGACAACGGATCCCGACAAGCAGGAACTGCTGATCGTCACGGGAATGTCCGGGGCGGGGCGGTCGACGGTGGCCAACGCCCTGGAGGATCTCGGTTGGTACGTCGTGGACAACCTTCCCCCGCAAATGCTTCGTCCGCTGGTGGAACTGGTGGAACGAGCCGGCACCAATCTCCCGAAGATAGCCGCCGTCGTGGACATTCGTGGCCGCGACCTCTTCGGCGACTTTCAGGAAACCGTGCATTCCCTTCGCAGCGGGATTCAAGTTCGTGTGGTGTTCCTCGAGGCCCGTGACGACGTGCTTGTCCGGCGTTTTGAATCCGTGCGCCGCCCGCATCCGTTGCAAGGGGAAGGCACCCTCCTGGACGGCATCGCGGCCGAGCGAGCGCGCTTGCTCGTGGTTCGGGAGTCCAGCGACATCGTGATTGACACGTCCGACCTCAATGTGCACCAGCTCGCCACCTCAACGACCGAACTCTTTGCCGCTGAAGGCACAGCGGGGGTGCAGGTCACCATCATGAGCTTCGGTTTCAAGTACGGCTTACCCACGGACGTCGACATGGTCGCCGACGCTCGATTCCTGCCGAATCCGTTCTGGATACCGGAATTGAGAGGGCACACCGGCCAGGACGCCGAGGTACGCGACTTCGTTCTCCAGCAGACCGGGGCCACGGAATTCCTCGATCGCTACGCCGCCGCGCTGGAGCCGGTTTTGTCCGGTTACCAGCGGGAGAACAAACGGCATGCGACCATAGGTATCGGGTGCACGGGCGGTAAACACCGTTCCGTCGCCATGGCGAGAGAGCTCGGCTCCCGCCTCGAAAAACTTCCCGGCGTTGCGGTGAACATCAAACACCGCGATCTCGGACGCGAATAACCGCGGCGCAACTGCGGGCGGAGCGACTGGATTCTCACGAGCTCGCCCGAACTCGCGCCCGAATAACAGAATGGAATTACGATTGGCACTCACCGCCGACGTTAAAGAAGAACTAGCCCGCGTAGAGGTATCGAAAACCACCGTACGCGCGGCCGAGTTGGCAACAATCCTCCGGTTCTCCGGCGGACTTCATTTGATCAGCAGCCGAATCGCGATTGAATCGGAATTGGACACCGCGATCCTTGCCCGGCGTGTGCGTAAAGACCTCGCCGAGCTGTATGGCGTTCGCAGCGATGTGCAGGTCATCGCCGCGTCCGGCCTGCGCCGAACGAACCACTATCTGGTCCGGGTCATCGAAGGCGGGGAGACACTCGCGCGGCAGACCGGACTGCTTGACGCCCGTCGTCGTCCGATTCGCGGCCTGCCCAATCGCCTGACGACCGGTTCGCGAGAAGAGATCGCGGCTGTTTGGCGGGGTGCTTTCCTGGCGCATGGAACTCTGACCGATCCCGGTCGCTCTGCGGCACTGGAAATCATCTGCCCGGGAAACGAGGCGGCGATGGCCCTGGTCGGAGCGGCCGGTCGTTTGGGTGTTGCGGCTAAGGCTCGCGAGGTGCGCGGCGTTCACCGCGTTGTCATCCGTGACGGGGATGCCATCGGCGCGATGCTGGTGCACATGGGTGCTGAGAAGACGGTCCTCAACTGGGAGGAGCTGCGGCAGCGACGTGAAGTGCGTGCCACGGCCAACCGCCTCGTCAACTTCGATGATGCCAACCTGCGTCGGTCCGCGGAGGCCGCCGTTGCCGCCTGCGCCCGAGTGCAGCGCGCGATGGACATCCTGGGTGAAGATATCCCCGAACATTTGCGTTACGCGGGGGAGCTGCGCTTGAGCTTCCGCGATTCCAGCCTCGATGAGCTGGGTCACCACGCCGACCCGCCCATGACCAAAGACGCTGTCGCCGGTCGTATCCGCCGTCTCCTGGCGATGGCTGATAAGAAGGCCGTTGATCGCGGGATCCCGGGAACAGATGTTCCGTTCCCGGTGCATCCGGATGACGTCTGAATACGCCATCAGGGTACCCCCCAAACGACCTGAGTAGACTGCAAAGGTCGCTTACAACGCCGACGGCAGCATTGTTCGCCGGCAACACCGAAGAGGAGACACGCAATGGCTGAATATACACTTCCGCAGCTCGACTATGACTACTCGGCTCTGGAGCCCAGCATCAGTGGCACCATCATGGAGCTGCACCACAGCAAGCACCACCAGGCCTACGTCACCGGTGCAAACGCCGCGCTCGCGCAGCTCAAGGAAGCACGCGACTCGGGAAGTCTCGCAAACGTCAACAAGCTTCAAAAAGACCTCGCCTTCAACCTGGGCGGTCACGTCAACCACTCGATCTTTTGGACGAACTTGTCCCCGAACGGCGGGGACAAGCCCGTTGGCGAGTTGTCCGCGGCGATCGACGACTATTTCGGTTCGTTCGAGAAGTTCCAGGCGCACTTCACCGCAGCCGCGCTCGGTGTTCAGGGTTCCGGCTGGGCAGTTCTGGCTTGGGATTCCATCGGTCAGCAGCTGATCATCCAGCAGTTCTTCGACCAGCAGTCCAACTTTGCCGCCGGCATCGTGCCGGTGCTGATGCTGGACGTCTGGGAGCACGCCTATTACCTCGACTACCGCAACGTGCGCGCCGATTATGTGAAGGCGTTCTGGAACATCGCCAACTGGGCGAACGTCCAGGAGCGCTTCGCCGTCGCCCGTGAGAAGACAAACGGCCTCCTGCTACTCTCGTAGCGTGATGAACTCCGTGCGAGTCGGCGCTTCCGCACCAGCGGGGGCGCCGTCGCCCGTGAGGTCACGCCGCACACCCCCGACCCCTTAAAAATGGCGCTCAGTGCGCCCCAGCATCCCCAGGAGTTCTTCGTGACCGTAAAGATCGGCATCAACGGATTCGGCCGAATCGGCCGTAACTATTTCCGCGCAGCATTGGCGAAGGGCAGCGACATCGAGATCGTCGCCGTCAACGACCTCTCAGACCCCGCGTCGCTCGCGCACCTGCTCAAGTACGACTCCGTCGGCGGCCGTCTGGACGCAACCGTCGAGGTCGACGGTGACTCCATCATCGTGAACGGCAAGGCCATCAAGGTCCTCGCCGAGCGCGACCCGGCCAACCTTCCCTGGGGCGCACTGGGCGTGGACATCGTCATTGAGTCCACCGGGCGTTTCACCAAGGTTGAGGATGCCCTCAAGCACGTCGAAGCGGGAGCCCAGAAGGTTCTTGTCTCCGCACCCGCCACCGGCGCCGACGTGGCCACCATCGTTCTCGGCGTCAATGAGGCCAGCTACGACCCCGCCCTGCACAACGTCATCTCCAACGCGTCGTGCACCACCAACTGCCTCGCGCCCCTGTCCAAGGTGCTGCTGGACAATTTCGGCATTGAGCGCGGCCTGATGACGACCGTGCACGCTTACACGGCTGACCAGAACCTGCAGGATGGCCCGCACAGCGACCTTCGTCGTGCCCGTGCCGCAGCTGTCAATATCATCCCCACGTCGACCGGTGCCGCCAAGGCTCTCGGGCTCGTCATCCCGGAGCTCATCGGCAAGCTCGACGGCTACGCCCTGCGAGTTCCGGTCCCGACCGGTTCGATCACGGACCTCACCGTGACGGTCAGCCGCCCAGTGACCGTCGCTGAGGTCAACGCGGCCTACAAGGCAGCGGCAGAGGGCCCGCTCAAGGGCATCCTGAGCTACACGGAGGACCCGATTGTCTCCAGCGACATCGTGGGAGACCCGCACTCTTCCATCTTCGACGCCGGGCTGACCAAGGTTATCGGCGATCAGGTGAAGGTTGCTTCCTGGTACGACAACGAGTGGGGTTACTCGAACCGCCTCGTCGACCTGACCGAGTTCGTCGCCGAGCGACTCTAACGGGCGCGCAGTGACACTTCGCACGATTGAATCCCTGGGCGTGCTCCAGGGCAAGCGGGTCATCGTCCGCTTCGATCTGAACGTTCCGTTGAAAGACGGACTGATCACCGATGACGGCCGCGTGCGGGCGTCGCTGCCCACTCTGAATACCCTGCTCGCGCAGGGCGCCCGTGTCGTGATCATCTCTCACCTCGGGCGCCCTGCCGGTGCTGTTGAACCACAATTCAGCCTCGCCCCGGTTGCCGCTCGCCTCGCCGAGCTCGTGGGTCGTCCGGTTGCCTTCGCCGGTGACACCGTCGGTCCGGCTGCGGTGGATGCCGTGGCTCAGCTAGCTGACGGCGAGATCGTGGTGCTGGAGAACCTCCGGTTCAACCCGGGGGAAACCAGCAAGGTCGCTGCCGAGCGCGAATCATTCGCTGCTGAGCTTGCCGAGCTCGGTGATGCCTTCGTCTCGGACGGCTTTGGCGTCGTTCACCGCAAGCAAGCCAGTGTGTATGACCTCGCTGCGCTTCTGCCCAGCGCCGCCGGCCTGCTGATCAGTGCCGAGCTGGATGTACTGGACCGCCTCACCGAGAAGCCGGAGGCGCCGTACACGGTCGTTCTCGGCGGATCTAAGGTGTCCGACAAACTCGGCGTCATCGGCCACTTGCTTCCGCGCGTTGACTCGCTGCTGATCGGCGGTGGAATGCTCTTCACGTTCCTCGCCGCGCAGGGGCACGCTGTCGGAGCGAGCTTGCTGGAAGCTGACCAGCTTGAGACCGTTCGCGGCTATCTCGCCGAAGCAGAGCGCCGCGGCGTTAAGATCGTGCTTCCCACGGATATCGTGGTGGCATCGAAGTTCGGGGCGGATGCGGAGCACGTCATCACCGCAGCGGATGCCATTGAAGCCACGCCTTTCGGGGCCTCAGGACTTGGCCTGGATATTGGGCCGGACACGGCAGCGGCGTTCGCGGACATCATTCGCACCTCTAAAACGGTGTTTTGGAATGGTCCGATGGGTGTTTTTGAAATACCCGCCTTTGCCGACGGCACCAGAACAGTGGCTGCCGCACTCACGGAGGCACCGGGCCTCAGCGTTGTCGGTGGTGGTGACTCCGCTGCCGCCGTGCGCATTCTCGGCTTCACTGATGACCAATTCGGTCACATTTCAACCGGTGGTGGCGCGAGCCTCGAGTTTCTTGAGGGTAAGCGTCTGCCAGGACTGGAGGTCCTCGGATGGTAGCAAACGATTTTGCGCGGCGCACGCCGCTGATAGCGGGAAACTGGAAGATGAACCTGGATCACCTCCAGGCCATAGCGTTCGTTCAGAAACTGGCATGGAACCTGAAAGACGCCGGACACGACTTCACGTCAGTTGAAGCGGCCGTTTTCCCGCCGTTCACCGATCTGCGGTCCGTGCAGACACTGATCTCTGCGGACAAGCTCCAGCTCGCGTTTGGAGCACAAGACGTGTCCGCCCAGGATTCAGGTGCGTTCACCGGCGAGATCTCCGGTGCGTTCCTGGCGCAGCTTGAGTGCACCTATGTGATCATCGGTCACTCGGAGCGCCGCACCCTGCACAACGAGACTGACGAGCAGGTGGCTGCAAAGGTCGCGGCCGCGCTGAAGCACAACCTGGTGCCGATCATCTGCGTGGGGGAGACCGCCGCAGACCTTGAATTGCACGGTCCGAGTGCGGTTCCGGTTGCCCAATTGCGTGCCGCTCTTGCCGGCGTCAGCAATGCGGCCGACCTTGTGGTGGCGTATGAGCCGGTTTGGGCCATCGGCTCGGGTCAGGCCGCAACGCCGGAGCAGGCCGAGCAGGTTGCCGTGCAGCTGCGCGCAGTTCTCCTGGACACCCTGGGACAGGATGTGGCCGAGAAGACGCGCATCCTCTACGGCGGTTCGGTCAAGTCCACCAACATCGCCGCTTACATGCGGGAACCGAATGTCGACGGGGCGCTCGTCGGTGGTGCGAGTCTCGATATCGCTGAATTCTCCAGCATCGTACGTTTTCAAAAGCACGTCGGACGGTAGTCATCGGCTGGCTGCCCGAACGGGGCAGCCACCGGGAGGCGCCTGTCGCGCTATAATTGCCAAGGTCTTGGTGGGGCTGACTGCTGCCACCGCATTTGTGAAAGGTTTCGTGTGGAGATTCTCCAGGTTGTGTTGCAGGTCCTCGTAGGAATTACGAGTCTCCTGCTCACCATGCTCATTCTGTTGCACAAGGGCCGGGGAGGTGGGCTCTCCGACATGTTCGGAGGCGGCGTCACGTCAAACCTCGGCGCGTCGGGTGTTGCGGAACGCAACCTCAATCGGATTACGGTCATCCTCGGCTTGCTGTGGATCTCATGCATCGTGGTTCTTGGTCTCATCACGAAGTTCGACACGGGTGCATAGCAGCGTGGTCGGCTGACCGAGTGAGGCGCATGCCATATTTGCGCCGGCAATACCCGCACGGAGCGTATTCACGCTCAGCGGGTGAAATTACAATGGGAGGAACAAAATGGCGTCTGGTGGAAGTGCAATTCGCGGTTCTCGTGTGGGGGCGGGGCCGATGGGCGAACAGGACCGTGGTTTTCACGCCGATCGCATCAAGGTGTCCTACTGGGATGCACTCGGAAACGAGACAGTGCGTTACTTCGCGGCGACGCTGCCGGACGAGGAGATCCCGGTCACCATTGACTGCCCGTCATCGGGGCTGCCGGCCGGTCGGGACAAAGAGAACCCTCCGTCTGTCGTGAAATTGGAACCCTACAAGACGCACCTGGCCTACGTGAAGGAGCGTCGCACGGAGGAAGAGGCAGAGTCGCTTCTTGACGAAGCGCTTACTCAGCTCAGGGTTCGTCGGGGCAAGTTGAGCCCCGCCAACTAGCAACTGACGATACGAAGAAGGGCCCGATCACCTAGTGGTCGGGCCCTTCTTCATGCTCACAATTTCAGTACGAAGGCGCGATCAGGCTCTCCGGAACTTCGGCTGCGGCGTCGCGATCGACGAAGAACACCGTGCGCTTGCGACCCTTGATGCCCGCTGCAGGAACCTCATCCCGGCTGGCGCCGGCGAGTGCAAGCCCGAGGGCAGATGCCTTGTCGCCCCCGGCGAGAACCATCCACACCCGGTCGGACGAGTTCAGGACGGGCCGCGTGAGGGAAAGCCGTTCCGACGGCGGCTTGGGGGAGTTCCTTACCGAAATCACGCTCGACTCGTTCTCACGGATTCCCGTACCGTGCGGGAAGAGCGAGGCGACATGGCCGTCCGGTCCGACACCCAGGAAGGTGATGTCGAAACGCGGCAGCAGAGCGCCGAACGGCGCGAGTTCTGCGAGTTCACTCGAGTAGGCCAACGAGGCCTCCTCAAGGGTGAGGCCGGCGTCGGATGCTCCGAACGGGTGCACGTTCTCCGCAGGTACCGCAATGTGGTCCAGTAAGGCAGTGCGTGCCTGGCCCTCGTTGCGGTCGGGGTGTGCCGCGGGGACCCACCGTTCATCGCCCCACCAGAAACTTACGCGAGACCAATCGATGGTGTCGCGAGCGGCCGACGAGTTGATTGACTCGAGAACCGCGATGCCGACCGAGCCTCCGGTGAGGATCACATTGGCGTCAGTCTCCTCATGCAGGATGTCCACCATCTTCGTGATGAATCGTGCGGCCACCGAACTGGCAAGGGCCTGCTTGTTTTGGTGGACCAACACGCGCCGTTCGTTTGTCACGCCGAAACCCCGGTTTCCGTTTTCACCACATTTTCCAGAAGCGGCAATCCGCGTGTGATGACCTCACCATACAGGTCATCGGGGTCCAAGCGTCGAAGTTCATCGGCGAGACAGTCGCGCAGACTGCGCCGACGCAGGGAGAGATCCTGAACGGGCTGATTGGGCTGGATCAGCGTTGCGATGTCCGGAATCTCGCGTTCGAGCGAGATAACGCCGCCGGTGCGAGCCAGACTCACACCATAGACCCCGTTCGCATGTGGACCGGAGGTGAGTTCACACTCCACAGGCGCGTGGAGCTGAAGGTGCAGCCACGCTGCCAAGAGTGTCGTCGACGGTGAGTTGACGGCGCCCGTAACCCGGATGGCCGTGACAGGCTCGTAGGGCGGCTGGTCGAGCACCGCGGCCAACTGTGTGCGCCACAGGGTAAGTCGGGTCCAGGCGAAGTCGGTGTCACCCGGGCGGTAGGTCGACCGGAGACGCTGCAGGGCGGCCTGCGGGTCTGACTGAGCGGACGCATCCGTGATGCGACGGTGGGCGATGCGTCCCAGCGGTGAGTCTGCGGGCACCTCAGGCGCGTCTCCTGGCCACCACGCGACCACCGGCGCGTCGGGCAGCAACAGGCCGGTGACCAGGGTCTCCTGGTCGCTGGCGGCGTCACCGTACACGCGCAGCAAAATAACTTCGCTCGCACCGGCGTCGCCGCCGACACGAATCTCTGCGTCAACACGGGCGGTGTGTGAAGCCTTGGCGATCTCCGCGCTTTCGGTGGAGACCACGATGACCCGCATCGGATGTTCACGAGACGCATCGTTTGCGGCCGCAATCGCTTCTTCCTCATGTCCCTGAGTCGAGGAGATGATCAGGGTCAGAACACGGCCGAGGGCCACGGCTCCGCCCTCTTCGCGGACTCGGACCAGCGCCTTTGAGATCTTGGCGGTTGTGGTGTCGGGCAAATCGACGATCATGGGCGTCTCCAGGTACGGCCGTCACGGGCCAGCAGTTCATCGGCGGATGACGGACCCCACGTGCCAGGCCGGTATTGCTCCGGCTGACCCTGGGTGGCCCAGTACTCCTCGATCGGATCAAGAATCTTCCACGAGAGTTCGACCTCTTCGTGGCGGGGGAACAGCGGCGGATCGCCGAGCAACACGTCCAGAATCAGACGTTCGTACGCTTCAGGACTCGCTTCGGTGAAGGCGTGACCGTAGCCGAAGTCCATGGTCACGTCGCGCACCTGCATACCGGCGCCGGGCACCTTGGAACCGAAGCGGATGGTGACACCCTCGTCCGGCTGAACACGGATGACCAGTGCGTTGTGGCCGAGCTCAGCGGTTTGGCTCTCGGCAAAGAGATACTGCGGGGCCCGCTTGAAGACCACGGCGATCTCCGTCACTCGACGTCCGAGGCGCTTTCCGGCTCGGAGGTAGAACGGTACTCCCGACCAGCGACGATTGTCGATGGTGAGCCGAATGGCCGCGTACGTCTCCGTGGTTGAATCCGGATTCATCCCGTCTTCGTCCAGGAAGCCAGCGACATTCTCGCCGCCCTGCCACCCGCCCGAGTACTGGCCGCGAGCGGTGCCGAGACCGAAGTCTTCCGGCAGGTGCACCGAAGCGAGAACCTTTTCCTTTTCTGCCCGCAGGTCCGTGGCAGCGAATGAGGTGGGTTCCTCCATCGCCGTCAGCGCCAGCAGTTGAAGGAGATGGTTTTGAATAACGTCCCGGGCAGCACCGATGCCGTCGTAGTAGCCCGCGCGACCGCCCACACCGATGTCTTCCGCCATGGTGATCTGCACGTGCTCAACGTGGTTGGCGTTCCACAACGGCTCAAACATCTGGTTGGCGAAACGCAGCGCCAGGATGTTCTGAACGGTCTCTTTACCAAGGTAGTGGTCGATCCGGAAAACCGAATCGGGCGGGAAGACCGACTCGACCACGTCATTGAGCTCTCGGGCAGTTTTGAGGTCGCTGCCGAAGGGCTTCTCGATGACCACACGACGCCACTGGCCGTCCTTTTGCTCCGCCAGCCCGGACCGGCGCAGCTGCTCGGTGACGAGCGGGAAGGCCTTCGGGGGGATGGCGAGATAGAAGGCATGGTTGCCCATGGTTCCGCGTTCACGATCGAGCTCAGCGATGGTTTCCTTGAGAGCCTCGAAGGACGCATCGTCGTCGAACGTACCCGAAACGAAACGGATGCCTTCGGCCAGCTGCGCCCACACATCTTCATGGAACTCGGTGCGAGCGTACTGCTTCACCGAATCATGGACGACCTTCATGAAGTCCTGATCGTCCCAGTCGCGGCGGGCAAAACCGACAAGGGCAAAGCCTGGCGGCAGCAGGCCGCGATTGGCCAGATCGTAGACGGCCGGCATGAGTTTCTTCCGCGACAGGTCCCCGGTCACGCCGAAGATCACCAGGCTGGAGGGCCCGGCAATACGATTCAGACGGTAATCGGAAGGGGAACGCAACGGATTGAACTCCGGGGTGATTTCCACCGGGGACATGCAACTCCTAAGGGGGATAAACGCGGGGGAGCGTTGGTAAACGGGTGCGGTTCCGGGTTAGCCCAGAGCCGCGAAGAGGGTGCGGATGTTGGCCTCGGGAGAGGTCAGCGTGAGAGTGAGAACCGGGCGGCCGTGTTCAGCCAGCACGCTGGCATCGCCACTGGCCTGGGCCTGGATGAGTTCACCGAAGGTGAACGGTCGGTCCGGGATGTCCAGGTCGCGTGTCGGGGTGGTCAGAATCTGGAGGAAAACTCCGGTTGCTGATCCGCCCTTATGGAACTGGCCGGTGGAGTGCAGAAAACGAGGACCCCAGCCGAACGTGACCGGACGCTTGGAAAGCGCGGCGACCCGATCCCGAATCTCTGCGAGTTCGGGATAAGCCAGCCGATCGACATATGCCTGAACGGCGACGTATCCGTCGGGTCCGAGCTCTTCGAGCAGAGCATCGATTGCGGAGGCGAGGTCGCTGGCGGCGCCGATGACGTGCGGAGTGCCGCGAACCTCGATGCCGTCCGAGATGAACGCGGCCGGCTCGGGAGCCGGTCGGTTGTCGAGCAGGCCACGGGTCGCGATCTTGGCGGATTCCACGTCGGGCTGGTCGAAGGGGTTGATGCCCAACAGCCGGCCAGCCACCACAACGGCGTACTCCCAAACCAGGAACTGCGCACCCATGGTTCCACTGACGCGAATCTCATCTGCTCCGTCGTGATCGGCGAAGATGTGGGTTCCGGCGTCACCGACAACGCGTACAAGCTGCACGTCGGGGAGGCGCGAAGCCAGCTCAGGCGCACTGTCCTCGATGACGACCGGCAAAATTCCCGTTCCAAGCTTTCCGGTGGACTCGGCGATCAGCTGCTCCACCCAGTCCCCGAATCCCACGATGTGGGTTCCGTCGGCAAGGATGGCCAGCTTGTCCCGCCGCGGGAGTGCTGCCGCGATCGCGGCGCCCAGCACAAGACCTGGATTGTCGAGGGTGTCCACGGCAAGAGCGAGTGAAATCGCATCCGCCTCATCGAGCAGCTCTCCGATATCGACTCCGGCGAGACCGGACGGCACCAGCCCGAAGGCCGTGAGGGCTGAGTAGCGTCCCCCGACATTCGGGTCGGCGTTGAAGACCCGATAGCCCGCTTCGCGAGCCGATGCCTCGAGGGGGGAACCGGGATCGGTGACCACGATGATCCGCTCAGCTGGATCGATGCCGGCGGCAACGAACGCGCGTTCGAAGACGCGGCGCTGGCTGTCGGTTTCAACGGTCGAACCGGACTTGGATGAAACGACGAGCGCCGTGGACTCCAGGTGATCAGCGAGAGCGGAGAGAACCTGACCGGGATCGGTCGAATCAAGAACGGTCAACGACACCCCGGCGGTGTTCGTGATGACCTCGGGTGCCAGGGAGGAACCGCCCATGCCGGCCAAAGCGATGCGCGTCACGCCAGCGGCGTTCAACGCGGCGCGAAGTTCAAGGATCTCGGCGACCAACGGTCGGGAAACGGAGACCGATTCGGTCCAGCCCAACCGCTTGGCGGCTTCCGCCTCGGTGTCAGGGCCCCACAGCGCCGGATCGAGAGCCGTGATGCTTGACGCTACGAGGTCCTCGACGAGAGTCGGAACGACTCGGCGAACGGCGTCGGCGGCAGATCCGCTGACGGAGATACGGAAGCTCATCGGGCGACCGTGGTCTCTGCTCCGGCAAGAGCCGCAGTGACCGTGTCCAGCAATTCGTTCCAGGAGATCACGAACTTGGACACCCCTTCTTCTTCAAGAACGCGGGTGACGTCATCGTAGGACACGCCCACGGCGGCCAGGGCGTCGAGAACGGCGTTCGCGGCGGCGTAGGAGCCGGTGACCGAGTCGGCCGGAACAATGGCGTGGTCTGCCGCTGCCTGCATGGTCTTCTCCGGCATGGTGTTGACCACGTCGCGTGCGACAAGTTCGGTCACGTACAGGGTGTCCGGCAGGCTGGGGTCCTTGACTCCGGTGGATGCCCAGAGCGGTCGTTGCCTGTTGGCACCGGCCTTGAGCAACCCGAGGGCCCGCTCACTGCTGAAGGCCTGCTCGAAGACCTCGTAGGCCAGCTGTGCGTTGGCGACGCCGGCCTTGCTCTTGAGTGCGAGAGCCGCCTCAGTGCCGATGACCTCAAGACGGCTGTTGATCTCGGTGTCGACGCGGGAGACGAAGAACGAGGCGACGGAATGGATCGTCGAGAGGTCCAGTCCGGCGGCCTTGGCCTGCTCCAGGCCGGTGAGGTACGCATTGATGACCTGACGGTGGCGTTCCAGGCTGAAGATCAGGGTGACGTTCACGCTGATGCCCTCGGCAATGGTCGCGGTGATCGCTTCCAGGCCCTCAACGGTGGCGGGGATCTTGATCATGGCGTTCGGGCGGTTGACCTTGGCCCACAGTTGACGCGCCTGGGCAACGGTTCCGGCAGTGTCGCGGGCAAGGCCGGGCTCGACCTCGATCGAGACGCGACCGTCGACGCCGTTGGTCTGATCGTAGACGGGGCGGAAGATATCGCTGGCAGCGGTGACGTCATCAGTCGTGATTTCAAACACGGCGTCGGAAACGCTGGTGCCGGCGGCGGCGAGTGCGGCCACCTGCTCGGCGTATGCCGCGCCCTTGGTGAGGGCTCCGGCGAAGATCGTCGGGTTCGTGGTCACGCCCACGACGTTGCTGTTCTCGATCAGGTCCTGCAATCCGCCGGACACGATGCGCTCCCGGGACAGGTCATCGAGCCAGATGCTGACGCCCGCTGCGGATAGCTGAGCGAGGGGGGTGGTGGCTTCAGTCATTGTCGTAAATCTCCTCTTGTTGTGCTGTGCGATTTTCGATGTTCATCGGTCATGGTGTTTCAGTTGTGCTGTGCGCTTTCTGGGCGCTGACGGTCGTGCCGATGCTGCGTGGCGTCTAGTGCGCGATCGATTCCCGGGCCGCGGCAATGACTGCCTCGGTCGTGATTCCGAATTCGCGGAAAAGTGTCTGGTAGTCGGCGGAAGCACCGAAGTGCTCGATCGAGATGCTTCGACCGCGATCGCCGACGTACTTACTCCATGACAACGCAATTCCGGCCTCAATCGATACCCGGGCGGTCACATTGCTTGGAAGAACGCTTTCGCGGTACTCTGCGGACTGTTCCTCGAACCATTCCAGGCACGGTGCGGAAACGACGCGGGCGTTGATTCCATCGGTGGCGAGCTGAGCCCGGGCCTCAACGGCCAGCTGCACTTCGGAACCGGTCGCGATCAGGATCACATCGGGTGTTCCGCTCGCGGCTTCGGCCAAAACGTAGGCGCCTTGAGCCACGTGTGAGGCCGAGGCGAAGACCTCGCCGTGGGCGACGTCGTCACCGCGGGGGAACACGGGAATGTTCTGGCGGGTGAGTGCGATGCCTGCGGGGCCCTGACGGCGCTCAAGAATGGTCTTCCAGGCCCAGGCAGTCTCCGTGGCGTCGCCGGGGCGCACCACGTCGAGTCCGGGAATGGCACGCAGAGTGGCAAGCTGCTCAATCGGCTGGTGAGTCGGGCCGTCCTCGCCGAGGGCGACCGAGTCGTGCGTCCAGACGAAGATGGACGGAACCCTCATCAGGGCGGCAAGTCGAACGGCCGGGCGCATGTAGTCGCTGAAAATCAGGAACGTTCCGCCGAAGGCACGGGTGTTGCCGTGCAGCACGATGCCGTTCAGGATGGCGGCCATCGCGTGCTCACGAATTCCGAAGTGCAGCACACGTCCGTACTCGTTGCCGGTCCAGGCGCCCGTCGAGTGCTCGCTGGGCACGAAGGATGCGGCGCCGGCGATGGTGGTGTTGTTGGATTCGGCGAGGTCGGCGGAGCCGCCCCAGAGTTCGGGAATGACCGGGCCGAGCGCGTTGAGTACCTTGCCGGATGCGGCGCGAGTGGAAACGGCTGTGCCGGCCGGGAAGACCGGAAGGGCTTCTTCGACGCCGTCAGGAAGTTCGCCGGTGAGGATCCGATCGAGCAGGACCTTGCGTTCCGGGTTGGCGGCGGCCCAGGCATCGAACTGGACGTTCCAGGCCGCGTGGTCCTCGACTCCGCGCACGAGTGCCTTGCGAGTGTGCGCGATGACGTCGGGGGAGACGTCGAAGGTCTTCTCCGGGTCGAAGCCGAGAACCGTCTTCACTCCGGCCAGTTCTTCTGCGCCGAGTGCCGAGCCGTGGATCTTTCCGGAGTTCTGCTTCTTCGGGCTGGGCCAGCCGATGATGGTCTTGAGCACGATCAGGGACGGCTTGTCCGTTACCAGCTGGGCGGCGGTGATGGCATCGTTGAGCGCGGCGACGTCTTCGACGTACTCGCCGGTCTTTTTCCAGTCCACGGTCTGTACGTGCCAGTTATAGGCGTTGTATCGTGCAGCGACGTCTTCGGTGAAAGCGATGTTCGTGTCGTCTTCAATCGAAATCTGGTTGCTGTCGTAAATCGCGATCAGGTTGCCGAGCTTCTGATGTCCGGCAAGCGACGACGCCTCGGAGGTGATGCCCTCCTGCAGGTCGCCGTCCCCGGCGATGACGTACACGAAATGGTCGAACGGGCTCTGGCCGACTGCTGCCTCCGGGTCGAACAGTCCACGTTCGAAACGGGCGGCGTAGGCAAAACCCACTGCGGAGGCAAGGCCCTGTCCGAGCGGGCCGGTCGTGATCTCGACGCCTGCGGTGTGACCGAACTCGGGGTGCCCGGGCGTCTTGGACCCCCAGGTGCGGAGGGCCTTGAGGTCGTCGAGCTCGAGGCCGTATCCGCCCAGATAGAGCTGAACGTACTGGGTGAGGGAACTGTGTCCCACTGAAAGCACGAACCGGTCACGGCCGAGCCAGTCATTGTCCGCCGGATCCCGGCGCATCACCTTTTGGAACAGCAGATACGCTGCGGGGGCAAGGCTCATGGCCGTACCGGGGTGTCCGTTCCCCACCTTCTCGACGGCGTCCGCCGCGAGAATTCGTGCGGTATTGACCGCCTGATCGTCAACGGAATCCCATTGGAAAGATGCCACGTCACGTAACCCTTCATTGAAGCGAAGGCGGGTTGAGCTCAACCCATCCTGTAATAGTTGTGCAATTGTCGGCAACCTGTCTCGCCCTGCGGTGTCGCGCTTTTCTGACGCCGGACCGTATGCGGATTGTCACCCCCAGCGAGTTGGCCTGTTGAAATGGCCATCTCCCACCCGGGGGCTCGCCGAACTACTGATTCACTGTGGGGAGCACAATTAGTATACGGACGAATACTGCGGGATGGTCGAAATGACCAGACATGTCACTTGCAGGGACGCGTCGTCACGTGGCCTACAATTGGAGGACTGCCTAGCATTCGAGGATTAATGGACGTCGCCCTTCAGACCACTGCGAAATCTCCGCGTACGGTGAAGCGAACACTCAAGGCGTATCTGTCCTTGACAAAACCGCGGGTCGTCGAGCTCCTTCTCGTGGTGACCATTCCGACCATGATTCTTGCGGAACGGGGCTTTCCGAATCTGTGGCTGGTGCTGATCACACTGATCGGTGGCGCGCTGAGCGCCGGTTCGGCAGGAGCGTTCAATTGCTATATCGATCGTGATATCGACCGGGTGATGCATCGCACGCAGAACCGTCCCCTGGTGACCGGTGAGTTGAGTGATCGGGAGGCGCTGGTCTTCGCCTACGCCCTCGGTGTGGCGTCGATCGCCTGGCTGGGACTGCTGACAAACTGGCTCGCCGCGGCGCTCTCATTCGGAGCGATCCTTCTCTACGTGGTTTTCTACACGATTATCCTGAAGCGCCGCACCCCGCAAAACATCGTGTGGGGTGGTGTCGCCGGGTGCATGCCCGTGCTGATCGGCTGGGCCGCGGTTACCGGGGACCTCTCCTGGCCGCCGTTCATCCTGTTCCTCATCATCTTTCTGTGGACACCGCCCCACTACTGGCCGCTCTCCATGAAGTACCGGGCCGATTACCAGGCCGCTGGGGTTCCCATGCTGGCCGTGGTCCGCGGACGCGCGCAGGTCGGGCTGCAGGTCATCCTGTATGCCTGGGCCATGGTTGCCAGTTCGCTGCTGCTGATCCCAGTTGCCGGCATGGGGCTGACATACACCCTCGTAGCTCTGGTCACCGGCGGGTGGTTTATTTACGAAACGCATCGTCTGTACAACCTGGCGATTCGTCACGAGCACGTTTCACCGATGCGGGTCTTCCACGGCTCCATAGCGTATCTGACCCTCTTGTTCGTGGCAGTCGGAGTCGACCCCCTGTTGCCATTCTGACCGAACCCTCGATGAGCGGACTGCACCGATGCAAAAATGAGCCTTCTGTCAACCCCCCGTTATGGTGTGTGCCGATAGAGTGAACGTGCACCAGCACCCGTGGCGAAGAGGCCGCAGACTGCGCAAGCTCGGCTCAAGCGAACTCAATCGCTCGTGTCGGTGTCGGTGAATTCCCGTTTCACCGATTTAGAGTGGGTTTGAATGTGTTGGATTTTCTAGGGGACAGGTCAGATCAGATCCTGTTTTCCAGCTGGCAGCACTTCAGCCTCGTGGTCCAGTGCCTTCTTTTGGCCACGCTGCTTGCGGTGACCATCGCCGTTTTGGTCTATCGGAGCAGGGTGGCGACGTCGGTCGCCAACTCACTGTCAGCGATCGGACTGACCATTCCGTCTTTTGCGTTCATCGGGCTGCTCATTGCCCCGGTCGGCTTCGGTGTGCGTCCGGCGGTGATCGTTGTCGCGTTCTTCGCGACCCTGCCCATTCTGCGCAATGCTGTGGTCGGTCTGTCCGGCGTGGCACCGTCAATTGTGGAGTCGGCCAGGGGGGTCGGCATGAGCCGGTTCCGCACCCTGCTTCAGGTGGAATTGCCGATCGCATGGCCCGTGATCCTCTCCGGAATGCGCGTCTCGGGGCAGATGGTGATGGGAATCGCCGCGATTGCCGCCTACTCTCTGGGGCCCGGGCTCGGGGGGTTCATTTTCTCCGGTCTGTCCCGATTGGGCGGCGCTAATTCACTCGAGTCGGTGCTGACCGGCGTGATCGGTGTCGTCATTCTTGCTCTCATTCTTGATCTCCTTCTCGTCGGCCTCGGTCGACTCACCACTCCGCGAGGTATCCGTGTCTGAATCCCTGAACGAACCCGTCCGCTCCAGAGAAATCACCGGGGCCAGCATCCTGCTGGACCACGTGACGAAGCGTTTCCCGGGCCAGGTCAAGCCCGCCGTCGACGGCTTGACAATGGAGATTCCGGCCGGCAAGATCGTGATGCTTGTGGGCCCCTCGGGGTGTGGGAAGACCACGACTCTCAAGATGATCAACCGGCTGATCGAACCGACCGAGGGCAAGATCGTGGTCGACGGGGACGATGTCACGCGCATGAACGGTGACGAACTGCGACGGGGAATCGGCTACGTCATCCAGGCGGGTGGGCTCTTCCCGCACATGACGGTTGCCACCAACATCGCCATCGTTCCCAAGATGCTCGGCTGGGACAAGGCACGCATCGCGGCGCGCGTCGATGAACTCCTGGAACTGGTGTCCCTCGATCCGGAACTGTACCGCGACCGGTACCCCAAAGAACTGTCCGGTGGCCAGCAGCAACGGGTGGGGGTGGCCCGTGCGCTGGCGGCCGATCCTCCCGTTCTCCTCATGGACGAGCCGTTCGGAGCCGTGGACCCCATCACGAGGCTGCGGCTTCAGGACGAACTGCTCAGCATCCAGGAAGAACTCCAGAAGACCATCGTCTGCGTCACCCACGACTTCGATGAGGCGGTCAAACTCGGCGACTGGATTGCAATCTTTAACGAGGGCGCTCAACTCGTTCAGTACGACACCCCGGAGCGCATTCTCGGAGACCCCGCCAATGAATTCGTGGAGAACTTCATCGGGTCCGGTGCGGGACTCAAACAGCTCACCCTGACCCGTGTGACGGACGTAGCTCTTGCCGAAGCAGTCGTTGGCAAGCCGGGTGAGCCAGCCGCGGATGTGTTGAAACGGGTCACAACCGCCGGCCATGGCCACGCCGTGATTGTCGACGACCGCCAGCGACCCATCCAATGGTTGTCACGACGCCAACTGGGACGGCTCGAAACGATCATGTCGGTCCCTGACCCAAAGCTTCCGGTGGTGGGCTACCGCGCCACCCTGAACGACGCACTCGACACCATGCTCGTCTCCAGCGCTGGAGCGGCACTGGTGACCGGACGGCGCGACATGTTCAAGGGCGTCATCGATGTGAAGACCATCATGGACGCGATTACCAAATCGCAGGAAGCGGCCGGTCAGGTTTCCACGAGTGCGCCGGTGGGGCTGAACACGGGTGTCTTCACCGCCCCGGACCTCGCGGCTGTCGTCGATGCCGGGTCCACGGACGATTCCACCGTTCTGCCGGCGCAGTCATGACCGGATCGGTCATGACTGCCGCCAGCGCAAATGAGCGACAGGCGGCGGATGCCTCCCCCCGCCGCGTCCGCGCGGCCTGGCGTTCGGCCCGGGCACTTGTGTTTCAGCTTCTGGGCATCCTGATCGCCTTGGCTGTACTCATGGTTTGGCTCCGCGCCGCGGACCTCTCGGCCATGGAGTTGACGACACTGGCCCCGGCGGCCCTGTGGGGTTCCACCGTGGAGCACCTCCAGCTCACGCTGCTCTCAGCCGTGATTGTGCTGGCCGTTGCCATCCCAGCCGGTATTCTGCTGACTCGGCGCCCGTTGCGGTTCCTCACCGCACCTGTTCTGGCTCTGGCCAATATCGGGCAAGCTGCCCCGGCCGTAGGTGTCGTCGTTCTGCTGGCCTTCTGGCTGGGCTTTGGTTTCTGGGCCGCCACGGTCAGCCTGGTGCTGTATGCCATCCTCCCGGTGCTCAACAACACCATGATCGGCCTACAGCAGGTTGACAGTCGCCTGGTTGAGGCCGGCCGAGGAATGGGCATGTCCGCGTGGGCGGTGCTCGTCAAAGTGGAACTGCCGCTGGCGGTGCCCGTGATGCTGTCGGGAATTCGCACCGCCATGGTGCTTCTGGTTGGAACAGCAGCACTGGCCACGTTCATCAACGGCGGCGGACTCGGCTTCCTGATCGTGACCGGAGTGAACCTCAATCTGCCATCGGTGCTCGTCACCGGTTCCATACTCGTGGCGCTGTTGGCGCTGCTGATCGACTGGGTCGGCCGTGTCGTCGAACACGTGGCCCGCCCAAAGGGGATTTAGATGTTCACACAGCATGCGGCGCGCCGCTACCGCCGGGTCTCGATTGCCGCGGGACTCCTGACGGCGGCCGGCCTTGCCCTGACCGGCTGCGGCTTGCAGCCCGCAACGGCGTACGTGCCGGCGGTGGGGCCCGGTACCATCACACCTCTGCCCGGAATCGACGGCGCGGAAATCACCGTCACGTCAAAGAACTTCACCGAGCAACTGATCCTCGGCAAGATCGCGGTTCTCGCCGCCACTGCCGCTGGGTTCTCGGCCACGGACATGACGAACGTGCCGGGAAGCCAGCCATCGCGCGAACTGCTGCTGTCGGGTCAGGCGGACGTGCTCTGGGAGTACACCGGGACGGCGTGGCTCACGTATCTGGGACAGACCGAGGCTTTCCCCGACAAGCAGAAGCAATGGCAGGCGGTATACGACGCCGACGTGAAGAACGGAATCACCTGGGGTGCCCCGGCCCCCATGAACAATACCTACGCCCTCGGCGTGCGCTCAGAGGCCGTTGCCGATCTCGGCGGCATCTCGAAGATGTCAGAGCTGATGGCCCTTCCGGTGGAGGACCGTACCTTCTGCGTCGAAGCCGAGTTCAATTCCCGGGCGGACGGCATGAACCCCATGCTCGAGCACTACGGGCTGGCACGCGGAACAGCGGATGGCGTTCCCGACGAGAACATCGGAATTTACGACACCGGTGCCATTTACAGCGCCACCGACGCCGGTGCGTGCAATTTCGGTGAGGTATTCACGACCGATGGCCGAATTGAAGCCCTCGATCTGACGGTGCTCGCCGATGACCTCGGCTTTTTCCCGGCATACAATGTGGCCCCGGTATTTTACGGGCAGACCCTTCTGGAGTACCCGAAGCTCGAGGAGATCTTCGCGCAGATCTCACCCAGTCTGACGGACGAGGTGCTTCGAGCATTGAACCGGCAGGTTGACGTGGATGGTCAGGAACCTGCCGATGTCGCGTTTGACTGGATGAAAGCAGAAGGATTCATCACCGATCCTCGGTAGGCGAATTCGTGGTGATCCGGAGTGCGGCTACAGCCGTCGGGTGAGGATCGTCTCAATCTTGTCGATGTCTGATTCGTGAATGACAACGGTGACCACGCGTCCGCTGATAACGGCCGCGGTGGCGCAGAACTGGGCAACGCTGACGCGGATGGCCGGATAGGACTGGCGGTCCACGAAGAGGTCAGACTTTTGCGCGAGTGACTGTTCCACCTGGTGTTGCTGACGGGTGTGCAGGTCTGCCCATTCCCGGGAACCGAACTCGTGCGGGTTCTTGGTGTAGTTCATGACCACGTACTGCAGGTGTTGATTCAACGCGTCCCGGATGGGATCACCCCCGCGATTGGTCGAGCCGGGACGATCGGTGAAAACAAAGCCGCGCAGTTCGGCGATTCCAACCGGCCCGGCCGGAGAATCCTCGAACCAGAAATTGCCGGTACGATCTGCCAACCAGTAGTGGGCCTCGGCCTCCAAGGTGACGCCATGGGAGGTATACCAACTCCAGCCGCGTTCCTGTAAACGCGGTTGGGGCACGAATCCAAATATGGGCGGTCCGAATTCAACCAGACGGGCTTCATCGTCCGGTGGTTCCCATACTGCCCTTTCGACGAGATGCATGCATGGAGAATACACCGACTCTGCAAAGTGGTGGCCGGGATTCCGGTCACAAATTCAACCCACTTGTCGGTCGGTTTCAGCGGTGCGTCACGGCTTCCCGGTCGCGGTTGTTATCGGCAACCGCGACGAGGTCGGCGGGTTCCTTCAGGTAGAGAATGACACCGGTCATGGCAGCGGCGAGTGCGCAGGCCAGCACCATGTGGATGCCCACGAGAAAAGGGGGCAGTCCGATATTGGCCTGGAGCAGGCCCCCGGCGATTTGAAAGAACTCCACAACAAGAAGCAATCCGACGAGACGCTGCACCGGCAGGTTGCGACGGAAGGCGCTCACGAGCAGTGCGATCGTCAAGACGAAGGTGAGATAAGCAGGCCAACTGTGAATATGCTGTAGTAACTCTGAGTCCAAGCCGTTCCTCGGCGCGTTGGCGTCGCCGGCGTGCGGCCCGGAGCCAGTGGTGAGGATTCCCACCATAATGGTGACGAGAACGACGAAGCTCGTAACGTGTGCCAGGACCGCGAATCCCCGGGGCACCACGAGCGTTCGCGGAGCGTTGCCGGTGTAGACGCGATAGACGAAGGCCGTGCAAAGCGCGACAAGGGCCACGGAGATCACGAAGTGCAATCCGACAACATAGGGATTGAGCTGCATGAGCACGCTGATGCCGCCGATGACGGCCTGTGCGGGAATCCCCAGACCCGCGAACAGGGCAAGCCGGAAGAGATCGGGACGCTCGCGACGGAGTCGGACCACAGCGAGGAAAGCGACCACGGCCAGCAGGCCCAGCGCGACACCGAGAAGACGGTTTCCGAATTCAATGACCCCGTGAATCCCCATTTCCGGAGTGTTGACGATGGAATCGGCCGTGCAGCGGGGCCAGGTCGGGCAACCCAGCCCCGAACTCGTCAGGCGCACCAAGCCGCCCGTGCCCACCAGCAGGATCTGGGCCGCGAGGTAGATCCAGGCGATCACCCGCAAACGCCGGCTGACTCGCGTGGGAAACCACGACCCGATGCGTTTTCCGACGGCGCGCAAGGAAGGGTTGATGAGGTGTGGCAACGATGAGGAGGTGCGGTTCACCGGTTCAGCTTTCTGTTCAGACTCACGTGAGCATGTGAATACCCCGGCAAGCACGACAATCGCCATGGGCAACCTGTAGAATCGGGGTTCTCCACGAATTCATGGAATACGCCAACTGGCGCACTCCGCAGAATTCATGGTCCGTGAATATTCTAGGTTCGCAACGTAGCTGTCCACGCAACGCATTCCCTGTTTTTCTCAGGCTGAGGCAATCGGTTTGAACCAGCAGCGGAAAGATCGGACTGATATCCGTGTTGTTGTGGATAGGGAAGAGGTAAGTATGTCGGATGTTCTGCTAGACCGCCCGGATCTTGAGGGGTTGGGTACGTACGAATTCGGATGGGCCGACTCGGACAAGGCCGGGGCTTCCGCGCGCCGAGGGGTTTCCCCCGAAGTCGTGACGGACATTTCCAACTTGAAGTCCGAGCCGGACTGGATGCTCCAGCGACGCCTGAAGGCCTTGCAGCTGTTTGAGCGCAAACCGATGCCGACGTGGGGCGCCGACCTGTCGGGAATCGACTTCGACAACATCAAATACTTCGTGCGTTCGACGGAGAAGCAGGCTCAGACCTGGGACGACCTGCCGGACGACATCAAGAACACGTACGAGAAGCTGGGAATCCCCGAGGCCGAGCGTCAGCGCCTGGTTTCTGGAGTAGCCGCCCAGTACGAGTCAGAAGTGGTCTATCACCAGATCAACGAGGAGCTTGAGGCGCAGGGCGTGATCTTCATGGACACCGACACGGCGCTCAAGGAGCACCCGGAGTTCTTCGAGGAGTACTTCGGTACGATCATCCCGTCCGGCGACAACAAGTTCGCCGCGCTCAACACCGCCGTCTGGTCCGGTGGTTCCTTCGTGTACGTGCCCCCCGGCGTTCACGTGGAGATTCCCCTTCAGGCCTATTTCCGCATCAACACCGAAAACATGGGGCAGTTCGAGCGAACGCTGATCATCGCCGACGAGGGCAGCTACGTGCACTACATCGAGGGCTGCACGGCCCCGATCTACTCCTCTGACTCGTTGCACTCCGCGGTGGTGGAGATCGTCGTGAAGAAGAACGCCCGCGTTCGCTACACGACCATTCAGAACTGGTCGAACAACGTCTACAACCTCGTCACCAAGCGCGCCACGGCCGCTGAGGGCGCAACGATGGAGTGGATCGACGGCAACATCGGCTCCAAGGTCACCATGAAGTACCCGTCCATCTACCTGATGGGCGAGCACGCTAAGGGTGAGACGCTGTCGGTGGCCTTCGCCGGTCCCGGTCAGCACCAGGACGCCGGCGCCAAGATGATCCACATGGCGCCGTACACGCAGTCCTCCATCGTGTCCAAGTCCATTGCACGCGGTGGTGGTCGAAGCGGATATCGCGGTGAAGTCCGCATGGATGCCACCGCTCACCACTCCGCGAACACTGTGCGCTGTGATGCGCTTCTGGTGGACACCAAGTCGCGGTCTGACACGTACCCGTCGATCGACATCCGCGTGGATGACGTGCAGCTCGGTCACGAGGCGACGGTTTCCCGTGTCAGCGAAGAGCAATTGTTCTACCTGATGAGCCGTGGAATGCCCGAGGACGAGGCCATGGCCATGATCGTGCGCGGCTTCATCGAACCCATCGCCCGGGAGCTCCCAATGGAGTACGCCCTTGAACTCAACAAGCTCATTGAAATGGGCATGGAAGGATCTGTCGGCTAAATGTCCGCAGCTATCGCGCCAACTCAGGGCGCTTCAACAGCCATGCCCACAGCAGCCACATCGGTACCCGCCGTGAAGAACCCGGACGGACGCTTCGGGTATGTTCCCGTTCAGACGCGCTCGGCCCGCTTCAAGAGCACCGACGTGGCAGACTTCGCCGCCGTGACCGGCCGCGAAGCCGTTTGGAAATACATTCCCGTCACCAAGTTCGCCGATCTCCTCGCGGAGGGTATTAGCGGCGAAACCTACGACATCGAGACGACCGATCAGGCCGACATTACGGTCGAATGGGTTGACCGCGACGACAGTCGGATCGGAACAGCCGGTCAACCGGAGGAACGGGCGTCGGCGAACGCCTGGACGAGTTTCGAGAAGGCCCTGGCCATCACCGTCACCGGTGAAGACGCCAAGGAAATCACGGTTACGCGGTCATCTTTGGGAAACACGCCGCGGGGTGCTCACGTGATCATCGAAGCCAAGGCGTTCAGCCAGGCGACGGTCATCCTGCAGAATTCCGGCGATGCTCGGTTGACGGAGAACGTCGAGATCATCCTGGGCGAATCGGCCAACCTCACCGTCGTCACCGTTCAGGAATGGGACGACGAAGCGGTGCACCTCAGCAACCACTTCGCATCCGTGGGAAGAGACGCCCGATTCAAGCACGTCGTGGTGTCGCTCGGCGGCCGCATCGTGCGGGTCAACCCGTCGGTTCGTCTGGCCGGAAGCGGATCCGAGATCGACGCCCTCGGCCTGTATTTCGCCGATGCCGGACAGCACCTCGAGCAGCAGGTCTACGTCTTCCACGACGCGCCCCGCAGCAAGAGCCGCGTCAACTACAAGGGGGCCCTGCAGGGCACCGGAGCCCACACAGTGTGGATCGGCGACGTGCTGATCGGCAACAAGG
>Ga0209023_10001130_pt1 | contig 36783 bp, 37 predicted proteins | sample LakOneMetagenome_FD_187468 | JGI IMG/M metagenome (GOLD analysis project Ga0209023, IMG submission 187468) | Freshwater and sediment microbial communities from Lake Erie, Canada (SPAdes) (version 2) | ecosystem: Environmental > Aquatic > Freshwater > Lentic | place: Lake Erie, Canada...
TAGCTGCCGATCGGGCGCGAGGGGTCCTGCAGGCCCGCCCGCGCGCGGCGAACCGCGTCGGAGACGGCTTCCAGAGCCTCGTCCTGACCCACCACGCGGGCGCGCAGGGCCAGTTCCATCTGCAGCAGCTTATCGCGCTCGCCTTCCAGCATCTTCTCGACCGGCACCCCGGTCCAGCGGCTGACCACGGCGGCGATCTGCTCGGCGTCGACGACCTCGGGGGTCAAAGACTTCTGGGCCGCGCCGTCGACCGACTCGGCCGCCGCCAGACGGGCCTCCAGGGCCGGGATCTCGCCGTACTGGATCTGGCCGGCGCGGGCGAAGTCGCCGGCGCGCTGGGCGGTGGCCAGATCGGCGCGCAGACGGTCGAGGGCTTCACGCGCCTGCGCGGCGCCGCCGACCTTGTCCTTCTCGGCCTTCCAGCGGGCGGTCATCTCGTCTGACTGCCCCTGCAGGTCGTCGATCTCGTCTTCCAGCTTTTCCAGGCGCTGGCGCGAGGCGGCGTCGGTTTCCTTGCTCAGGGCCTCGCGCTCGATCTTCAGCTGCACCAGCCGGCGGTCGATCTCGTCGAGTTCTTCCGGCTTGGAGTCGATCGCCATGCGCACGCGGCTGGAGGCCTCGTCGATCAGGTCGATGGCCTTGTCGGGCAGGAAGCGGTCGGCGATGTAGCGGTTGCTGAGCGTGGCGGCGGCGACGATGGCCGAGTCCGAGATGCGCACCCCGTGGTGGACCTCGTACTTCTCCTTCAGGCCGCGCAGGATCGAGACGGTGTCCTCCACCGTCGGCTCGCTGACAAACACCGGCTGGAACCGGCGGGCCAGGGCCGCGTCCTTCTCGACATGCTTTCGGTACTCGTCCAGCGTGGTGGCGCCCACGCAGTGCAGCTCGCCGCGCGCCAGGGCGGGCTTAAGCAGGTTGGAGGCGTCCATCGCCCCCTCGCCCTTGCCGGCCCCGACCAGGGTGTGCATCTCGTCGATGAAGAGGATGATCGAGCCCTCGGCGGCCGTGACCTCGTTGAGGACCGCCTTCAGGCGCTCCTCGAACTCGCCGCGATATTTCGCGCCGGCGATCAGGCTGCCCATGTCCAGCGACAGGAGCTTCTTGTCCTTCAGGCTCTCGGGCACGTCGCCATTGACGATGCGCAGGGCCAGGCCCTCGACGATGGCGGTCTTGCCGACGCCGGGCTCGCCGATCAGGACGGGGTTGTTCTTGGTGCGGCGGCTCAGCACCTGGATCGTGCGGCGGATTTCCTCGTCGCGGCCGATCACCGGGTCCAGCTTGCCGTCGCGGGCGGCCTGGGTCAGGTCGCGGGCATAGCGCTTGAGCGCCTCATAGCCTTCCTCGGCATTGGCGCTGTCGGCGGTGCGGCCCTTGCGGATAGCGTTGGCGGCGTCTTCCAGCGCCTTGGGCGTGGCCCCGGCGTCCTTCAGGACCTTGGCGGCGTCCGCGCCTTCCTTGGCGATGGCGATCAGCAGGCGCTCGGTGGTGACAAAGGCGTCGCCGGCCGCCTTGGCGCCCTTCTCGGCCTCGGCGAACACCCGGGCGGTGTCGGGCTTCATGTAGAGCTGGCCGCCGGCCCCGTCGACGCGGGCGGTCTTGGCCAACAGGGCCTCGGTGGCGGCGTCAACGGCGTCGGGTCGGCCGCCGGCGCTCTGGATCAGGGCGCGGCTGAGGCCGTCCTTCTCCTCGAGCAAGACCTTCAGCAGATGCTCGGGCGCGAACTGCTGGTGCCCCCTGGCCAAGGCGAGGCTCTGGGCGGACTGGACGGCCTGTTTGGCGCGGTCGGAATACAGATCGATGTTCATGATGTCCCCTATCTAGGCGGATCGGGACGCGTCGCCTTGATCAAGCACAACGCCTCCCAAGGGGGATTTAGGTGTGGCCACATTGCCACACAAGGCCCCAGGATGATGTTTAAGAGGCCTCAGGCGACATTACCGGCGTGGTCATCAGATCGTCCAGAAACAGGATGGCCAGGGCCGAGCGCGAGTTCACCCCCGCCTTCTCATAAACGCGCGCCAGTTGCGCCCGCACCGTGCCGGCGGCCGAGCCGCGCAGAACGGCGATCTCGGCCACGTCGAACCCCTTGAGCGCGAAGACCGTCACGTCGGCCTCGGCCGGGGTCAGGCGCCAGTCGCGGAACCTCTGGGCGACGACTTCGCTGAGCGCGCCGGCCGCCACCGCCAGGGCCGCCTGCCGGCGCCGGCCTTCCATCCACATCCGCCGCACCTGCAGAGCCCCGACCGCCACCCCGGCCAGCAGGGCCAGGGCGATGACCGCCTCGATCACGATATGGGGGCTGGGCCCGGCGTTGCGGATATCGGCCAGGGCGTCGCCGATGAAGAACACGGCGGCCACCGCCTGCACGGCGACGACGAAGGAGACCGCCGGGGCCAGGCGGTCTCCCAAGGCTATACGGGACTTGGTGGGTCGGTGGGCCATCAAGGCTCCTTGGTCTTGCCCTTCCCGCCTATCATCGCCAGCACGATCTGACGACCGCTGCGACGTGTCTCGAACGCGACGCCCAGCAGATGCAGCGCCGCCAGGGCCAGCAGCAGGTTGGCCGCGACCTCGTGGACCTCCTCGGCGATCTCCCCGCCGCCCTCGCCTTCGCCGCCCTCGCCGGCTTCCTCGTCCTCATCCATCAGGACCGTCGATGCGGCCGCCGGACGATCGCCCTCCTCGGCCTGAACCCGGGGCGGAAAGCCGGTCATGGCGATCCCGCTGGCGATGACTACCGCCAGGCTGGCCCACAGCGCATAGGCCATCAGGGCGCCCAGCGGATTGTGCGACCGGTGGGAGACATGGCGACCGGTCAGGATGTCCTGCACATGCTCGATCGCCCGGCGCGGACTGGGCGGGAAGGATGTGAACCGCGCCTCGACCGGACCGACAAAGCCCCACGCCAGACGCAGGGCCAGCAGGGCGGCCAGGGCCAGACCGATCCAGACGTGGGCCTGCGACCCGCCTTCGGTCACCAGACGGTTGATCACCACGGCCGCCGCGATCCCCCAGTGCGTGATCCGCACCAGGGGGTCCCAGCGGCGCGGTGCGGGAACAGCGCCGCTCATTGGCGATCTCCCCGCCCCTTGCGCGCCTCGACCTTCAGCACCTTGCCGGTCTTTTCCTCGGCCAGGATTTCCAGCCGGGCCTCGCCCTTGACCGCCTTGATCTCCAGCCGCCCGTGCTCGGCTTCGAACTCGGTGAGCCGATAGCCCTGAGCCGCGAGGGTGGCCTGGGCGCGGGCCCTGTCCGGCCCGATCACCTCGCCGGGGCGAGGCTGGGCCAGCGCCGTCTGGGCCAGGGCCAGGGTGAGGAAGGGAATGGCGATGAAGAGACTGCGCATGGGAACCTCCGTCTGTTGCGACGGGGATCAGAAACGGCGCGGGAGCCGCCATGGCCATTGACCGGGCGCTTACGACGCGGCGGATAAGCGCCCGCTTACAGCGCCGATAGACCGGTCCGGAGGTGCGTCACCAGCCCTTGCTGGAGATATAGGCCTGCAGCGCGGCGATCCGCGACGCGTCCGAAGGGTGGGTCGAGGCGATTTCGAGCTGGCCGGAGGCGCCGCCGCCCGCCTGAGACAGGGCCTGCATCTTGCGCCACAGGGTGACGGCCTCGCCCGGCCTGTAGCCCGCGCGCTGCATGTAGTCGACGCCCAGACGGTCGGCCTCCAGCTCGTGCTTGCGCGAGAACGGCAGCAGGAACAGGTACTTGCTGGCGTCGCCACCATAGGAGCCCAGCCCCCGGCCAAGGTCAGTCGAGCTGCCGACCGCCGCGCCGGCCACGCCCAGCAGCAGCTTGGAGGTCATGGTCTGGGAATAGCGCTCGGCCGCGTGCTGGGCGACCACATGGCCCGCCTCGTGGCCGATCACGGCGGCCAGCTGGTCGTCATTGTCGACCATGTCCAGCAGGCCCACGGTGACCCCGACATGGCCGCCGGGCAGCACGAAGGCGTTGGGCGCCTCGTCGATCAGAACGGCATAGTCCCAGGGCCGGTTATTCAGTCCCGCCGCCGTAACCACCCGCTCGCCCACCGCCCGCACCCGCGCGTTCCGGCGCGGGTCGCTGGAGATGTTGCCGGTCCGCAGGGTCTGGCTCCACGCCTTCTCGCCCTGGGCGGACAGGCCCGAGTCGTTGACGATCAGCAGCTGGTCGCGCCCCAGATCGGCGTTGTAGGCGCAGCCCGCCAGGGGCGCGGCGAGGACAAGGGCGGCGGCGAACACGGAACGGCGCAAGTCGGGGCTCCGGCGAGGTCTGTTTCAGCCTTGATACAGAAAAACCCGCCGTTTCAAACCCACCCCATCCAGAAGGCCGGGCCGGCGGATTTGGGAAAATAGATCGCCTACAGAGTAAAAATCCCAAAAACGGAAACCGGTAAGTATCAACTCGGCGGCGGCCGCCATCATAAGTTGCGCGTCATTTCGACGCAGATATTGTCTGCGCGGCGAAATTTTCCTCCTTTTAATAAATCCAAAAAATACTGACCGCTGCTTTCCACTGCTCCGAAGCTGGTATTGCCCAACAAGGATTTCAGCGGAAAATATTGTATACTGGGAAAATTTCGCCATGGCCGGTCTGAAATTTGGCTCCAAATCCGATGCCGAAGGCACGCTCGCGGCCCTGGGCAGAGCCTTGGCCGTTATCGAGTTCGATCCCACCGGCAAGATCATCACCGCCAACGCCAATTTCTGCGACGCGATGGGCTATGATCTGAGCGAGATCAAAGGCCGCCACCACAGCCTTTTCGTCGATCCGGCCTACGCCCGATCCGCCGAATACGCCGACTTCTGGGCCAAGCTGGGCCGGGGTGAGTTTGACGCCCAGGAATATCTGCGGATCGGCAAGGGCGGCGCGGAAGTCTGGATCCAGGCCTCCTACAACCCGGTCAAGAACGCCGGCGGCAAGGTGACCCGGGTGGTCAAGGTCGCGACCGTGATCACCCAGGAAAAATTGCGCGCCGCCGAGTTCGAAAGCCGCAACACCGCCATCTCGCGCGCCCAGGCGGTCATCGAGTTTACGCCCGACGGCCAGATCCTGACCGCCAACCAGAACTTCCTCGACACCGTGGGTTACAGCCTGGCCGAGATCCAGGGCCAGCATCACCGCATGTTCGTGGAACCCGACTATGCCCGCTCGGCTGACTATGCCGCTTTCTGGCAAAAACTGAACGGCGGCGAATTTATCGCCGCGGAGTTCAAGCGCCTTGGCAAGGGCGGCCGGCCGGTCTGGATCCAGGCCTCCTACAACCCGATCTTCGACCAGAACCATCGGATCGTGAAGGTCGTCAAGTTCGCCACCAACGTCACCGGCAGGGTCGCAGCCGTCAACGAGATCGCCGCCGCGCTCGATCAGCTGGCCAAGAACAACCTGACCCATCGCATCGCGCGGCCTTTGGAATTCACCTTCGAAAAGGTGCGCAGCGACTTCAACATGGCGATGGACACGCTGGAAGCGACCATGTCGGCGATCCTGGGCTCGACCAACAATGTCGAGGGCGGAGCCCAGGAAGTCGCCGCCGCCGCCAGCGATCTGGCCCGTCGCACGGAACAACAGGCCGCCAGCCTCGAAGAAACCGCCGCGGCGCTGGACCAGATCACCGCGACGGTGCGACGCAGCGTCGACGGCGCGAAAAAGGCCTCCACCGCAGCGTCCGACGCCCGGACGGACGCCGACAAGTCGGGTCAGGTCGTGCGCGAAGCCGTGTCGGCCATGGACGCCATCGAGGGGTCCTCGCGCCAGATCACCCAGATCATCGGCGTGATCGACGAGATCGCCTTCCAGACCAACCTGCTGGCCCTCAATGCCGGGGTCGAGGCGGCTCGCGCCGGTGAGGCCGGCCGTGGCTTCGCGGTCGTCGCCCAGGAAGTGCGGGCCCTGGCCCAACGCTCCGCCGACGCCGCCAAGGAGATCAAGACCCTGATCGCCACCTCGACCGCCCAGGTCGGACGCGGCGTCAAACTGGTGGGCGAAACCGGCGAAGCCCTGTCGGACATCGTCTCCAAGGTCAGCGCCATCGACGGGCTCATCTCCGAGATCGCCCAGTCCTCCGGCGAGCAGGCCCGGGGCCTTTCCGAGGTCAACACCGCCGTCAACCAGATGGATCAGGTCACCCAGCAGAACGCCGCGATGGTGGAAGAAGCCAGCGCCGCCGCCGTCAACCTCTCCAACGAGTCTCGCGAGCTGACTCGCCTGCTCGGACAGTTCCAGACCCGAGACAGCGCCACCGCTTCGAGATCCCGGCAGGCGGCTTAAGCGCCCAAAGAAAAAGGAGCCGTTTTCACGGCTCCTTTTGAAGATCGGCGAAGGGGCGGATTTACGCCTCTTCGGACTCCGGCGCGGCGGACGCACCCTCGCCACCCTCGAAGCTGCGCGGGGCGCGGCGGCGACGGGGCTTCTTGATTTCGTCGCCATCGGCGGCTGCCGGCGCCTCAACGGCGGCGGACGAACGGCCCAGGAAGGCCGGGGCGTGGCTGACGGCGCCGTCCTGGCCGCGCAGCATGGGCGAACCCTCGCTGGCGGAATCGGTCAGCGGCGTTGCCTGCGGCTCGATCACGGCCATCGGATCGCGGTCGCTGCGGTCACGCGGCGCGCGCTCACGGCGCGGAGCCCGTTCGCGGCGACCTTCGGCCGGCGCCTCGGCGGCGGCCTCGGCGACGACGGCCGGACGCTCTTCGCGCGGACGGTCATCCCGGGGGCGATCGTCACGGAAACGGTCTTCCCGCGGACGATCATCACGAGGACGGTCGTCGCGGAAGCGGTCTTCCCGGGGACGGTCCTCTCTCGGGCGATCGTCACGGGGGCGATCGTCACGGGGGCGGTCATCCCTCGGACGATCATCCCTGGGGCGGTCGTCGCGCGGACGGTCGTCACGGGGGCGATCATCGCGCGGGCGATCGTCACGGGGACGGTCATCCCTGGGCCGGTCGTCGCGAGGACGGTCGTCACGGTCACGCCAGCGGTCGCGGCGACCCTGACCCTGGCCCTGGCCCTGGTTGTCGAAACGGGGACGGTCTTCGCGCGGACGGTCGTCCCGGGGACGGTCATCCCGGGGGCGGTCGTCGCGTTGGCGACCCTCGAAGCGATCGCGAGGACGCTCGTCGCGCTGGCCTTCGCCCTCGCTGTTCTCGTTGCTCTCGGCGGGCGCCTCGGCGACTTCCGGCGCGTCTTCGGGCTCGGCCTCGAAGTCGATCTCGTAGGCCGAATAGGCGTCCTTGCCGATGATGTCGCTGACAGGGCGATTCGGCTGGATGGCGCGCAGGACGCGGAAATAGTGCTCGGCGTGCTGCAGGTAGTTCTCGGCCAGAACCCGGTCGCCGGACGACGAAGCATCGCGCGCCAGCTGCTGGTACTTCTCGTAAACGCCCTGGGCCGCGCCGCGCACCTTCACGCCTTCGGGGCCGTTCGAATCGAAGGCCCGGTTGGCGTTGTGCTGCTGAGGCTTGCCGCCGGTGTTGCCGCCGCCGCGATTGTTGCGGCCGCGCTGGCGCTTCATGCCCTTGAAATCTCTCATGGTCTTCTTCTGAACCTGTCCGGAGATCAGTCTTTGCTGAACCATCCGGCCTTGTTGGTCTCTAGGCGGGTTCGACCCCTGGAAGTTCTAGAGACACTGGTTTCCGTAGAGCCCCCGTCCTGGTCCTGGCGCGGCGACCGGCTTTGGACCGTGCGCGCCTGCCGGAGGAGCTTTGCGAACGTCATGGACGCCCGCTTTTCCCGTCACCCGGCATTTTGGAAGGAGACCTCTTTCGTCTAGCCTCTCACGCGAGGCTTTCCAAGGGATTTTTCACCCCGGTCACGACGCGGTCGTGGGTCGACAGATCCTTGATCGTGCGGACGTTGCTGGCGCCGGCCTGCCGGAACAGCGTCTCGACGTCGGCCGACTGGTCGTAACCGATCTCGACGGCGAACATGCCGCCGGGCTTGAGCACCCGCAGGATTTCGGGCGCCAACTGGCGATAGGCGTCCAGGCCGTCGGGGCCGCCGTCCAGGGCCAGGCGCGGCTCGTGGTCGCGAACTTCAGGCTCAAGCGTCTCGATGATGTGGCTGGCGATATAGGGCGGGTTGGAGACCACCAGGTCGAAACCCGCGTCGCCCAGGCCCGCCGTCCAGTCGCCGCGCAACAGGGCCGTGCGCGTGTTGAGATCCAGGTTGGCGGCGTTCTCGCGGGCCACGGCCAGGGCGTCTTCCGAGACGTCGATCCCCAGCCCCTTGGCGGCCGGCCGCTCGGCCAGGATCGCCAGCAGGATGGTGCCCGAGCCGACGCCCAGGTCCAGCATGTTGAAGCTCATGCTTTCCGGAAAAGCCTTGAGCACCTCGTCGACGATCACCTCGGTCTCGGGGCGCGGCGTCAGGACGTTCTTGTTCACCTGCAGCAGGATCTTCCAGAACCCCTTGCGGCCGATGATGTGGCTGACCGGCTCGCGGCGCGCGCGGCGGGTCAGATAGTCGTCCAGCGTCTCCCACTGCTCGGCCGTCAGCATGCGGTAGGGATCGGTGACGATCTCGGTGCGGGTGACGTCGGCGGCCACCTCCAGCATCAGGCGCGCGTCGATGGCGGGCTGATCGATACCGGCGTCCTTCAGACGCTCCTTGGCGGCGGTCCAGGCTTTGACGAGGGTCAGGGTCATGGGCGGCTGAATGCTCCCGAGCGCGAGAGGATGCAAGAGTGCGCGGTCAGGCTGGCGCGAGCATATCACCCTGCGCGACCCGCCCGCCCTGCGTGACGTTCAGATAGATGCCGCAGTGCATGTGGCCGTAGGCGTCAAACAGCGCCTTCACCACGTCGATGTCCCGCTCGGCCGTGACCGGATCCACATGCGTGGCCGCGCAGCGGACGATCGGCTTGAGCACCTGAGCCTCCGCCGCGCCGACCTTCAGCGTCCGTCCCGTCCAGTCGTTCTCGACCCAGGCCGGCCAGCCCTCGACATAGAGGTTGGCGCGGAAGCGCAGCGGATCGAGGGGAACGCCCAGCTTTGCCTCGAGGTCACGCACGCTGGCCAGGTTGACGACCGAGACATAGCCCGAGCGGCTGTCCATGAACCGGTGCGCGCCCGGCCCTTCGATCACCCGCAGCGGACCGGAAAGATCCTCGCCCAGCAGGCCGGTCAGCCAGGCCTCCAGCCCCGCCCGTCCGTCGGCCGAGCGCAGGTCGCCGGCGAAGTCGGGCTGGCCTTCGGCGCTGGCGCGAAACACGCCGGTCGCCTCGTCATAGGCCGTGCGGGCCCTGGCCACGGCCGGGATCTTGGCCAGGACCGTGAACTTCATCTTCGAGATATGACCCGGCGCCGCCGGGTCAAAGCCGCTGGGACCATCCTCCACCGCATAGAGCCGGTCGCAGGGAAAGCAGGCTCCCGCGACGAGGTCGGCGCTGTCCAGGCGTTCGGGGGTGAAACCCTTGACCGGGTGACGATAGAGGGCGTCGATGCGAGCTTCCATGCGGCCAAGGTCGGCGACGACTCGGGCGAAAGCAAGGGTCCGGGAACGTCCCCTGTGCTGGCGCTTTCCTTCGGCGGGGAGAGTTCATGACAAACGACGCCAAGCCGAAACGACCCGTCCGCGCCTGGCTGGCCTCGCGCCCCTACGGCCTGGCTCCGTGGATCGTGCTGCTGGCCCTGGTCCCGTTCGCCTTTCCCAAGCCCGTCGTCCACACGCCGCCGCCGGGCCTGTCGGAAGACCGCATCCTGCCGCCCGACGACTTCGACAGGGTCGAACCCCTGCGCGGCCGGGCCGCCCGGTCTCCATACGCCATGCCCTGGCGCGGCTGGCGCGACATCCTGTGGCGCACCTGGCGGGAGATCACCGTCGATCGCCTGCCCGCCGTGGCCGGGGGCGTCACCTTCTACACCCTGCTGGCCCTGTTCCCGGCCATCGGCGCCTTCGTGTCGCTGTACGGCCTGTTCGCCGATGTGGCGGCCGTGCAGAAACAGCTGAACGAGATGTCGGGCGTCTTTCCCGCCAGCGTCATCCAGATCGTCGGCGAGCAGATGCTGCGCCTGGCCAGTCAGGAGCAGGCCAAGCTGGGCGTCGCCTTCGGCGTCAGCCTGCTGCTGTCGATCTGGAGCGCCAACGCCAGCATGAAGGCGCTCTTTGACGGCCTGAACATCGCCTATGACGAGGACGAGAGGCGTCATCTGGTCACCCGCGCGGCCCTGACCTATTTCTTCACCGTCTGCGCCCTGGTCTATGCGGCGGTGGCGGCCTTTATCCTCATCGCCACCCCCATCGTGATGGCCCGGGTCGGGCTGTCGGCGCTGGACGCGATCTGGGGGCCGATCCGCTGGCTGCTGGTCTGGGCGATGACCGCCGCGGCCTTCGCCCTGCTCTACCGCTTCGCCCCCTGCCGGGCCCGCGCCCGCTGGCGCTGGGTGGTGATCGGCGCCGTTCTGGCGGCCGGCGGCTGGCTGATCGGCTCGCTGGGCTTCTCGGTCTATGTGAACCGGGTGGCGCACTACGACGCCACCTATGGCCCGCTGGGGGCGGTGATCGCCTTCATGGTGTGGGTGTGGTTCTCGATCATGGCCGTGCTGGTCGGGGCCGAGCTGAACGCCGAGATCGAGCACCAGACGGCCATCGACTCCACCACCGGTCCCGAGCAGCCGATGGGCGAGCGCGGCGCGGCCATGGCCGACACGGTGGGCCTGGCCTTCCATCCCTGGGAGATGATCAAGCGCGAGACCGGCATGGTTCGCCGGGTCGCGGGCAGTGTGTGGGGCAAGGTGCGCCGGCGGCGAACCGGCTTGGAAAATCCGCGCGAGCATGGCTAGGTCCGCCTCCGCTTGCCCGGAGCCCCGCATGCTGCTCGCCGCCGCCCAGGACCACGATCTTTCCGCCGTCGCTGATCTGGTCAATCTGGCCTATCGCGGGGATGCCGCCCAACAGGGCTGGACGACCGAAGCCGCCTTCATGGGCGGCCAGCGCACCGACGCGGAAAGCCTGCGCGCGGATCTGGCCGCCAAGCCCGACGCGACGATCCTCACCCTGCGCGAGGCGGACAGTGGCAGGCTGGTGGGTTGCGTCTGGCTGGAGCCCCAGCAAGACGGTCCGTGGCTGCTGGGCATGCTGGCCGTGGACCCCGGGCTGCAGGCCGGCGGCGTCGGACGCGCCCTGATCGAGGCCGGCGAGGCCCATGTGCGCGCCCGGGGCGGCGCGAAGATCAAGCTGACCGTGATCGACATCCGCGACACCCTGATCGCCTGGTATGCCCGCCGAGGCTATCAGCAGACCGGCTTTGAACCCTTTCCCTACAATGACCGCCGGATCGGCGACACCAGCGGCCAATTGCGCTTTGTGGTGATGGAGAAACCACTCTAGGCAGAAGCTCAGGGACCCTGGCGCTTGCGGTCCCGAGACGTGGAATACCCGGTGCCCGAACCCTACCTGCCAGATGACCAGACGAAGACGCGCCTGAAGTGGGCCGCGCTCGGTATAGTGCCGCTCGCCCTGCTGGGCGCGGCGCTGTGGCCGCACGCAAAGACAGCCGGACCCAAGGCCGCCCCCACGATCCACTCGACAGCGCCGGCGCACCTGCCGACCCAGCGGGCCGACTGGCGCGGCGCGATCGACTATCCGTCGATGGACAACCGCATCAGCGCCATGATGACCGATCCCTCGATGGAAGGTCTGGCCGTGGCCGTCGTCGAGAACGGCCGTCTGTCGTTCGTTCGGGGCTATGGCCTGACCGCCGCCGAGCATGGCGAGCCGGTCGGGGCCCGGACGGTTTTCCGCTGGGCCTCGCTGTCCAAGACCGTGGCGGGAACGCTGAGCGCCCGTCTGGCGTCCGATGGCGTGTTTTCGCTGTCAGACCCGGTGGAGGCGTTCCACACCAGCCTGCGCCTGCCGGGCGACGCGCAGCGCACCCTGACCGTCGAGCAGCTTTTGTCGCAGCGAACAGGGCTGTCCAAGAACGCCTATGACGACCGGCTGGAGCATGGCGCCGATCCTGCGGCGATCCGCGATGCGCTGGGCGCCCTGACGGCGGCGTGCCCGCCCGGGACCTGCCACAGCTACCAGAACGTCGCCTATGACACGATCACCGAGATCATCGGCGCGCGCACCGGCGAGGCCTATGGCGCCAGCGTCGCGCGCCAGCTGTTTTCGCCCCTGGGCATGACGGGAGCCACCATCGGCATGGCGGGCCTGATCGGCGCCGACCACTGGGCAAGGCCCCATCGCAACGGCAAGACCCTGCCCCTGTCCGAAGCCTATTACCGCGTGCCGGCGGCGGCCGGGGTGAACTCGACGATCGTGGATCTGGCGCTGTGGATGCAGGCGCAGATGGGACTGCGGCAGGACGTGCTGTCAGGGGCGGTTCTGGAAGCGGTCCAGCAGCCCCGGGTGAACACCGCTCGCCCCTATGGGCGGCTGTCGATCGGGCGGGAGCTGAAGAACGCCGGCTATGGCCTGGGCATGCGCAGCTTCACCTACAAGGGCCATCGGCTCGTCGGGCACAGCGGCGGCGTTTCAGGTTATCGCTCGACGATGATGTTCGACCCGGCCACCCGGACCGGCATCGTCATGCTGTGGAACAGCGACGCCAACCTGCCCTTCCGCTTCCAGGGCGAGTTTCTCGACCTCGCCTACGGCCTGCCGTTCACCGACTGGCTTGAGCTGAAGGATGTTTCGAGCGTGGCCCAGTCTGGCGGAACAAACCTCGACGAACAGGCCGTCTCGCTGCCCTAGGCGCGCGCCACCAGCTTGGTGATGATCAGTTCCGCCGCGTTCACGCGCTCGCCGCCCGGCTCCATGACTTCCAGATGCACGTGGTCGGTGATGCCCGGATAGTGGCGCTGCAGGCTTTCCACACGGCCGATGGCCTGGCCCAGCCGCACGGTCTGGCCAACCTCGACGCCGGGCGACACGTAGAAGGCGCGCGCCACATAGCCCAGGGCGGGATTGGTGATCTCGACGAACTTCAGATCGGTCGAGCCGCTGTAGGCATAGCCGATCTTGGTGACGTAGCCCGAGATCGGGGCCTGAACGTCCTGACCGGCGACAGCGGTGTAGTCGACGCCTTCATGATCGCGTGAACCGCCGTCGCGGCGGGCGCCGAACTGGCCTTCGCCAAAGTCGTCATGGCCACGCGGCGCCGCGCCGGTGGGGTGGGCGAAGTCGGCCGCGCCGTCGCCATCCACGTCTGCGCCACTCCAGACCAATTCCCGGCGCACCGGCCGCTGAGGCTTGGCGGCGATCTCGTCCAGCAGGCGACGCACCATCGGGGTGGGGCCGTGCCGGGCGGCGTCGGGATGCTCCATGGCCGCCACGACCATGGGCGCGAAGATCGTCGCCAGACCAATGACGCAACGCGCCGCGGGAGTGATGCTCTTAGCGACGGCAGCGTGCATGGATTGACCTTCAGTCGTTCCGGGATCGATTTCGACGTTTGAACGTTTCGACTGACTAAGGACCAGATATGGCGAAGACGTGGCGAATTTCATGCGGCCGCGTGACGCACCATGTTTGCTGTATCGCGCACCAAGCTTGACCGTGATAAGCTTAAACGCTCGCCACCAATGCTCTAGTTTCGATCGATCTATCGGACGAAAATTCAAACTCGACCATGGGCCACGGCAAGCCAGAACGGGGACGCAGGGGATCAGCCCGCGATCAGCCCCGCCCGCTCCTCGGCGGTCAGCGGCCGCCAGTAGCCCTCGGGCATGTCGCCCAGGGTCAGGGACCCGACGCGAACCCGGAACAGGTCGACGACCTTCCATTCCAGCAGTTCGCACATCCGGCGGATCTGGCGGTTGCGGCCTTCCTGCAGGATGACGCGCAGGCGCTGGTCAGAGATCACCTCCACATGGGCCGGCCGCAGCTCGCGGCCGTCCAGTTCGAGGCCAAAGCGCATCAGCTCCAGCTTCTCCTCGGTGATCTCGCCCATGATGGCGACGCGGTATTCCTTTTCCAGCTCGGACTGCGGCCCGATCACGGCCTTGGCCACGACGCCGTCCTCGGAAAGGATCAGCAGGCCGCGCGAGTCCATGTCCAGCCGGCCCACCGGGGCCAGTCGGTTGCTGAAGTTGGGGATGGTCGCCTCGTGCGCCCACAGGTTCTCGCGCTTCAGCAGGCGCACGGCCGGGATCTGGCCGGGATCGGGCTGGGACGAGACGATGCCGACCGGCTTGTGGATCATGATCGTCAGGCTGGAATCCAGCTTGTCGGTCGCGCGGTCGGCCAGGACCAGGGTCTGACCGGTCAGGATCTTGCGGCCGACGTCTTCCACCACTTCGCCGTCGATCGACACCAGGCCGTCGGCGATCAGGGCTTCGGCCTCGCGGCGCGAGCAGACCCCGGCCTGGGCCAGCCATTTGTTGACCCGCTGCGGCTCTTCCTCGTCATAGGTCCGGGTGAAGGCCATCAGTTGTAGCCGTCTTCGAGAGTGGCCAGACGCGCGGCCTGGTCCTCGGCGATCAGCGGCTTGATCACATCGTCCAGGGCCTCGCCCTCCATCACCTTGCCCAGATTGTAGAGCGTCAGGTTGATGCGGTGATCGGTGACCCGGCCCTGCGGGAAGTTGTAGGTGCGGATGCGCTCGGAGCGGTCGCCGCTGCCGACCTGGCTCTTGCGGGCGTCGGAGCGGGCCGTGTCGAGGGCCTCGCGCTGCATGTCGTACAGGCGCGCCTTCAGGTTCTTCATGGCCCGGGCGCGGTTCTGGTGCTGGCTCTTTTCCGACGACGTCACCACCACGCCGGTCGGAATGTGGGTGATCCGCACGGCCGAGTCGGTCTTGTTGACGTGCTGGCCGCCGGCGCCCGACGAGCGGTAGGTGTCGATGCGGATGTCGGCGTCGTTGATCTCGATCTCGACGTCTTCCACTTCGGGCAACACCGCGACGGTGGCGGCCGAGGTGTGGATGCGGCCTTGAGCCTCGGTCTCGGGCACGCGCTGCACGCGGTGCACGCCGCTCTCGAACTTCAGCCGGCCAAAGACGCCGTCGCCGGTGATCGAGGCGATGATTTCCTTGTAGCCGCCCATCTCGCCCTCGGAGATGCTGTCGACCTCGACCCGCCAGCCCTGGCTCTGGGCATAGCGCTGGTACATGCGGAACAGGTCGCCGGCGAACAGGGCCGCCTCGTCGCCGCCGGTGCCGGCGCGGACTTCGAGAATGGCCGAAGCGTTCTCGTCCTTGTCCTTGGGCGCCAGCATCAGGGCCAGGTCGCGTTCCAGGACCGGCAGCTTCTCGTCCAGGGCCGCCATCTCGTCGCGGGCCATCTCGGCCATGTCCGGATCGCCGGCCATCTCTTCCAGGCCAGCGCGCTCAGCGGCCAGCTTGGCCAGGGTCTCGACGGCCTCGGCCACCGGACGCAGTTCGGCGTACTCCTTGGAGAGCTTGACGATCTCGGCTCCGTCGCTAGCGGCGCCCATGCGGGCCTCCACTTCGCGGAAACGGTCGAGAACCTGGTCGAGTCGGGCCTGGGGCAGTCGCAAGGGTGACGTCACGTGCTTTGAGGGGATCGGGCGGTCTCTGTACCCCCCGCGCGCCTCGACGTCACCCCGGCGTGAAACGACTACTTCGGATACATCATCGTCTGGGTGATGGCGGCGTCGCCGTTCACCGAAACCTTGACCTGATCAAAGGCCGGCACGCCCTTCAGGGGCGAGGCGCTGGACATCGCCCAACCCTCGGCCGATTTGCCGTCGGCGCCGTTGGTCATGCTCCAGCTGCCGTCCGCGTCGTGCAGCACCGAGACCGCGTAGTCGCCAGGCGGTACGTCGGCCAGCTTGACCTTCAGCTGGCCGCTGACGGCGCCGTCCAGAACCGCGCCGGAGGTCTGGGCGTGTTGCATGAACTGGTCGCGGCTCTGCACGCTGACCAGGATCTTGCCGCCCTTGGGCTGCACGCCGTTCAGGGTCAGGTCGATCTCGCCGGCCTGGGCGGCGGCGAAGGCTGTGGTCGCGAGAAGGACGGCGGCGACGGTCGTGGCGAGGCGGTTCATGATGGTCTGGCTCCCTCAGCTTGATTGCTGGTGAAGCACTTTTATTTTCAAAGCACACGACATGACAAATTAAAAGACCGTCATGAGAGGCAGCGGCGCCGCTGTGCAAACTCGCCTCGATCCCCATCTAGGTCAGCGAAGGCCAGGTCGGCCTAGACACCCAGGAGCTCTCATGCCGTCAATGCACCGCGCCACGGTTCCCGTTCTGGTCCGAGGCCTGAACATTCTGTCGACCCTGCTCGAAAAGGGCGAGGCTCACGCCAGGGAGGCCGGCCAGGACCCCGCCGACCTGCTGGGCGCGCGCCTGGCGCCGGACATGCTGACCCTGGTCGGCCAGATCCAGCGGATTTCCGACACCGCCAAGGGCGCCATCGGCCGGCTGACCGATGTGACCCCGCCCGCCATGGCCGACGACGAGGCGACCTTCGCCGACCTGCAGGCCCGCATCGCCAAGACCATCGCCTTTCTGGAAAGCGTCGACCCCGACGCCTTCGATGGCGCCAAAAAGCGCAAGGTCACCCTGAAGGCCGGCCCCTTCGAGGCGAAGATGAGCGGCGAGGACTGCCTGCTCAGCTTCGTGCTGCCCAACTTCTATTTCCACCTGACCACCGCCTACGCGATCCTGCGCCACAAGGGCGTGGCCGTCGGCAAGCTGGACTATCTGGGCAGCTTCTAGCGGCGCCGGAACTCCGCTGTCGGCGTCGAGGCCTGGGCCGCCAGAGCCGCCCGGGCCGGGGCGTCGTCGAGCAAGGTCGCCTTCAGGAACACGACGCTGAGCGCCGCGGCCTGATCCAGGGCCGCGGCCTGGGCCGGATCCTTGCCGGCGCCGTAGATCGCGCCGCCGAAGGAATGGTCTACGCCCTTGCCGATCCAGACATAGCGGCCGCCGGCGGGGCTGGTCTCGAATGGCGCGAGGTGGGCCCTGGCGTCCGAAACGAAACCCGGCACCAGATCGATGTCGCCCGTGATCATCAGGGACGGGGTCGCGATCTGGGTAAAGGCGTCGGGTCCGATCAGACCGGGGATCAGGCCGGGCGTGGAAAAGCTCACGACCGCCCTGGTCGCCGGATCACGGCCGTGGATCATGGCCTCCAGCGCGCCGGCCCGGATCAGGGCGCCCAGTGAGCCATAGGAATGGCCCGCCGCCGCCACGGGCAGGCCCGGCGCGACACTGGCGATGAAGCCGCCGGCCGCGGCCAGATCGGCGATCCGCGCGGGAAAGGCGGTCTGCAGGGTGTAGTCGGCGACGCGGGGATGCTTGCGCGAGTCGACGTGCAGCGGCGCCACGACCATGAAGCCGGCCTTCGACCACAGATCAAACAGCGCCGCGTAGAGGTCCGGCGACGCGCTGGCCGCGTGCGAGAACAGGATCACGCCCTTGGCCGCGGCCGGCCGGACGACGGTCAGGTCCAGATCGCGGTCGCCGACCTTGATGCTGAGGGACTGGGCGCCAGCCAGGCCCGGCGCGAAGGCTGCGGCGGCCAGGCCGGCGAGGAAGGCGCGGCGGCCCGTAATGATCCTGGTCATGCTGTTCCCCGGTTCAGACCGGGCGATTTTGGCGAATTCGCCAGCGGTGTCGAGGCCCCTCAGAACCCCGCCTTGACCTCGACCGCCACCACGCCCCGGGGTGAGCGCGAAGGCCGCAGATCGCCGTCGACCACCACGCGGTAGGGTCCTTCGCGGGCGTCCAGCGGCTTGCCATTAACGGTGTCGGCCAGGATCACGGGATTGGCGCGATAGACCGGGTCGGTCTCGGCGATCGACAGGATGCTGGAAAAGCCGTCGGCGGCCCGCAGCACGACCACCTGGTTCAGATACCGCCCCATCAGCCGCTCGCCCGAGACGACGCCGGCCTTGAGCAGGGCCCCATGCAGGATCGCGCCCTCATAGACCACCGGCCGCCCCTTGACCTGGATCGTCGCCCTGGCGCGCGGCAGGGCCTTCACCTCCGCCGGGGTCAGCACCACGGTGTCTCGTCCGGCGACGGTGACCTTGAGGTCCTGCGCCAGGACTGGCGAGGCGAGGACGGCGGCGGCGATCGCGGCCGTGAGGGCGAGGAGGATGCGCATGCCGCCAGCGTGGCGCCCCTCCCCGCGTCTGTCACGCCTTCAGCTCGGTCATCAGCGGATAGAGCGAGGCCACCAGCAGCACGGCCATGCTGACATTGAAGACGCGGAGGATCGCCGGCCGGTCCAGGAACCGCCGCATGCCCTGACCAAAGCCGGCCCAGGCGGCGCTGCATGGCGCGCCCACCAGCATGAAGGTTCCGGCCAGGACCAGCACGGTCAGGCTGCCGCTGCCTTCCGGCGTGTAGGTGGTGGCGGCGCCCAGGGCCATGGCCCAGGCCTTGGGGTTCAGCCACTGGAAGGCGGCGGCCTCCAGGAAGGTCATCGGCTGGCCCGCAGCGCTCTTGTCATTGATCCCGGTCGCCGTGGCGATCTTCCAGGCCAGCCACAGCATGTAGGCCGCGCCGAGCCATTTCAGGATCTCGTGCAGGATGGGGAAGGCCCTGAATACGCCCGACAGCCCCCACCCCATCGCCACCACCATCACGCCCAGACCCGCGCTGATCCCCAGGATGTGCAGGATGGTGCGGCGAAAGCCGAAGTTCGCGCCCGACGCCAGCAGCATCATGTTGTTGGGACCGGGCGTGCCGGCGGTGGCGAAGGCGAACAGGACGAAGGCCAGCAGAAGGTCGGGGGTCACGTCAGACTCCATGATCGAGAATGTCACAGAGATGTTCCCGATTGATCCATGAGTCAAAATGAGTATTGTCATGGTGACAATATCGGAGCCTGCATGTCCGCGAAAACCCTGAGGGACTGGACCCCGTCGCTGGAGGCCGGCGACGCGCCGATCTATGAGCGGCTGCTGGCCGCCCTGCGCGCCGATATCGAGACCGGAGCCCTGGCCGCAGGCGCGCGCCTGCCGCCGCAGCGCGACCTGGCGCACCGCCTGGGGCTGGGCCTGGGCACCGTCACCCGCGCCTATGTCGAGGCCGAGAAAGCCGGGCTGGTCGACGCCCATGTCGGGCGCGGCAGCTTCGTGCGGGGCGGGGCGGCGGCAAAGCCCGCCAGGACGACCGACAGCGGCCTGATCAATCTCTCCCAGAACATCGCGCCCAGCGGCCCCGCGCGGGCAAGGTTGGCCGACACGATGACCCGCTTGCGGCGGCGCGGCGACCTGCTGGACCATCTGGACTATGCCCCCTCGGCGGGGCTGGACGCGCAGCGACAGGCCGGGGCCGCCTGGCTGGAGCGCAGCGGCGGCCTGGCCGGCGCCGACTGGACCCGACTGGTCTGCACCGCCGGCGCCCAGCAAGCCCTGGCCCTGGCCTTCGGCGCCGTGGCGCGGTGGGGCGATACGGTGCTGTGCGAGGCCTCGACCTTCTACGGCGTCAAGGCGCTGGCCGAGCACATGGGCTATGGCCTCAAGGGCTTGGCCATGGACGCCCAGGGCCTGCGGCCCGACGTTCTGGACGAGGCTGCCGCCACCGGCGCCTTCAGGGTGGTAGCCATCCAGCCCACCCTGCAGAACCCCACCGGCCGGATCATGAGCGCTGGCCGCCGCGCCCAGATCGTGGCCGTGGCCCGCAAGCACGACCTGATGATCATCGAGGACGACATCTATGCCGTCTATGCGCCGGACGCCCCGCCACCGTTCGCGGTGCTGGCGCCGGAGCGCACCTTCCACGTCTCGGGCGTTTCGAAGTCGCTGGCGCCCGGTCTGCGCACCGGCTTCCTGATCGTGCCGCCCGGCGATGCTCTGGACCGCGTGCTGCGCACGGTGCGCGCGCTGTCCTATGCGCCGCCCAATTTCGGCGGGCTGATCGCCACCCAGTGGATCGAGGACGGCGCCGCCGACGCCATCGTTGCAGAGATTCAGGCCGAGATGACCGCCCGCCTCTCCATGGCCCGCGAGATCCTGGGCGGCGCCATCGAGACCCCGATGTCGGCCAGCGCGCCCCATGTCTGGCTGCCGATGTCGGATCTGGACGCCGAACGCCTGGCCGGTAGAGCCCTGCGCGGCGGCGTGGAAGTGACCCCCCCGTCGGCCCCGGTGGTTGCGCCCGGCCTGACGACCGGCGTGCGCGTGTGCCTGGGCGCAGCGCGGGATCGCGACGACCTGGAGCGAGGCCTGCGGATCGTGGCGGCGGCGGTGGCCGATGTGGACGAACGCTCTCGCGCGGTGATCTAAGGTCGCCTCACAGATCCCAGTCAGGAGCTCCCATGGCCACCGCCACCGCCCACATCGGCGCAACCCGCTACGCGACGACGATCACCACCGGTCGCCACACCCTGACGGCCGACGAGCCCGAGCGCCTGAACGGCGCCGACGCCGGTCCCGCGCCGTTCGACCTGCTGCTGTCGGCCCTGGGAGCCTGCACCTCGATCACCCTGAAGATGTACGCCGAACACAAGGCCTGGCCGCTGGAGGCACTGGAGGTCCGGCTGCACTATCACGGCGACGAGACCCCGCCCCGGATCGAGCGCGTTCTGGTCCCGGCCGGCCCGCTCAGCGACGAACAGCGCGCGCGGCTGGCCGATGTCGCCGAACGCACCCCGGTGACCCTGGCCATCAAGGGTGGCGTGCCGATCCAGACCTCGCTGGGCTGAAAGCCTAGTAGAGCAGCACCTTCACCACGGCCGAGCCGTCGGGCAGCGGCGAGACGACCTTGACCATCACCTGGCTGTCCTTGGCCAGCCAGAAGCGGGTCGCGGGGAAGTCCGGCCGATTGTAGTCGGTGGTCATCACCCAGCAGTCGATCCGGCCGCCGGCCGGGGTGGTCAGCACCTCCGACCCCGTCACCCTGAACAGATAGGGCGCAGGATCGCCGCCGCCGGGATGCAGGAAGTTGATGCTGGCTTCAAAGCCGTCCTTCAACGGAAGGGCCTGCAGCAGCTCCATGTCGGTCTCGAAGTTGAAGGTCCGCTGCGGCGCGGCGACGTCATAGGCCTTGGCCGCGTTGTCGGGCAGGTCGGCCAGACCGACCACGCGATCGGCGGTAAAGGCGTAGCCCTCGACCTTGGTCTGGCCGTCCTTGGTGGAGCGGCGCACGTGGGAGATGGGCGCGAACGTGCCGACCTCGAACCACGAATCCAGCGTCTTGGCCGCCGGCGTCGTTCCGCTGTCCCAGTGCTGAACGATGTGCAGACGCGGCTGGCCGTCCCGGGGCTCGAACCGGATCTCGCGGGTCCAGATATCGGCCGGGGTGAAGGTCTCGCCCACCTGCCTGTAGCGCAGATAGCGATGGACGCCCGGCTTGATCCTGTCGAACCGGGCCAGCGGCGCGCCGACCGGCACGGATGTAACTGCGGCGCTGGCCGAGACCGTCCCTAGGCCAACAAGCAGGGCAAGCGCGGACGCAGCGACGATGGCTTTCATGGCGGGCTCCAGATGACGGGTCTGCACCAGACACCGCGCCGCTCGCCCGCTCCAGTTAAGTCGCCGTAATGCGCGCCTACTCCGCCGCGATCGCCTCGGCGTCGGCGGCCGCCTTCAGCTCGGCCGCGCGCTTTTCGACCAGCTCGACGATGTGCTCGATCATGCCGTCGTTGGACTGTTTGTGGTCGGGCTTGCCGGCCATGTAGACCATGCCCGAGCCGGCGCCGCCGCCGGTGAAGCCCAGATCAGTCATCAGGGCCTCGCCCGGGCCGTTGACCACGCAGCCGATGATCGACAGCGACATCGGCTGGCTGATGTGGGCCAGGCGCTGCTCCAGAGCCTCCACCGTCTTGATGACGTTGAAGCCCTGACGGGCGCAGGACGGGCAGGCGATGATGTTGACGCCGCGATGGCGCAGGCCCAGCGACTTGAGGATATCAAAGCCGACCTTGATCTCTTCCACCGGGTCGGCGGCCAGGGACACGCGGATGGTGTCGCCGATGCCGGCCCACAGCATCGAGCCGATGCCGATCGAGGACTTCACCGTGCCGGTGCGCAGGGCGCCGGCCTCGGTGACGCCCAGGTGCAGCGGGCAGTCGATGCGCTCGGACAGCTGGTGATAGGCCGCCACCGTCATGAACGGGTCCGACGCCTTCACCGAGATCTTGAACTCGTGGAAGTCGTGGTCCTGCAAGATGCGGGCGTGGTTGAGCGCGCTCTCGACCATGGCGTCGGGACACGGCTCGCCGTACTTTTCCAGCAGCTCGCGCTCTAGCGAGCCGGCGTTGACGCCGATCCGCATGGAGCAGCCGTGGTCGCGGGCCGCCTGGATCACGTCGCGCACGCGATCGGCGCTGCCGATATTGCCCGGATTGATCCGCAAGCAGGCCGCGCCGGCCTGGGCCGCCTCGATGCCGCGCTTGTAGTGGAAATGGATGTCGGCCACGAGCGGCACCCGCGACTCGCGGGCGATGGTCTTGAAGGCGGCCGTGCTGTCGGTGTCAGGGCAGCTGACCCGGACGATGTCAGCGCCGGCTTCTTCCAGCTGACGGATCTGCTCCAGCGTCGCGGCGGCGTCGCTGGTCAGGGTGTTGGTCATCGACTGGACGGTGATGGGCGCATCGCCCCCGACCTCGACATTGCCGACGCGAATCTTGCGCGACTTGCGACGCTCGATGGAGCGCCAGGGGCGGAGGTGAGTGTGGTCTGCGGCCATGGAAGCAATCTAGGGCTTTTGCGCGCGGAACCCAAGGCCGTCATGGAAGCTTCGCGCCGGTCCTGGACCGGCGCCCGGATCAGGCGGCCGGCTTGACCAGCTTGCCCAGGCCCGTCTGCTTGGCGATCAGGCGACCGGTCAGCACGCCGCCCGAATAGACGTCGAAATTGCTGGGATCGGAGACGTCGGCGGTCAGGCCTGCGGTGCGCGGTGCGCGGAACGCTTCGCCGGCGTTGAGCTGGCGGGCGAAATAGACCGAGCCGTCGGCCCCGCGCACCACCAGGGTGGCGGCCTTGCGGGCCAGCAGCACGACGCCGGAGCTGTCGGCGGCGGCCGCGCCATGAATCACGCCGCGCGGCTTGAAGGTCGAGCCCAGGGCGGCGACATGGGCGGCGTCGATCTCGCCCTCACCCGCCGCGATGGCGGTGGCGCGAGCCTTGGAGGCGGCGTTGGCGGCGTCGGCCGAACCGCCATTGGCGGCGGCGTCATCGAGGCCGGGGGTCTTGTAGGGCTCGGGCGTGGTCGACTCGACCGGAGCCGGCAGGGGCGCGCCCAGCGACACCGCAGAACCGGCCGGCGCCGAGGCCGAGGGCGGTGCAGCGGTATTGGCCGCGACCTGGGCGGCGGGGGCGTCCTTGTCCATGGCGCGCTGCGCCACGTTCCACAGCAGGATGGCGCCGACCATCAGCAGGCCGACGATCAGCACCAGGGCCAGACGCGGATCGCGCTCGTGGCGCACGCCGACCGGAGCGCGCAGTTCGCCGCCGTCGTCAGGCACGTCGTTCTTGAAGCGCAGCACGGCGGCCTCGCCGTCCAGACCCAGAAGCTGGGCATAGGCGCGGACATAGCCGATCGTGAACGGACGCGAGGGCAGCTCTTCCAGCCGCAGGTCCTCGAGGGCGTCGATATAGCTCTGGCGGATGCGCGTGGCGTCGGCCACGTCCTGGGTGGTCAGGCCACGGAAGGTCCGGGCGGCGCGCAGCGCCGCGCCGATGTCGACGCCTTCGTCGACCGACGGCTGACCCACGACGGCGAAGCCCTCGTCGGGCTCGGCGTCGGAGACCAGATGCAAGTGTCTTACACTGCCCGTATCCAGCGCCATTGCGGCAATACCACCCCAAAATTCGCGTCGCGCGAGAACGCGACACCCCACCGCACTTCGTCTTACACGAAGTTCTTAACAGTTCTTTGTGGATATCAAACTAAGCTACGGGATTCAATGCACTAACAGCGAAGCTTGGTTAATCGGCCATCGCGTCAGACGGCGACGTAGAGCTTGCGCGCCAGGGTTTCGATCTCTCCCCGGAGCGATCCCGCCGAAGTCTTCAGCAGGGCCTCGACGTTTCGTCTGGCCGCCTCGCGGTCGCACGACAGCACCATCTGCTTGACCGGTCCGATGCCGGCCGGCGGCATCGACAAACGGTCAAAACCGAGCGCCACCAAGGCGAAAGCTTCCAGCGGCCGTCCCGCCATCTCGCCGCAGACCGACACCGGCGTGCCGGTGTCCTCACACGCCTGCTGGATGGTCTTCAGCGCCCGCAGGGCCGCGGGCGACAGGGGATCATAGCGATCGGCCATGCGCGGATTGCCCCGGTCGGCGGCGAACAGGTACTGCATCAGGTCGTTGGTGCCGACCGAAACGAAGTCGGTCATCGGCAAGAGTGCGTCCAGATGCCACAGCAGTGACGGCGCCTCGATCATCGCCCCGACGTCCAGGCGCGCCGGCGCCGGACGGCCGCGCTTCAGGGCCCAGGCCACTTCCTGGTCGACGAAGGCGCGGGCGGCGCGGAACTCGTCTACATTGGCCACCAGCGGGAACATGATCCGCAGGGACCGGCCGGCGGCGGCCTTGATCAGCGCCCGGATCTGCATGCGCAGCAGGGCCGGACGGTCCAGCCCCATGCGAATGGCGCGCCAGCCCAGGGCCGGATTGTCCTCGCGCTCCATCTCCATGTAGGGCAGCAGCTTGTCGCCGCCCAGATCGAGGGTGCGGAAGGTCACCGGCATGCCGTTGGCGGCCTCCAGCACCTTTTCATAGAGCGCTGTCTGGGCCTCCAGCCGGGGCATTTCCTCGGCGACCATGAACTGGAACTCGGTGCGGAACAGGCCGATGCCCTCGGCCCCGGTCTCGCCCAGGATGTCGAGGTCGACGGCCAGGCCGGCGTTCATCAGCAGGGTGACCTTGGCCCCGTCCTTGGTGAAGGCGGGCGTGTCGCGCAGGCGGGCGAACTCGGCTTTGCGCTGGGCGCGGACCTCCATCCGGGCCCGCAGCGCCTTGACCACGTCAGGACGCGGACGAAGCCAGGCCTCGGCGGTCTCGGCGTCGACGACCACGGGGTCGCCCTCGCTGACCCGGTCGCGCAGGCCGGCCAGGCGGCCGACGCAGGGGATGTCCAGCGCCCGGGCCACGATGCCGGCATGGCTCGCGGCCGAGCCTTCCTCGAGCAGAATGCCCTTCAGCTTGGTGCGGTCATATTCCAGCAGGTCGGCGGGACCCAGGTTCCGCGCGATCAGGATGGCGTCGTCGGGCAGCTGGCGCACCGCGTGCACATCGCCCGACAGGTGGCGCAGCAGCCGGTCGTTGAGGTCTTCCAGGTCGTGCAGGCGTTCGCGCAGATAGGGGTCGCGGGCCTGGCCCAGGCGGGCGCGGTGCTCGGAGCGCACGCGCTCGACGGCGGCCTCGGCGGTCAGGCCCGAACGCACGGCCTCTTCCAGACCCCGGTTCCAGCCGCGGTCGTGGGCGAACAGGCGGTAGGTGTCGAGCACCTCATAGGAGGCGCCGACCAAGCCGCCCTGACCTTCGAGCATCTCGTCGATCTGGCTTTGCAGGGCCGTGACGGCCACCTTCAGGCGGATCTCTTCGGCGGCGGAATCGTCCGACAGCAGCTGCTCGGGCGCCACCGGCTGCTCGTGCAGCACCGCCACGCCATAGGCCAGCCCCTCGGCGAAACGCGCGCCCTTCAGTCGCTCGGGCTTGTGGGGCGCGATCTCGACGTCCTTGAGCTCGGCCATGCCCAAGAGCTCGCTGGACGACACCATCTCAGCCAGGACCATGGCGATGATCTGGAGGTCCTCGACCTCCTCGTCGCCATAGGTGCGCTCGGTGCGGTTCTGGACGACCAGCACGCCGATCGACCGGCCGCCGCGCAGCAGGGGCACGGCCAGGAAGGCGTGGTACGGATCTTCGCCGGTTTCCGGACGATAGGCGAAGGCCGGATGATTGGGGGCGTCCGACAGGTTCAGCGGCCGGCCGATGCGCATGGTCTCGCCGACCAGGCCCTCGCCAGGCTTCAGCCGGGTGACGTGGACGGCTTCGGGGGCCAGGCCTTCGGTGGCGAACAGTTCCAGATCGCCAGAGGCGCGGCGCAGATAGATCGAGCAGACCTCGGCGACCATCGAGATGGCGATGGTGCGCACCACCATGTCGAGCTTGCCCTGGGCGGGACCCGCCCCGGCCATGGCCTCGCGAATCTGCCGCAGCAGACTGCGTGGTCCTCGAACGGCGATGCCGCCGGATGCCGCCATGCGCTCTCCCTCTATCCGGAGCGGTCTAACCCGACTGAAAGCCGTATGGGTTAAGAAGCCGCTTCGGCCCTCAGCGCGCTATAGCAGATTTCGCGCGCCTGACAGCGGTCGCGGCGACCTTGCGGAAAGATTGTCTCGCGTGACGCGCGAAAAAGCGCCGCCCTCCGGCAAGGAAGGCGGCGCAAGTCTTCGCCGACAGGATCGGGATCAGGACCTGACGACGGTCGTCGGGGGCCTAGGGGCGGTAGTCGTAGGCGTAGCGGCTGTCAGAGCGAGCGTCGTAGCGATCGCCCCGGCCATAGCGGTTGTCCCGGCTGTCGTGGGCGTAGCGCTGGTCGCGGCTCTGATAGCCCTGCTGGCCATAGGACTGCTGGCCATAGCCTTGCTGCCCATAACCTTGCTGGTAACCGTTATAGGCCGGGCGGGTGCGATAGCCGCTGTTGTAGCGGTGATCGTTGTTGCTCTTGGCCGTCGAGGCGCCGATGGCGGCGCCGGCGACTGCGCCGATGGCGACCGCGCCCTTGTCGCCATTGCCCAGGGCCGCGCCGGCCAGGCCGCCGATCACGGCGCCCAGGATGGCCTTGTTGGTCTTCTCGCCGGCGAGGGCGCCCGAGGCGGGGACGATCATGGCGGCGGCGACGGCGCCCGCGATGAGGGTCTTGGAAATGGTGTTCATGGCAGTGCTCCTTTCGAGAAGCGTCGCCAGATCCGGAAGGCCCGGTGCGGCGCTGTTGGGACCTTTGTCGCAAACGGCGCTTGAACCCGATCTGAACGGCGGTGTTCAGGTGGCAGTCATCTTCAACTGTCATCCCGGCCAAGCGCGAAGCGCGCCGAGCCGGGACCGCCGGAAGCTCTGAGCTTGTCGCGGTCCCGGGTCTCCGCTGCGCTGCGCCCGGGATGACAAGGCGTTAAGGCGCAGGCTCAACCTGCCCCGCCGGCCGGTGCAGCGACACCGACCACAGCACCCCGGCCAGCATCAGGGCGATGGCGGCGCTCTCCAGCGGACGCGGCCAGCGGCCCTCATGCAGGAAGCCGTAGAGCAGGGCGAACAGGGTTTCGAACACGATCAACTGGCCCGACAGGCTGAGCGGCAGCAGGCGGCTGGCGGCGTTCCACAGGCCGTTGCCGATCACCGAAGCCCCCAGGGCCACGGCCAGGCTGACACCCCAGAACAAGCCCCAGGCGCTGGAGGCATGCCCCGCCCCGCCGACGAGGAAGGCCGGAACGATCAGCACCAGCGACAGCGCGCCGGTGACCACCCCGGTCAGCAGCGACCACTCATGGCTGTTGAAACTCGGCGTCGCGGCCAGCCGCCGGGCGTTCCAGACGGCGTAGACCGTCCAGCAGGCCAGGGCCAGGACGGCCCCCAGAACGCCCAGGATCAGGCGTGGCGCGGGCGCGCCCTCGCCGCTCCTGAACACGTCGACATTGATGCAGACCACCCCGGCCGCCAGCAGGGCCAGAGGCGCGGCCAGGCGGCGGAGCGGCACACCCTCGCCGGGTCTAGCGCCGACCAGGGTGACCGTCACGGGCAAGAGCCCGATGATCAGCGAGGCCGCCGCCACCCCGGCGTTCTGCACGGCCACGGCCAGGCCGACATAGTAGATCAGGTTGCCCAGCAGGCTCAGCAGGGCCAGGTCCCGCCAGTCGCGACCCGTCATGCGTCCGAATACCGCCATGGCCGTAGGGGCCAGCAGCACCAGCGACGCCAGGCCATAGGCCAGATACCGCCCAGCGGTCATCTGCAGCGGCGTGAAGTCGACCAGCAGCAACGGCGCCAGAAACACCCCGCCCCAGAAGGCGCCGGCGATCAGGCCGCAGAGCAAGCCCAGGGTGAGGCGGCGGGGGTCGGTCATGGCTGAGCTTTAGCAGAGCCACGGGCGATGGGGCTTGGCGAATGCTCCGAGACACCCTGCGCGGGCTGTTGTCACCCACAACGCTTCCAGACACGGCGCCGGTTTACCCGCGCCGCTCAAGGCCTAAGCTGACCGGTTCAACAGGAGCTATCGATGTCTGGATTCGTCCCTGGTCGCCGGGTGCTTGCCCCGCTTGCGGCGCTCGCGCTGCTGGGTGCGGGCGGCGCGGCCCACGCAGCGTGCGCGGTGGGCGTTCCGGGCGTCACTGGCCGGGTCGATATCGGACAGACCGGCCGCCCGCTGCTGCTGCATCGCCCAGCCGGGCTGGATCCTGCCGCCGCCCCGCTTGTGATTCTGCTGCACGGCAGCGGCGGGACCGGCGCCAAGATGCTTCAGGCTTCCAGGCTTGAGGCCACGGCTGATCGCGCGGGGTTCATCCTGGTCGCCCCGGACGCCGGGATTCCGGTGGGCGCGGGCTTTGCCTGGAACATCCCCGGCGTGCCGACCGTGACCGGCAAGATCCCGGACGCTTCGGACGCCGATGACGTGGCCTATCTGGCCCGGATCGTCGACAGCCTGGCGGAGGATGGCTGCATCGACCGCGCGCGGGTCTATGTCACCGGCCTGTCGGGCGGCGGACGCATGGCCTCTTGGCTGGGCTGCGTGGAGTCGGCGCGCTATGCGGCCATCGCTCCGGTGGTGGGTCTGCGGGCCGGCAATCCGACGGCGGGCAATCCGCAGGAGCCTGATCCCGCCACCTGTACGCCGTCGCTGCCCATGCCGGTCATCGCCTTCGCCGGCGACAAGGACACCGTCAATCCGATCCAGGGCGGCGGTACCGGCTACTGGCAGTACACCATGAACGCCGCCGAGCAGCGCTGGGCCGCCCTGAACGGCTGCCAGACCGCCCCGACCACGCGGTGGGTCGCGCCGGGCGTCTATGAGGAGCGCTATTCAGGCTGTCGGGGCGAGGCCGAAGTGGTGGGTCGGATCACCGTGGGCGGCGCCCATGTCTGGCTGGCCGACAACGACGCCCTCTGGGCCTTCGTGTCGCGGTATCGGCGGGACTAGACCCTAGCCGTGCCCGGGCATGGCCAGGGGCTCGCCGGCGTCCTGGACCAGGCGGCGGGCCTGTTCGAGGGCCGCGTCGATATCGGCCTCGATGAACTCGACCTGCAGGTCGGTCAGCGGATGCGGCGCGGCGATGGTCTCGCGCAGATAGTCGCGGCGCTCAGGCTCGGTCATCGACCACCAGCCGACGGTGTGGCCTTCCTCGATCACCGCGTCGCCCATGGCCAGCAGGTCGTCGGTGTCGAAGATCGGCTGGCCCGGGCGCTCGGGGAACCACTGGCCGTCGTCGGGCAGGGCCTTGTCCAGTTGCTTGAGCAGGGCCGCCAGCCACGGGCTGACCAGCAGCGGCTTTTCATAGCCGTCGCCGAACTTGGCGCGCAGCAGCAGGTCGTAAAGCAGCTCCAGGCCCGCCTCGCCCTGGAAGGTGACGGTCTGGGCGGCGGGGTCGAACTTGAAGACGTCGGACATGGGGAATCTCTTGGTCGGGCTATCGTCTGATAACCCGACTCGGCGACGTTTCGCCTACAGCTGATCCAGCCCGTACACCGCGTGCAGGGCGCGCACAGCCAGTTCGGTGTAGGCCGCGTCGATCAGGACGCTGATCTTGATCTCCGAGGTGGAGATGACCTGGATGTTGATGTTCTTCTCGGCCAGGGCCTGGAACATCGACTGGGCGACGCCGGCGTGGCTGCGCATGCCGACCCCGATCACCGACACCTTCGAGACATCCTCGTCGATGGCCACGGCCTCGAAGCCGATCTCTTTCTGGGCGGCGGTGACGATCTCGACGGCGCGCTGGGCGTCGCGCTTGCCGACCGTGAACTCCATGTTGGCGGTGTCGGCGCTGCGGGCGCGCGACTGCACGATCATGTCGACGTTCACATTGGCGTCGGCGAGGCGGCCGAAGATCTGCGAGGAGACGCCCGGATGGTCGGGCAGGCCCAGCAGGGTGATCTTGGCTTCGTCGCGGCTATAGGCGACGCCCGAGACGATGCGCTTTTCCATGATTTCTTCCTCGTCGCAGACGATCGTACCTTGGCCCGGGGCTTCGCCCGGTTCGACGAAACTCGACAGCACCCGCACCGGGACGCGATGGGCCATGGCCATCTCGACCGAGCGGGTCTGCAAAACCTTGGCCCCCAGCGAGGCCATTTCCAGCATTTCCTCATACGAGATCTTGGCCAGCTTGCGGGCCTTCTTCTCGATGCGCGGGTCGGTCGTATAGACGCCGTCCACGTCGGTATAGATATCGCAGGCGCCCTTGACGGCGGCGGCGATGGCCACGGCGCTGGTGTCCGAGCCGCCCCGGCCCAGGGTGGTGATGCGGCCGTCGCTGGTGACGCCCTGGAAGCCGGCGATCACGGCGATCTGGCCGGCCGCGAAACAGGCCTCCAGATTGGCCGGCGGAATGTCTTCGATGCGGGCGCGACCGTGGGCGGTGTCGGTCAGGATCGGCACCTGCCAGCCCAGGAACGAGCGCGCGTCCAGACCCATGTTGCGCAGGGTCATGGCCAGCAGGCCGGCGGTGACCTGCTCGCCCGAGGCGACGATGGCGTCGTATTCGTCGTCCGACTCGGGAAGGCCAGGCGCGGCGCGGCCGGCGCCGTCGGTCCAGGCGACCAGCTCATTGGTCTTGCCGGACATGGCCGAGACCACCACCGCGACCTGCTTGCCGGTCGCGACCTCGGCGGCGACCAGACGGCCCACCCGACGGATGCGCTCCAGGTCGGCCACCGAGGTGCCGCCGAACTTCATCACCAGACGAGACACGTCTTCAAACCCTCAAGCGATAGCGGTTTTTTCTTGCGCCCACGCGGCCGGATCACTCCCCGCCGCGCAAGCCCCGGCCTTCTAGCGGCGCAATGGCGCAACGGCAATGTCGCGGGCCTGTCTTTTTTCGCCGACGATGTCGCATGGCGGCCGGCGTGGTAGACAGGCGACATGACCCAAGCCGCTTCGCCCGACGCGCCCCCCTCCTGGTCCATCGACCCCGCCGACGTGGCGCGGTTCTCGGCCATCGCCGCCGAGTGGTGGGACCCCAAGGGCAAGTTCGCGCCGCTGCACGTGTTCAATCCCTGCCGGCTGGCCTTCATCCGCGAGCAGGCCGTGGCGCGGTTCGACCGTGACACCAACGCCCGCGCGCCGTTAGAGGGCCTGAGCCTGCTGGACATCGGCTGCGGCGGCGGACTGCTCAGCGAGCCGATGGCGCGGCTGGGCTTTACGGTCACGGCCATCGACGCCTCGGAAAAGAACATCAAGACCGCCGCCACCCATGCCGCCGAACAGGGGCTGGAAATCGGCTATCGCCCCGCCACGGCCGAACAGCTGCTGGCCGAGGGCGCCGGGCCGTTCGACGTGGTGCTGACCATGGAGGTCATCGAGCACGTCGCCGATCCGGGCGCGTTCCTGCGCACCTGCTCGCAGCTGCTCAAGCCCGGCGGCCTGATGATCGTGGCCACCCTGAACCGCACGCTAAAGGCTTTGGCCCTGGCCAAGATCGGGGCCGAATACGTGCTGCGCTGGGTGCCCGCCGGCACCCACGACTGGAAGCAGTTCCTGAAGCCGGACGAGCTGCGCGCCTTCCTGGCCGGCGAGCCGGTGCAGATGCAGGGCCCCTTCGGCGTGACCTACAATCCCCTGACCGGCCGGTGGAGCCGGTCCAGCGACAGCGACATCAACTATATGATGACGGTCACTCGCGACTGACATAACCTTGGGTTGCTCACAACCTGAGGCCTCAATGCTCCTGCCCCTGCTGTTCCTGCTGGCCGCCAGCATTCCCGGCCCCATCCAGGGCGATTTCGATCACGACGGCCTGGCCGACACCGCGCGGATCAGCCGGACCGGGCGCGATATCTACAAGCTGGAAATCACCCGGGGCGCCGCTCCGGGCATATTGACGAGCCTGTCGCTGCAGCTCTCGCCGCCGGACTATTTCAAGCTGGCCAGCGCCCAGGACGGCGTCGCGACCGCCTGCGGCAAGGGCATGGGCGCCAAAAGCCAGCCCTGCCCGCATCCGAAGGTGGACCTGAAGCAGGGCGACCTGCTGTTCGGCTATAGCGAGGCCTCGGAGGCCGCCGTCCTCTGGGATGGCGGGACCTTTCACATCGAATGGCTAACCGACTGACCCTCGGCGGAACCTTCACCTTCGCCGGGCTTTCCCTTGGCACAGGGACACTGTGAAGGATTGGCGACCCCATCGGGGGATGGCCGTTGATCCGTTCGACCGAACGGAGAGCACCACCATGACATCGAAATATATCGCCGCGCTGATGGCCACCACGGTCGCCTTCGGCGCCGCCGCCCCGGCCCTGGCCCAGACCGCCAGCGCCCAGGCCGCCTATCAGCAGCGTCTGGACACCTATCAGGACCAGCGCGCCGACTATCGCACCCAGATCGCCGACTACGACGCCAAGCAGCGCGCCTATGAAAAGGATCGCGTCGCCTACGAAAAGTCGCGTCGTGACTACGATCGCCGCTATGGGGCCGGCGCCTATGACCGTCGCTATCCGCAGTATGCGACGCGCTATTCCTCGGCCAACTATCAGACCAGCAGCGCCTATTACGCCGAACAGGCCGCCTTTGAGCGCGACCGCCAGACCTATGAGCGCGACCGTCGCGCCTATGATCGTCGTCGGGGCGCCGGCGCCTATGACCGTCGCCATCCGAAGATCGCCGCGCGCTTCAATGTCAGCGGCCCCGCCTATGCCAACAACAACGCCTATGACGCCCAGCGCGCCCAGTGGGAACGCGACCGCGCCGACTATGACCGGGCCCGCGCCGACTATGATCGTCGCTATGGCGGCGGCGCCTATGATCGCCGCTATCCCGACTATGCGACCCGTTACAGCGCGCCCTATGCCGGCGGTCAGTACGGCGCCAACACCTCTTACAATGAACCCTGCCGTCAGGACGCCAAGCGCAACGCCACCGTCGGCGGCGTGATCGGCGCCCTGGCCGGCGGCGTGGTCGGCTCCAACGCCGCCGCCCGTAACGCCAAGCCGGAAGGCACGGTCCTGGGCGCCCTGGTCGGGGCCGGCATCGGCGCCGCCATCGGCAACGCCTCGGCCAAGTCCAAGTGCGACACCCGCGGCAACTACTGGACCTATGACGAGACGGTCCCCTACCGCGAGGCGGCCTATAACGGCGGCAATTACAGCAGCCGCGGCGACGAGCGCTGCCGTCTGGCCCCCGCGCCGACGGAATACAACGGCCGCACCGAGACGCGTTACATCCGCGTCTGCCCGGACGCCGAAGGCCGCTTCCGCGTCGAAGGCTAGGCTGCACGGCGACGGGGGTTTTGGCCCCCGTCGCCGACCAGCGTCGGAATCCCGACCGTCGCCATAGAACCGACATGCGTCTGGGACGTTATGACGGTCAGGGACACCACAAGAACAATCGGAGCCCGCCATGCGCGCGCAAACCAAAGCTATCGTTATCGCTCTTTCTCTCGCCTTCACGGCGTCGACCGTGGCCGTCACGGCGGCTGAAGCCCAGTCTGGCTCGCGCTACCGCGTGAAGGTCTGCAACAAGACCAAGGGCACCAAGGGCACGGTCATCGGCGGTCTGACGGGCGGCACGCTCGGCGCCGCTGTCGCCGGCGGCGGCAACAAGACTGAAGGCGCTCTTCTGGGCGGCGTTGTCGGCGCTGTCGCCGGCAACCAGATCGCCAAGAAGAAGAAGTGCCACTACGAGTACCGCTATCGCCGCTAGGCCTTAGCCCGCAGCACGACCAGAACGCCCCGGTGAAAGCCGGGGCGTTTTGCGTTGGCGGTCACGCCGTGATGGCCTTCGTCCCGCGCCTCAGCCACAGCTCCGCCGCGAGCAGGTTCGGAACCCAGGCCAGGAACGAAATGGCGCGGTACCAGGGGACAAATGGCAGGTCCAGGATCATGACCAGCGGCAGGTAAAGCCGCAGGGTGACGGCGGCCAGGGTCAGCGCCCAGGAGCGGATCATCCACCGGCGGTGCTCTGCGAAGCGGCCCTGCACGGCCGCGCGCCAGCCCAGAAGGTTCGCGGCGATCCAGAGGACGGCGAGACTTCCGAAACCCGCCGAAGCGATGGGCCCCGCCGAGGAGGCGGCCGCCAGGATCAGGCCCGCCCCGCCGCCGACCAGACAGGCCATGACATAGACCCGACCGATCCAGCGATGCGGCGGGCTCGCGCCCCGGCGCAGGCCGGGCAGGAACTGCAACGAGCCCAGCACCAGCGCCGTGACCGAGCCGGCGATGTGGATGAAGAGCCACGGAACCCCCAGCGGGTTGCCCAGCGCCTCGCCCGGCGTCCGTGGCGGATGCAGCAGATAGCGCGTGGAATAGGCGGCGATCCCCAGACAGAGGAGGGCCAGGAACATCCAGCCGATGCGGGCGGGCCACGACAGGGGTCTTGTCGCGAGCGGTGCGAGGGTGGCGGTCAAGTGATGGGTCCTTGTGGCGGTTTGGCCAAACCTCGTTGCCGACCGGACGGCGGCTCGCTAGGCCTTGCTTCGCGAACGGCGCCAGGGCTTCGCGAGCGGGACAGCATGGACGGCAAAGCAGGGGAACAGATTGAGACGACCACGGCGCGGCGGTGGCTGACCGACCTCGCCGTGCTGGTCGTGATCGGCCTGCTGATGGGATTTCTGGGTCCGTTCGCGTCGGAGCGCGTGCCGATCGTGGTGCGCTATGCCTACTGGATGATCTGCATGGTCGGCGGCGGGCTGATCGGGATCGCGGCGGATGAGCTGCTGAGCCTGCGCATGGCCGCAACCTGGCGACGGGTGGCGGCGGTCTCGACGCTGGCGACGCCGCCGGTGACGCTGCTGGTGCTGACCACCCAGCACCTCCTGACGGACGGAGCGTTCAGCGGGTGGGCCTACCGGTGGCTGCTCTGGCAGGTCTGGCCCATCCTGCTGGCGGTGATGGTGGTCCGCGCCCTGGTCTGGCGGCGCGCGCCCACGCGGGTCGAGACGCGAACCATCGTCGCGCCCCCGCTGCCCGAGGCCGAAGCAGCCTTTCGGCGCCGGCTTTCGGCCAAGCGGCGCGGCGCGCGGCTGATCGCCATCGAGGCCCATGACCACTACCTGAAGGTCCACACCGACGCCGGCGCGGAGCTGATCACCCTGCGTTTCGCCGACGCCCTGGACGAGCTGGCGCGGGCCCATGGCTGGCGTGTCCACCGGTCCTGGTGGGTTGCGGCGGACGCGGTGGAGGATGTGCGCTGGCGGCGCGGCGCGGGCGAGATGCGCCTCGTCGGCGGTCTCGCGGTCCCCGCGAGCCGAACCTATGGCCAGGTGCTGAAGGAAGCCGGCTGGTTCTAGCGCAGCCGACAGCCGCTCAGCGCTGCAGGTCGCCGGCCATCGCCGTGGCGATTCTACCGATCTGGGTCATGCCCGAGCCATCATCCCGGACGCTGTAAACCCCGCGCAGATAGGCCAGGTCGAAGGCCGTGAGTCGCTTGGCCGCCTCGCCCGACGGGCCTTGGGCGAAGAGATTCAGGATCGACTTGTACCCCGTCAGGTCAGCTTCCGGCTTGATGTCTGTCAGGGACACCAGCGCGATATAGTCGGCGATCGCCCCTACCTCGACACCATCGGCCTGACTGGCGTCCACCACGATCAGCGAGCCCCGGATGGCGCTGCGGGTGGGCTGCTTTATCCGGCTTCCCGGGCTCCTTATCTCGGGAGCGGCGTCAGGATCACCGACGACCGACGCTGATCCCCAACTTGGGATCACGACCACGCTATTCCACCAGCGTACGGGCCGGGTGTTCGCCATGAACCGCTGGATCTGGATCGGCGTCGCCGGTTCAAAATGGATTTTCCGGCGGTCACGCGCCTGCAGGAGCATCACCTGCGGCTCTCGCGAAAACAGCACCAGAAGGTTTGGAGAGCAGGACTTTTTCTCGAACTGCACCCCGACCTGCGCGCCCACTTCGCGAATGCGGGAGGCGACATAGGTATTGACCTCGACCGGAGCGCCAGAGACCAGCGGGCAAAGGCGATTGGGTCGTCGCGAGATCTGACCATCGGACGAAAGCGCCGAAGCCGCGCGAACAAATTCGAGCAGATTTTTCCGATTTGTGGCGCGAACCGTAACGCTATCGACAGTCGCTTGCGGGTCCGCTCCTGTCGTTTGAGCCTTTACCGGAACGCCGCTGAACAGGACCGCGCCGCCAAACAGGATCAGAAGCAGTCTGTTCATCTCGGTTCCGCCAGACGCTCATAACGGGCATGAGGCATTAGACACGATCTGGGATTGCCTTCAAGCGCAGGTCAAAGCCCGCGTTCAAAGGGACTGGCCCGGCCAGAGCGCCCGGTGAAAACTGGAGCGTTTTGCATCCCGACGCCGTCTAAGGCAGCCGGGGCGCCGGCAGGTCGCGACCGTTCTGGTGCAGCGTCAGGCTGATGGCCCTGCCGTCGGCGCCGAGGACGAAGCTGGCTCTGGCCGGAACCACGGTCCAGATCACCTCGGTCGGGCTTTGCGGAAAGATCTCGAAGACCGGCTGGCCCGTCAGCTGGGCAAGCAGCCGCCCCTCCTGGCGCGTCACCGTCATGATCATCCCCGGCGCCAGGGCATAGCGGCCGACCAGGGCGTCCAGCGCCGCGGGCGAAAGCGCTACGATCTTGACCGGCGGCGGCGCGGCCGCCGGTTCCGCGCCGTCGGCCAGCCGGGGCGCGGGCGTGTTCCGGCCATTCTGGTGCAAGGTCAGAGCCGTGGCGCGGCCATCCGCGCCGACGTCAAAGGTCATCTGGGCGTCGACGATCCGGGTGAAGAAGCGGGTCGCCCCCTCGGCGAAGAACTCGATACGGGGCTGGCCG
>Ga0209023_10001132_pt1 | contig 36732 bp, 25 predicted proteins | sample LakOneMetagenome_FD_187468 | JGI IMG/M metagenome (GOLD analysis project Ga0209023, IMG submission 187468) | Freshwater and sediment microbial communities from Lake Erie, Canada (SPAdes) (version 2) | ecosystem: Environmental > Aquatic > Freshwater > Lentic | place: Lake Erie, Canada...
TCGTTTCTAAACGGCATTTTCACGGGGCTGATCGCGAGGTTTAATTCCAATGGCTCGCTGGATACGACGTTTGGCACAAACGGCTCGACCACCGCCGCGATCTCCGGTGTTTTCTCACTCGCTCTCCAATCCGACGGTAAGATCGTCGCTGCCGGGACTCAAGGCTCCGATCCCGCGTTTGCGGTCGCACGGCTTAATCCGAACGGCTCGCCTGACGCTACTTTCGGCACAAATGGCGTAACCACCTTTCATCCGACCTTTAACGATCAAAGCTGGTTCGTAAAGGTCCGATCGGATAACCAACTCTTCGTCGGCGGCCACTCGCAGGCCGTTCAGGGCGATGCACGCGGGATTCTGCTGCGTTTCGGTGCCGATGGAATGCTCGGCCAGAGCGTGCTCTATCCCGAGCAGAACGCATTTTGGAACATGGGATTTCAGCCGGACGGCAAACAGCTAGTCGTCGGGGCTAGTTTCGTCCCGTCTTCCGGATTTACGATCAAACGATTTATCGATGTCAATGTCCCGGATACCACGTTTAACGGCGGTGCGGTAACGGTAAAGTTTCTGGCCGCGAATATCCCCGAGGTGTCCGGCGTCAACGCCATCGCAATGACCCGCGATAACAAGATCGTCGTCGCAGGTTCCGTGACCGAGCAAAATAATACAACTGCCGGATGGCGATGGGCAGTGACGAGGATGTATTCAGGGTTGCAGGCACCGCACCCAGAACGTTTTGATTTCGACGGTGACGGCAAAGCCGATCTATCCATCTTTCGCCCTTCGAACGGCGAGTGGTGGTATCAAAAGTCCTCAAACGGCGGCAACACAGCGGCACAATTCGGCTCCGGGACCGACGTTATAACGCCCGGCGATTACACCGGCGATGGCAAAACCGACATGGCATTCTGGCGGCCGTCAACGGGTGCTTGGTTCGTCCTCCGAAGCGAAGATTACTCGTACTACTCCGCCCCATTCGGCACGACCGGCGATATTCCGCGTCCGTCAGATTATGACGGTGACGGCAAGACGGACTTCATTGTCTATCGGCCTACAACCAATGTCTGGTATCGCATAAATAGCATCGGGATAAACTCATTTCGCCCGTTCGGCAGCGTCGGGGACAAACCCGTAACCGGTGATTTTGACGGCGATAGCAAATCTGACGTCGCGATCTTCCGGCCTTCCACGGGAGACTGGTGGTACCAATCATCGACCAACAATGCTCAGCTGGCGGTTCGCTGGGGAATTTCGACCGACCTTCCCGTACCCGCCGACTATGACGGCGACAGCAAGACCGATCTCGCCGTATACAGGCCATCGAATGGAACTTGGTACATAATCAACAGCTCTAACGGCTCAACCACAACGCTAAATTTCGGCCTATCTACCGACAAGCCAGTCCCCGCCGATTATGACGGCGACGGAAAGGCCGACATCGCGGTATTCAGACCATCTACCGGCCTTTGGTACATAATGCGTTCGACTGCGGACCTTGCAGCACTGCAATTTGGGCTTTCGACTGATCTTCCGGCTCCAGCGGCATATTTGCCCTAGCAAGATGCCAGTAAAATCGGTAAGATAGTTAAAAACACGACCGAATACATCAATTTTAATTTAAGAGGTACAAAAAAAGATGTTGAATCACAGAAATTCTCTCATGATCGTCCAGATCATTTTGTTGGCCGTATTTTCTTTCAGCTCCGCATTTGCAGCAGGGGAAATTGACTCGGCGTTTAACGCCGGAACGAACACTTCCGGTTCCGTCCGCCGACTAACACAACAGCCCGACGGGAAGATCCTCGTAACCGGACAATATACGACCCTGAACGGTACAACGCGTAATTCTCTTGCCCGTGTAAACGCTGATGGCACGTTAGATGCATCGTTTGTTCCATATTTCAATAATGCCGTACAGCAAAATATCAATGATTTAGTCGTTCAGCCCGATGGCAAGATACTTGTCGGGATGACCTTTGGCTCTGTTCTGGTTCGCCTGATGCCGGATGGTTCGCAGGATTCCAGCTTCTCAACCAATATCCAAGCGGATCGAGGCGTCTTAGATATCTTTCTCCAGTCAGACGGAAAGATATTGATCGTCGGCAGCATTAAGTTTAACGGCAACAACAGTGATTGGTCGATCGTGCGCTTAAATTCGGACGGCTCGGTAGACCAGAGTTTCACCAAAAGCTTTACTGTTTTCCCGATCTATCGTGTCTTGCAGCAGCCTGATGGAAAGATCTTAGTCGCTGGCCTTTTCACGGAAATTCTCAGCACACCGCGGGCACGGATCGCCCGTTTGAATGCGGATGGCACACTCGATGCGACTTTTGTGCCGCCGACTGGAACAGATGCTGTCATAAATGCTATCGAATTGCAGCCGGATGGAAAAGTAATTATCGGCGGTGCTTTTTCGACGCTTGACGGAACTAGTTCACGAGCTGGGATTGCCAGATTAAATTCCAACGGTTCGATCGATACGTCCTTTTCCCAAAGCACAAACAACACCGTTCAAACGGTCAAGTTACAGCCGGACGGGAAAATATTGGTCGGCGGATATTTTACTTCGATCGCCGGAATGTCGCGTCAACGTATCGCAAGACTGAGTTCGAACGGATCGGTGGATCTGTCGTTCGAGCCCGTGGCTAACGAACTGGTCATCGACATAAATCTACAAACAGATGGCAAGATCCTCGTCGGTGGCACTTTTACCAGCATCAACAGCACGCCGAAAGTAAAGATAGTCAGGTTGCTCAACAATATCACTCCATCGCTACGACTATTCGATTACGATGGCGACGGAAAGGCCGACATTTCTGTCTTCCGTCCGTCGGAGAACAAATGGTATGTCCTGCGAAGTTCAGACCAAAGTGTAACGCAGCAAGTATTTGCTCTTTCGGGTGATGTTGCCGTTCCCGCGGACTACGATGGCGATGGCAAGACCGACATAGCTATATACCGTTCTTCGTCGTCTGACTGGTGGTCGTCTAGTTCGACTAACGGATTGCAGATCTCCGCCCACTGGGGCCAAGCAAATGCTATCGCCCGTCCATCCGATTTCGACGGCGACGGAAAATCAGATTACATCTACTTTCTACCGTCCAATTCGACATGGTATCGATACGGCTCGACCGTCGGCGCTTCGTACGTCAATTTTGGCTTGGCTGGCGATAAACCTGTCATAGGCGATTTTGACGGCGATGGAAAATCGGATGTTGCGATCTTCCGACCATCGACAGGCGATTGGTGGTGGCAGTCAAGCGTTGACAACGGCCAACGGGCGACGCACTGGGGAATCGCAACTGACGTACCGGTCCCGGCAGATTACGATGGCGATGGTAAAACTGATTTCGCGGTCTATCGCGCATCCACCGGCACTTGGTATGTGTACAACAGTGCGACGCTTTCGTCGACCATTCTGAAATTCGGTCTGGCAGAAGACCGTCCGGTTCCGGCGGATTACGATGGTGACGGAAAATCGGACATTGCTGTGTTCCGTCCATCGACGGGACTGTGGTATCAAATGCGATCAACTGCGGGATTTGCTGCAGTGCAATTCGGTATTTCTACTGACATCCCGACGCCTAACGCCTTTGTTCCTTAGCCTCTAGAATGAGATGCCGTCACTTTAGACGATTTTGATCACAGGTCGTCAGTTCGCGGCCTGTGATCAAAGATCACTTACACCTAACATATCCCCGAATACCGACCGTAACATCGGCGAGAAGGTCTTTTCCGACAACAGGCGCTCATATCTAATGGTCATCGAGAGCTTGCCGAGGCCGAACAAAGGTCCGTGGATTAACGTATGATCTTAGTTGAGAGGCTAATTAAGACCAAATATGAACTGTCCAAAATGTGGATCGCCAACCGTCGCCGACCAACAATTTTGCCGATCATGCGGTTTTCAGCTTATGTCTGACCCGCCGCGAGGCATTAATCCGCGGCTCATTGGCCTGGTGATGGCGTTTGCGGGAATCATGATCTCGATGGCAGCGACGATGATCGGTATTCGCGTAGCGGTTTTTATTGGAGTGTTTATTTCAATTACAGGTATGTTCTTTGTCGCGGCATATCCGATGCTCCGCTCCTCCTTTAAGCGACAAAAGAAAACAGCATTACCGCAAGAATCTCTGCCCAATGCCCCAACAACCAAAAAACTGTCGCCCATCGGAGATTTTGAGTACGTTCCCGTAAGCGTTACGGAAAGCACAACCAATCTGCTAAAGGAACCCGCCCAAAACACCACCCCCAAATAGTACCAATAATAGTTCTAAGGGCTATAAAAGCTCCGAATGCACCCCTGTGTAACCTAACGCACATAAATGCACCTCGATCTCTGCTAGCTTATTACATCGAGGAGAGATCATATTTATGACAGAAGAAAATAGCACAGGAAGCAACGCCGTTTGGGCGATCGCACTGATAATTGTTGTAGCGATAATCGCGGCAGTAGTCTATTACAGTGGGGTTTTAAAGACGAGCCCAAATAAAAAGAGCGAGGTTGATATAAACATAACGGCCCCGGCAGCTCCGGCTCGATAGTTAGAAGATAACAAAAACGAATCAATGGAGGCTGCACGTGGAGCCTCTATTTTTCGTGTCCAGAGATGTATTTACCGAGGATGCGGTCGTATTGTTCTTTTACGACCATATAGCATTCACAGGCAGCGTTAAGCATGTCCCGTTTGTTCAAGATCGTTATTTTGCCACGGCTATAGTCGATCACGCCTCGGTGTTTTAGTTGTCTTGCGGCAAGCGAAATGCTTTCGCGACGAACCCCCAAAACCGAGGCTATCTGGGCGTGCGTCATTTTAAATGACTTAGTCTGCAGGTTATCCTGGCTCACCAAAAGATATCTGCAGATCTGTTGTTCGAGCGAATGGAGGCGATTGCAGATCGCACTCTGCGATATCTGGGCGATCAGCGTTTGGGTGTATGCCATAGCGATCTCTTGAAACGCCGGGGACGACTCGAACTGCTTTTCCACATCCGCCGCTTTTATTCGATAGGCCTGTCCAGCACGCTGCACTACCGCCCGCTTTGCCATTCTCGCGTCACCGACGAACGTTACGATGCCGACCATGCCCTTTCGCCCGGTCATCCCAACTTCTATTGAAACGCCGTCCTCAGTCTCGTAAAGAAGACAGATCATTGCCGTGGTCGGAAAATAAACATACTTCCGCTTTTCTTCCATCTCCCACAGAGCCTCATCCATCTCCAGATCCACAAGTTCCAAAAGCGGCAGGAGTCTTTTGAGATCAGCCGCGGGCAACGCCGCAATGAGTTCATTATCAACCGGTTCCGATGGTTCAACTATCTGGGCTTTCATATCAAGATCCGTATCAAAATCGTTTGAAACCATTCAAATGTCTAAGCGACACAATAGCACCTTTTTACCTGTATGTAAGGCTCCTAACTTACGAATAGACTTCACTGAGTTACGCTGACACTCGCGTAACGTGGAGCACAAACGGCAATGGGGGGTATCAAATCGGGCTTTTCAATCATTTGATATCCCTCTAAGCCGCACGACCTCCCACGCGGGGAGCCGGCAACGGCTCCTTTTTTCTCCGTCTTCTTTTCGCTTAAAAAAGCCTCAAAGACATAATAATGGCTTCTCCAAAGTAGGAGAAGCCAAAAGTCGAATTCGAGGATGCATTTAGTTAACCGCTTTCGAACTAAGCTCCGACACGTTCAGCTTTACCTGAGCATAAACCTCGGCCATCGATAGCTTACAGTTGATCGATTCGAGCGTGATGACATCGTCGCGTTCGTTATAGATACGATAGATCCATTGTTTTGCGTTCTGGCGAGCGTAATGCTCGACACGCATCTCGTTTTCGTTAACAAGCAGGCACTCTTTGATCTTCGGGATCGCCAGAAATCCTTCGAGCTTTTGCTGACGGTCGGTCGATTTCGCAATACCCGAAAAAATTTCGATAACTACCGTTGGGTTTACTAGTAACTCTGAGCGATCGTCCGAAAACTGAGGTTCGCCGTTTACGACAACAACATCAGGAAAGCAGATCGAGCTTTGGCCGATTCGCACTTGCATGTCACTCGCATACAATTCGCACGTACTGCGATGAATTCTACTGCCGATCGCGATCGTGAAATTCGTCGCGATCATATTATGCCACCGGTTCGCGGCCGCTTTGCTTACAATGCGGCCATCGAGAAATTCGTTTTTGACTACATCCCGTCTTTCGGATTGAAGGATATTTTTTGATTTCGTTGTTTCGATCGAGGTTTGATTCATAAGGCGGTACTACTCCTAAATAAGATTGCCAATGACCGGGGAGAGCGGAATAAAAAGGCCAGGGACTTTGCGTGGACAAATTTGTTTGCAAAAATAGTGTGACACACGCACGGGCGATGTATCAAGGAAAATTTGATGAAACTTGAGCAGTTGGCACAACTCACCAATTCGATGATCGAGCGCGGCTCGCCCGACTCCGAGATCACCTCGACCGCCGGAATGGACATTGCGGGGCCGGGCGATATCACCTTTTTGGCGAACCCAAAATACACGCCGCAGGTCAATGACACAAAGGCGACCGCGATCTATTTGAACGAAAACGTCGTCGTTGAAAGGACCGATATCGCCGTACTCCGTTCCGCCGATCCATACGTTTCGTACACGCTCGCAATGCGTCTATTTTTCCCCGAACCGCCGATAAACCCCTTTGTTCACCCGTCTGCGGTAATTGACCCGACAGCTATCGTCGCAATCGATGTCGAGATCCACGCAAACGCCGTGATCGGTGCCAATTGCACGGTTTCCGGCGGCGTCCGCATCATGCCAAATGTCACACTCTATGAACGCGTGACCATCGGCGAAGGAACAACGATACATTCCGGTGTTTCCGTACGCGAGGATTGCGAGGTCGGCCGCAACTGCATTATTCACAACAATTCGACTATCGGCTCCGACGGTTTTGGTTACGCCAAAACCGCCGAAAAACGCTGGCTCAAGATCCCACAAACCGGCCGCGTCGTGCTCGAAGACGATGTCGAGATCGGTGCAAACACTGCGATCGACTGTGCGTCCGTCGGCGAAACTCGAATAAAACGCGGTGCAAAGATCGACAACCTTGTCCAGGTCGGCCATTCCTGCACCGTCGACGAAGACGCTCTCATCTGCTCACAAACCGGACTCGCCGGCAGTTCGCACATCGGCAAACGCGTTATCCTCACAGGCCAGGTCGGAATTGCCGGACATCTAAGGGTCGGCGATGACGCAGTTTTAACCGCAAAATCCGCCACCTCGCACGATGTCGAACCTGGCAAGATCATGTCCGGAGTACCCGCATTCGAAAACCGCGACTGGCTGCGCGCGACCGCGGCCTTTCGTAAACTGGGCGATATGGCAGGCAGATTGAGAAAGCTCGAGAAGCAAGTTTTCGGCGACAAATAAAATGCAAAAGAAAGAAAAGATCATTATTGTCCTCTGTGTAGTTGCCACGGTCGCGTCAGGTGTTTTGCATTACGCCGGAGCAAATGCAGTGCTTTCGTTTGTCATAACTGCAGGTGCATTGGCGTTACTCGCGATGCTTGTGGGCGACGCGACCGAGCAACTCGGCAGTAAAATGGGACCGGGTGCGACCGGCATTTTGCAGTCGGCTTTGGGAAATCTGCCGGAACTATTTGTTTGTATTTTCGCCCTTCGGGCTGGGCTGGACGAAGTGGTAAAAGCGGCACTGATCGGGTCGATACTTGGCAATTCTGTATTCGTGCTAGGCCTCGCTCTCTTTTTAGGCGGCCTGAAAAACGGAACACAGCGGTTCAAATCGGAGCCGCCCAAGATGATCACTGCTCTGATGTTGCTCGCGACCGCAGCCCTGATCGTGCCCACTCTCGCGAAAGAGCTCCACACGCCGGCCGAACCCCATATTGCGAGCCTGGACATCTTTCTCGCCATCATTTTACTAGTCTTGCTCGGTGCAAGCATTTATTTCTCGGTCAAAGGCGACCCGTCGGTTACCCCTGCCTTGACCGAAGGAGAACACGCAAAATGGTCGATGGCCATGACGATCGTCGTCCTCGCCGGAGCAAGCGGCGGAGCGGCTCTAGTATCGGACTGGTTTGTTGAAGCCTTACAGCCCGCAATGAAAACGCTTGGAATTTCCGAGGCATTTGCGGGTCTTGTCGTTGTTGCTGTCGCCGGCAATGCTATCGAAAACCTCATTGGCGTTCAGCTTGCGTGGCGCAATCAGACGGACTACGCTGTCAGCATCATTCTCAACAGTGGGCTGCAAATTTCGTTAGGATTATTTCCCGTTCTTGTGCTGCTTTCGTTCGTTTTGGGCGGAGCTGTCCTATCGTTCGTCCTCGCTCCGATGCTTCTTGCAGCATTGATATTGGCGGTCCTTGTTCCTGCGGTTATCGTTTACGACGGCGAATCGATCTGGCTCGAAGGCCTCGCTCTCGTCGGACTTTACGGCGTGATCGCCGCCGCATTTTGGTGGGGATAGGTCAGATGGCAGCCGCGGTTGGCAGTAGGCGGGCAAAAGATCTAGGATAATAAAATGGAAACATCGGATTCAGGCTACGACATCACACCGCTAACCGCAGAGGCCATCGAGCGTCTCGCTCAGGACCTTAATGAAGAAGAATACGGTATTCTCCTCAACCACGGCACCGAACCCGCGTTTTGCGGAACGCTGCTCGACAACAAACTCGAAGGCGTTTACGCGTGCCGTCTGTGTGGGCTGCCACTATTCGACTCAAAAAAGAAATTCAACTCCGGCACTGGCTGGCCGTCATTTTATGCGCCATTTGATAAGGACCATCTCACCAATATCGAAGACAACACCTACGGAATGCGACGTATCGAGATCCGCTGTGCCAGATGCGGCGGCCACCAAGGCCACGTCTTCCCTGACGGCCCGCCCCCGACTGGCCAGCGATATTGTCTAAATTCAGCGTCTCTCGAATTCTTCGAAGACGGCGAGGAAATTCCGCAGAAAAGTTAGCCGCAAAAAAAGCACAAAAGACACAAAGAGTTTTGAATCAGGTCTTTCCCTCTCCTCTTTGCGTCTTTTGTGCCTTTTGGCGGCAATAATTTCTACTTCCGATCCTTAAAACTATTAAACAGATCCGTATGCCTGCTCGTCAGCGGAACTATTCTTCCACCTATGAAGACATACTTAACGTTCGTCCTCGCATCGAGAATATCACCGTCTGCCACCACCAGATTTGCCATTTTTCCTGTTTCGATCGATCCCATTTGCGAATCCACCCCGAGGACTTGGGCTGCATAAAGCGTGACCGATTTCAACGCGTCTTCTTTCGAAAGGCCAAATCCCGCCGCCATTCCTGCCTGATAAGGCAGATCTCGGACCACCGCATTCTCGCTTCCGCTGGCGATACAATATTTGACGCCTGCGGCCTGCATTTTCCCGGGTGCCTCGAACAGCTCATCGTACGGGTCGTCATCCTGCACTGGTAATGCCCAGACGTTTGTATAGATCACTGAGATGTTGTTCTTCTTTAGCTCATCAGCCGCTTTCCACGCTTCTTCGCCCCCAAAAACTATGCCCTTGACCTTCATTTCAGCGACAAATTTCGCTACGCTGCGGATATCGCGTTCCCGTTCGGCGGTAAATATGATCGGCTTATCGCCACGCATATATGGTTCCATCGCTTCAAATCTAACATCCGAGGCAACATAAGGCAGAGTCTTGTCCTTTGCGTATGCATCGCGGGCACGCAGGTAGTTCTGTGCCGCCGTAAACAGTTTTTTCAGCTCATCAAGCTGTGTGTCGCGGCGTTTTACCGCTTCGCTGAATTCGATCGGCGGACCGCCGAATCCTCCCCCGCCAAAACCTCCAAACGTCGCGATTCGGGGAAAATTGATGACCAATCCAAATTCGCGAACAACCGCCATCTCGTCCTGCGTCGAGCCGTTGAGATTGATGACAGTTCCCTGCCCGGCGATCAGTCCGCCATTTGGAAACGACATCACGGTGGTAATTCCGTTGGCCCGCGTTACGTTGACATAGACGGAGTGCGGATTAACGCCCTTGATAGCTTTCGCGTTGGCGTTCATCGTCCCGACCTCGGCGACATCGACCGAAGCATTAACGCCCTGTCCTATCTCCGACAAACCGATATTCGTTCCCGCATCGATAATCCCCGGAAAGACGCTGAGGCCTTTTCCGTCAATCTTTTCCGCTCCCGAAGGCACCGAAACAGTTGCTCCGACCGCCGAGATCTTTCCGTTTTGAATAACGACCGTCCCATTTTCGATCACTGCCCCCGAAACCGTCACGATCCTCGCCCCGACGATCGCAAACGTCCCGGCACGCCCGGTCTGATTTTGCTCGGCCCCGTCATTTTGGGCTTTAACGGAGATGGAACCACAGATAAAAACAGACAAACACAGATAAAAGAAATATTTTGCCTTTTGACTTTTTAATTTTGCCTTCATTATTTGTTCCCTCCGTCGCCGTGTTCGGCATCATCGCGGTCGCCACGTCGTCTTTCACGCGGAACGGCAGGCGGAGTTCCGCCGCTTCCCGGAGCTTTGTTCACGTCTAATTTCTCAAGCGTCTCGCGTTCTTTGGCCATATCTAGCCGCATCTTTGCGTCCGCTGACCGGTCAAACAGAACCTCGCCCTCGACGATCGTCGTTTCAACCCGCGAGTAAACGCTGAACGGATGTCCGCTCCAAATCGCGATATCACCGTCCTTGCCGACCTCGATGGATCCTGTTCGTTTGTCAATGCCGAGCTGTTTTGCGGGATTAAGCGTGATCATTTTTAACGCGTCTTCCTCAGGAACGTTTCCGTATTTGATGACCTTCGCGGCCTCGATGTTGAGGCGTCGCATGCGTTCGTCATCGTCCGAATTGATCGAAACCACCACACCGTTCTTCCACAGAATGTAGGCGTTATACGGAATTGCGTCGTAGGCCTCGAGCTTGTAACCCCAGTAATCGGTAAATATCGAGACGCCCGTGCCGCGTTTTGCGATCTCGGGGGCGATCTTGTAGGCCTCGAGTCCGTGTTGGAGCGTTGCGACCTTGAATCCCATTTCGTCGGCGAGGAGCATCAGGTTAAGATGTTCGTCGCTGCGATAACCGTGAGCGTGAACGAGTCTTTTGCCTTCAAGAACCTCGACGAGCGGTTCGAGTTCGAGATCTTTTCGCGGCTGAACCTTTGTCTTGCCGGACTTAAAATCAGCCCACGCCTGTCTATAGTCCTTCGCTCGCAAAAACGCGTCCCGCATCGTCTCGATCACGCCCATTCGCGTTCGCGGATAACGCGGCGGTCCGTTCTGAGGACCAAACGTCGTCGAACGTTTCACGTTTTCGCCGAGCGCAAACTTGATTCCCGGCGGAGCATCGGCAATAGGGTAATCTTCGACCGGATGTCCCCATTTAAATTTGACCGTCGTGTTCTGACCGCCTATCGGATTGGCCGAACCATGCAGTAAATTCGCCGCAGTTACACCGCCGGCGAGTGCATGATAGATTGCGATGTCCTTCGGATTCAGCACGTCGCGAGTTCGCGTCATCGAGGTCACCGAATACGTTCCTTCGTTGATCGCATCGAGCATCGAGTGCGAGTGGCAATCGATGATTCCGGGCGTGACATACTTGCCCGTCGCATCGATCTCGCGGGTTCCTGCCGGAGCCGTCAATCCTTTGCCTATCTTTGTGATCTTGCCGTTCTGGATCAGGATGTCGGTCGCCGCAAGCGTCCCTTTTGCCGCCGTCATCACCGTCGCGTTCCTGATCAAAACGCTATTGCCGCCTGATTGAGAAAACACAGCGAGTGGCAAATTACCGAGAACGAGCAACGCCAAAATCAAATATGCTTGAATCTTTTTCATATCGTTAAATAAGTCCGAAATATCCGCTTACGGATTCCGTGTTCCCGAAAACGGCACCGATCCCTGCGGCGAATCTAATGTTCCGGAAATATTGTTTCCTACAACGGTTCCGCGCAGTGAAATGTCGATATTTTGCCCGCCAAATGGCACAGTCGCACTAAAACTGAACGAGTTTCCGTCAACTTTTCCGCCCGCGATAGTAGTCGTGCCGAGCGGCGACACCATCGTTCCGGTCAGCCCGCCACCTGTTTGCGTCAAATTCAACGTTGACGAGAGTGCCTGCCCAGGAATGTCGATCGTGATCGCGTACGAGCCGCTGATATTTGCCGGACTTCCCGCCGGACCGCCCGTACCCGGCCCTTTAACATCTTTCTTTGGCAGCTCTTTCTGCTCGAAAAGCTTGCCGTCAACAAATACGTGCGTCACAAACTTGTCTTTCCCAAGCAGATCGCCTTTAACGACCGCCAGATTCGCTATCTTTCCGGCCTCGATCGATCCCGTGCGGTTGTCGATGCCCAATAATTCGGCCGAACCAAGCGTCATCGCACGGATCGCAGCGTCTTTGCTCAAACCGTTTTCCACCGCTTTGCCTGCGTTGGAGAAAAAATCGCCAACCGATGCCGCTCCGCCGGACTGAAACGCGAATTTCACGCCCGCCGCAGTCAGTTTCGCCGCACATTTTGGTGTTTCCGCACGAAAACGTAAGGTTTCGAGCGTCTCAGGATCAGCTTCGGGCGAAGCCGACGTCGTGCGTTTCGGAAAATTAAGCGAAAGCAGGACCGGCACGTTCTGAGCTTTCAGACGATCCGCTACTTTCCAAGCTTCCTGCCCGCCCGCGATGATGCCGTTCAGTTTTAACTCCTTTATTAGGTCCAATGCCCTGATGATCTCGATCTCGCGGTTAGCATTAAATACCACCGGCATCTGACGATTGATCGCCGGGAACAACGCCTCAAGCGATTTGTCCGTCTCAGGCCGTTTCACGCCCTTCGGATTGGACGCATATTGCCGCTCGATCTCCTGTTGCCGCTGAGCGTCATAAAATATCTGCCGAAGCGCCGAAAATGTCCCAAGTAACGACCCCGGATAACTGCCCGGGATCGTTGAAAACGTCACGTGATACGCAAACGGCGTCTTGATGACCATCGCCGAAACAGATTCGCCCGCGAGGTCGAACACCGTCGATTGCCCCGTGAAGATCCCGCTTCGCCCCGTCGCGACCACCGTAGTTATTCCCGCATTCCGCACCGCGTCAAACTGCGATTCTCCCGCTCTTAGTTCGCTCAACGCCTCGTCCTCAGGCCGCAACCCCGCCGGATAGTTGGAATTGGAACTCGGGGCCGCCGGGACCGCCTGACCTCCGCCACCTCCTCCGCCGCCCTGACGTGCCTGAGCCGCCGGCATTCCGATATTCGTTAGAGCATCGATAAATCCCGGATAAACAGTCAGCCCGGTCGCGTCGAAAACTTGAGCATCCGCAGGAGCCGCGACATTCGCGCCGACCGATTCGATCAAACCGTTGCGGATCACCACCGTCCCTTTGTCGATCGTCGCCCCCGAAACGGTCACGATCTTCGCATTGATGATCGCATAACTCTGAGCACGTGCATCCAGCCCAAAAAGCGTGGCTATAGCCGCAATTGCAAGCAATAAAAGCTTTGGTCTCATATCTTTCCTGAAGTTAAAAATTGAAAGCGAATTGAATTTTCTGTTACGGAGAGAATATAAAAAAAGTTTCAGCGGCGCAATTAAGACTCTATTTCTTCCGATTATTTCTTTTGCAGCTTTCCTTTGCGGACTTAGCGGCATTGCGTGAAGACATAGTGTCTCTCGCAAAGCCTCTACGTCCGCGAAGAATCCGAAAAGAAGAAAACCCTATCGGGCCTTCTCTTCCGCCAGCAACTGCTCCTTGCGTTCAATCCCCCATTTGTAACCGCTCAGTTTCCCGTCCGAAGCGATAACCCGATGACACGGATTGATGAGCGCAACAGGATTCGTCGCACAAGCCCGAGCGACAGCCCGAAACGCCTTCGGATTCCCTAGCGATTCTGCGATCTGTCCATACGAACGCGTTTCGCCATACGGTATTTTCCGCAGCTCCGACCAAACCCGCATCTGAAAAGCACTCGCCCGCAGATCGAGCGGCAGCGTCAATATCGCCTTTTCGCCGTCTAAACTCTTTAATATCGCCCTCACAGCGTCTCTTAATTTCGCCCCATCATTTTCGATCGCCGCCGCGAAAAACTCTTTCTTGAGTTCGCTCGTCAATTCGGCTTCCGTATCGCCAAAACTGACCGAACATATCCCTTTTTCCGTCGCCGCCACCATCAATTTGCCCAGCCGCGAATCTACTATCGTGTAATTGATCTTCATATTTTTCCCGCCCTTTTTATATGTCGCCGGCGTCATCCCCAGCGTTTCGCCCGCCTTTTCGTACAACGACCTGCTCGAACCAAACCCGCTCTCATAAAGCGAAGTCGTCACGTCGGTTTCACGCACATTCCGCTTAAAATTCTCAAGCCGCATCATGTCAACCACCTCTTTCGGCGACAGCCCGAGCATCGCCTTAAACGTCTTCTGCAAATGCCCGCTGCTCACGCCAAGTTGACGGCTCAGTTGGTCAACCGTCGGCACTTCCATCTCGTCCGCTTTAAGAAATTCAAACGCCCTCGAGATCAACTCTGCCGCCGGTGCGGGTGAATACTGCTCCGTCGGTTTGCACCGAAGGCACGCCCGAAATCCCGCATTCTCCGCCTGGACGGGCGAGACATAAAACGAAACATTCTGCCGCTTCGCCGTTCTCGACGAACACGAAGGCCGGCAAAAGATCCCGGTCGTCGCCACGCCAAAATAAAATACGCCGTCGAATTCCGCATTCTTCGTTTCGACTGCCCGCCAACGCCAGTCGAATTCACTTGATATCTGCTCGTTCATCATGTTTCAGAGTTTACATCGCTCAATCTGTGCATTCTATCCGAAATCCGTTGTGCAATTTTTCTTATATAATTTTTGGCATTTATTTTTTCCTTTGCGGCCTCCTTTGCGAACTTTGCACCTTTGGGTGAGAAAGGGCCTGATTCATGCAAAGCCGCCAAGTTCGCAAAGGACCGCAAAGGACCGCAAAGGCTGCAATTTAGGGCTTGCGATATTTTGCGGTAGAATTAAGTCATGAGTTCGATCGTACTTTTCGACGGCGTATGTAATTTTTGCAACGGAGCTGTCAATTTTATTATCAAACACGATCGCGAAAAGCGGTTCACGTTCGCACCGCTCCAATCCGACATCGGGAACGAACTTAGAAACAAATACGGCATCGGCGAAGACGTCGATTCGATAATCCTGATCGAGAACGACAAAGCCTTCACGCACTCGACAGCCGGCTTGCGTGTAGCGAAAACGCTCGGCGGTATCTGGTCGCTAGGGTACGCATTTATTATCGTCCCTGCCTTTATCCGTGATTGGGCCTATCGATTGTTTGCTCGAAATCGCTACCGGCTTTTCGGTCGCCAAGACGCCTGCATGCTCCCGACGCCCGAGGTACGAGAGCGATTCTTGACTTAATGCACAAGCCCGCACGTCAGTTCATCAGACTGAGGTTCAAAAGGACATTTATGAAAGCAACATGGAATGGCGAAACAATCGCCGAAAGCAACGAAACCGTCGTCGTCGAGGGCAATCAATATTTCCCCGCCGACAGCATTAATAAATCATATTTTCAACCGTCGGAGACGCATACCGTCTGCGGCTGGAAAGGCACCGCGAGTTACTACGATATCGTCGTAAACGGCGAAACAAACAAGGACGCCGCGTGGTATTACCCAGAAACCAAGCCCGATGCCGACAACATCAAAGGCTACGTCGCCTTTTGGAAAGGCGTTGAGATTGGATAAAAATAGCCACCGATTGCACCGATTGCACGGAATATACAAATAAAAACGTTTTTTCCTATCCGTCTTATCTGTGTAATCGGTGGCAGCTTTTATGTCTTATTCACTCGAAACATTAGAATTCGCCAAGCTTCTCGACCTGGTCGCAGCTCATGCCGGAACGCCCATGGGCCGCGACCGCGCCGTGGATCTGCTCCCGTTCGAAAGCCGTCACGAACTCGACCGTGCACTCGCCGCGATCGCCGAAACTATCTCACTCAACGAAGAAAAGCAGGTCACCTGGTCGTTCAGCGACCTCGACGATCCGTCGAATGCAGTCGCGATTCTCAAGATCAGAAACGCCGCCCTAGAGCCCCACACAATGCTCGAGATCTCGCGCGTTTGCACACAGGCTCTGTTCGCCCGCTCGTCGATACAGCCTGAGAAAGATTTCGCTCCTGTCGTCTGGCAGACTGTCGAAAATATTCCCCCGTCATTGCTAGCGGTGGTCGATCAGGTGAATAAAAAATTGCTTCCCGGCGGCGAGATAGACGATTCGGCTTCGCCCGAACTCGCAAAACTCCGCCGCGAGATCAACAATCAAAAGTCACGTCTGACCAAATCGCTCGAATCCGCCATGCGAGCCGCCGGAACCGCGATCCAGGACGAGATCGTCACGGTCCGCAACGACCGTTTCGTCATTCCCGTCAAAACCGATTTTCGCGGCAAGGTCGTAGGTGTAGCTCATGGATTTTCATCGTCCGGCTCGACCGTCTTCGTAGAACCGCTCGAAGCTATCGAAGCCAACAACGAGCTCCAAAACCTAAAAGGCAAAGAAGAACGAGAGATCGCCAGAATTCTCTTCGCCCTCACGGAATCGCTTCGCGAACAACTCCCGGCCATCGAGACCTGTATCAACGCCGTCGCAGAATTGGATTTGATAAAAGCCAAAGTCGAGTTCGCCCGAAAATTCCGCGCCGTTGTCCCGGAGATCACCAACGACGAAACGCTAGAACTCATGGACGCACGGCACCCGCTGCTCGACGAAAATCTGCGGTTGGCGGCACAAAGGGCGGAAACACGACCGGTAGGGAGTGTGTCTTCCGCGACGAACCACGAGCAACGCACCGCGAACGAAATTGTCCCGAGCACATTCAGCCTCACTCGCGAAAACGCAATCATGATCATTTCCGGAGCCAACGCCGGCGGCAAAACGGTCGTGCTCAAAACCGCCGGTTTGCTCAGCCTTATGGCGATTTCCGGCCTTCCTGTTCCGGCAAAAGAAGCCAAGATTCCGTTCTACCGATCGATCCTTGCCGACATCGGCGACCATCAATCGCTGAGCGCAAATCTCTCGACGTTCTCCTCGCACATGTCGAATATCGCTGAAATGATCAAGACGTGCGTGCCGCCTTCGCTCGTTCTGCTCGACGAAGCCGGAACCGGAACAGACCCTGAAGAAGGTTCGGCCCTCGGCGTCGCGATCGTCGCTCATTTCCGTAAAAAAGGAGCTCAGGTCATCGCTTCGACACACTATCGCGGCCTCAAAATGTACGCCGCCAATTATTCGAGCATCATCAATGCTTCGGTCGAATTCGACGAAAAAACTCTCCAGCCGACATACAAACTGCTTCTCGGCCTCGCCGGAGCATCGAGTGGCATCGAGATCGCCCGGCGTTTCGGCATCGATCAAACCGTGATCGATATCGCTCGCGAAAACCTCGACATCTCAGCCCAGGAAGCAGAAAATTACCTGAAAAAGCTACAAACCGAAACCAAGATCGCCACTGATCTCCGCATCGCCCTAGAAGAAGAACGCGAAGCAACCGCGATGAAATACGCGAGCCTTGAGATTGAAGCCGTAAAAAAAGAAAAGGCCCGTCAAAGAGAATTCGAGGGTGAATTAGCGAACGCCATCGATGAATTCGACCGTCAATCCAAGGCCTTCATCAAAACCATCGAGGACAAAGCCCTAAAAAACCGCCTCGACAAAGAACGCATGACCCGCAAAGCTGAGCTAAACCGGGCGGTAATGTCCAAAGTACAAAGTCCAAAGTCCAATGTTGGCAACGGGTCACAAAAGGCGGAAACACGACCGGTAGGGAGTGTGTCTTCCCCAACCACAGACCTCACGGTCGGCTCCAAAGTCATAACCAGCTTCGGCAACATCGGCACAATAGAAAAACTAGACAAAGAGATCGCCGAAGTCCTTGTCGGCAACCTTCGATTAAGAGAAAGACTAACCGATCTCCGACTTGCCGAGGCAGAAACACGACCGGCAGGAAGTGTGTCCTCCAAGCCGAAGACACAGATGATCAACATCGACGGCGGCGACGCCCCCGCCGAACTCAACCTGATCGGCAAAACCACCGCCGACGCCGAATACGAGATCGACCGCTTCCTCGACGAGGCGTACATGTCGTCCGTCCCTCGCGTCCGCATCATCCACGGCTTCGGCACCGGAGCCCTAAAAAACTACGTCCACCACGTCCTAAAGACCCACGAACACATCCAAAAGTTCGCCTTCGCCCCACCCGATCAAGGCGGAAATGGTGCCACGATCGCGGAGTTAAAGCAATGATTCGAATAATTGTTCTATCACTATTTTTATTGGCTGGATCAGCGTTTCCGCAACCGACGGTTCCCACGTTATTGGACGAGTTCGAGCGGACACCATGCGACGATTTCAAAGCACGTTTAGATTTTTTGAGCAACAATTTGTCAGAGCATTCGTCTTCGACGGTCTATGTCGTGATTTTTGGACAACAGGATGACATTAGGGCCAATGTATTTTACGAAGGAATGATTGTGGGGTATTTAAAGCAGGGAAAATTGGATGCGGATCGAGTGCGCCTTATTCGTAGTTCATCTAAGCAAAAACTAACTTTTCAAATATGGCTTGTTCCGTCGGGAATTGAAAAACCAACTTTCCCCATCGCAGAGTGGTCATACAAAATGCCCAAAACAATGACGCCGTACAAGTTCACCTGGCTAAATGAATACGATGATATTTGTCCTGAAGTGGACGGCGTCGGATTATATTCTGAGTTCTTGAAAGCAAACCCGGAGGCTCGGGGAAATATAGTGATTCGGGATGTAACCAATAGAGCTCGACGACGCTTATCGAGAAGGACACTAACTGAGTTATCGAAAAAATATGGAATTAGTCGCAATCGATTACGCGTATTTTACGCCAATGAGAAGCCCGACGGTGTTGACCAACGTGTCGAGTATTGGCTCGTTCCATAGGTTAGCCCATGCTTCTCCTGCTTGATATATTTGCAATGCTGTGCTATCATTGCAACGTTACGATTACGCCTGCCTGATGGAAATCGCGGTCAAGAATTGAAAATTGATAGGACGTTTGGGCGAGAATTCGGTGGTGAAAAGTTTTTTTCAACTACCAGAAAACGTCGGCAATATGACAGCAGGTCGTTTATTTGCACCATTTACGCTGCCCGCATACGGTCTGGGACAAGAGCGGGACAGGTGGGACACCTCCGACGCCGCAATTTCGCGTTAAGCGTCATGTTTATATATATTTAGCGAGATTGAGCTGTGACACACTGTGACAATTTGTGACACTGGCAATGATCGCGAAAGCGTCGCTTTATTGGAAAAGACGCTCTGGGACCGTGAGGCATGGGACAAACATTTGGGACAGTTTGATCGGCATAACTGATAAATGCTCTACGACCAGTACTTCATTGACGACCTGAAAAACCGTGCGGACATTGTGCGGATAATACAGCCGTATGCTCAGGACCTGAAGAAGAAGGGCGCGAATTGGATGGCGTGTTGTCCGTTTCATCAGGAAAAGACGCCGTCGTTTTCGGTGAATCCGTCGAAAGGTTTCTACAAGTGTTTTGGCTGCGGCAAGGGCGGGAGCGTTTACAATTTTGTGATGGAGATCGAGGGATTGAACTTCCCGGAGGCGATCAAACGCGTCGCCGAAATGTCCGGCGTGATGTTGCCCGAACCCGTCGATGACAAGGCTTACGAACAAGGCAAAAAGAAACGCGACGAGAAAAAACAGCTCGCTGATCAGATCATCGAATTGAATCAGATCGCTCTTGAATTCTGGGAAAAAGAACTTCAAGGCAAGGATAAAAAAGCGAAAGCGGCGAGAAAATATCTCGACGAACGCGGTATCTCGCTTGAGACGCAAAAAGCGTTTCGCATCGGATATTCGCCCGATAGTTGGGATGGTCTGCTTTCGGTTCTGCGGGATTTTGGGGCCGATGAAAAGGTCATCGAACAATCCGGATTGATCTCAGTAAACGAGGAAAAAGAACGAACCTTCGACAAGTTTCGCGGTCGGATCATGTTCCCTGTACTGGATGTTAACGGCAAACCGGTCGCGTTCGGTGCTAGGTCGTTAAATTCGGACGATCAGCCCAAATATCTTAATTCACCCGAAACTGCCGCCTATACAAAGGGCCAAAACCTTTACGGGCTTTTTCAGGCGAAAGAGGATATCCGTAAAAAGAAATTCGCGATCCTCGTCGAGGGCTACCTAGATCTTATCGCCCTTTATCAATTCGGCGTGACCAACGTCGCGGCGAGCCTCGGCACTGCGTTTACGCCTGACCAATCCAAGCTGCTGAGCCGGTTCACAAAACGCGTCGTCATCAACTACGACGGCGATTCAGCGGGAATAAAGGCCGCGAGACGTGCAATCGAGCATCTGCTGCCGCAGGATTTTGATGTCAAGGTTCTTGTCCTTCCCGATGGCAAAGACCCCGACGATTTCATCCGCGAAAACGGGGTCGACATCTACAACGAACGCCGTGGAAAAGCCGCACCGTTCCTCCGATTTGCACTCGACGCGTCCGTCAAAGACCGCAATCTCGCCAACGCCAAGCAAAAAGCCGAGGCGATCGAAGAATTTCTGCCCGTCATCTCTGCGATCGGCAATCCGGTTCAACGCCGCGAGAGTTTTGATCAGGCGATGACGTATTTTCAGATCGAAGATGCTGCTCTAAAACGCGAGCTTTGGGCAACGCTAAAGAGCGGGGCGTATCACGACACTGAAAATATCACTCAGCGCGTATCGCGTGCCGCCCGTGCCAAGATCACGATCGCCGAGCGCCATTTGCTCGAACTGCTCGTATTCGACAGCGAACTCCGCGACCTGATACTTCCGCAGATCGAGCCGAGCGATTACGAAAACCTGCCGACCGCCGAGGTTTTCGCGGCCTTCATTGCGATCCACGACGCAAAGAAAAAGATCGATCAGGAATCGCTTCTCGAACACATCGGCGACGACGAAAACGCGGTCGATCTCGCTCAGGTCCTTCTCGCTGGCAAACCTCGCCGTGAACTTGAGGACGTCATCGACGATGTTCTGCACGACGCCGAGAACTGTGTTTTCAGCCTCCGCAACATGGCGATCACCAACCGGATCATGGAGATCAGCCGCGACGCGACAATCGCCGAACAGTCGAAAGATTCCGCACGCTTTAACCAGTTAACGTTCGAGCAGCTCGAACTTGAGAAAATTCGTCGCGATTTGCAGCGTAGGATCAGTGAAATGTGATATACTTTCGTTTTTTAAACCCGCCGGGTGGATGAAACAATTCCCGTGCCTTTGGCGTACATAACTATATAGCGAACAACGATTTACGCTCCTCGCTAATCCAAAGATTTTATTGATATGGCTGATTACGACGAAAAAGAAGACTTAATGGATCGCTTGGTTGCCCTCGGCAAGCGAAAGAAATTTTTGAGCCTCGATGAACTTCATCGACAGATACCTGAAAACATGATGTCGGCCGACGACCTCGAGGATGTTTTGGACCGCCTTGAGGGCGCCAACATCTCGGTGGCCGAGACCGACGCCCAACTGCTCGAACGTGCCTCGACCATCGTCCTCGACGATGACGAAGAGGAAGAAGCGGCTGAAGAAGACGATATCGATCTCGATCTCTCGGCCGGCGCCCTAGACAAATCGAACGATCCCGTGCGACTTTACCTCCGCGAAATGGGTATTGTGCCGCTTTTGAACCGCGAAGGCGAAGTCGTCATCGCAAAACGCATCGAGCGCGGACAGATCAAAACGCACAAGGCCATATCGCGTTCGCCGATCGCGGTCGAACGTCTGCTCAAGATCGGCGACGATCTCGCCGCCGGTAAAGCGAGCATTCGCGAAACGGTCGTTTTCTCCGAGCAAGCTGACATCTCGGTCGAGGAAGACAAGGCCGAAGAGTACATGCGTTGGACGCTTGAGGGTATTGGCAACATTCGCCAAAACTTTCAGGTCGCTCTTAAGACATGGGTGAACTTGATCGCCGAGCAAAAGAAAGCGGGCGATAAAAAGACCAAGAAACTGCTCAATCTGCGCCGTCAGACCGCACGTCTGCGTCTCGACATCGCTCAGGAGATCAAACATCTCAACCTGACCGAACGCGCGATGCAGGTTCTGATCGCTTCGATCCGCAAGGTTGTCGAAGACATCCGAAAATCCGAGCGCATAATTGCCAAGACTGAGGAAAAACTCGAAAAGAAGCCAACACCGGCTCAAAAGAAAGAGCTTCTCGGCACGATCGAAGACGCCCGCAGCGTCCTGACCGCGATCGAAGACAAATATCATTTGCCGACGGTCGAGATCAAACGCTCGTTCAAGATCATCAGCGTCGGCGAATTTGACACCAACAAGGCCAAACGCGAACTGGTCGAGGCTAATCTACGTCTGGTCGTGTCGATCGCCAAGAAATACACGAATCGCGGTCTGCAGTTCCTTGACCTCATTCAGGAAGGCAACATCGGTCTGATGAAGGCCGTTGATAAGTTCGAATGGCGTCGCGGATACAAATTCTCGACCTACGCAACGTGGTGGATCCGTCAGGCGATCACTCGTGCCATCGCCGATCAGGCGCGCACGATCCGTATTCCGGTCCATATGATCGAGACGATCAACAAACTCATTCGCACGTCGCGCCTTCTCGTCCAAGAGTTGGGCCGCGAACCGACGAGCGAGGAGATCGCCAAACGCATGGACATTCCGGTGTCGAAAGTGCGAAAGGTTCTGAAAATCGCGCAAGAACCGATCTCGCTCGAAACACCGATCGGCGAAGAGGAGGATTCGCATCTCGGCGATTTTATCGAGGATCGCTCGATATTGAATCCTGCCGAAAGCGTGACCTTCTCAAACCTCCGAGAGATCACCGACGAGGTCCTCGCAACGCTCACGCCGCGTGAGGAAAAGGTCATCAAAATGCGTTTCGGCCTGGGAAACACCGGCTCCGAGCACACACTCGAAGAGGTCGGCCAGCACTTCGCTGTAACCCGCGAGCGTATCCGACAGATCGAGGCTAAGGCCTTAAGAAAGCTCCGCCACCCCTCGCGTTCGCGCCGATTGAAGGCCTTTCTCGAAGGTAAGCAGTCTTAGGACTTCGAGTGTTCGCTTAGATAAATAAGGCCGTCTTGAAACTCAGTTTCTGGACGGTCTTTTTTCTGTTCGATTAGAGGTTGGCCAACGAGATATTTGTTGTAGAATGCTAGTGCTTTACGAGTTTTCAACGCTCGATCGATGCCAATGTTTCTAGATCGTCCTTCAAACCTATCGAAATTCTTGCTGGTGCTATTGATCGCGGCGCTTTCGTTGGTCGCCGTTTTCGCCCAGAAACTTCCGGTAAAGACCTTCACTATCGCTGACGGGTTGGCTCGGGATTACATCAATAAAATAAAACAGGATTCGCACGGTTTCATCTGGTTTTGTACCGCCGAGGGTATCTCAAGGTTTGACGGATACAGTTTTACCAATTACGGCGTCGCTGACGGTCTACCGCACCGCGTGGTCAGCGAGATGCTTATAAAGCGCGACGGAACCTACCTTTTCGGTACCGAGCGTGGCCTTGTTCAATTCGATCCGGCGAGCGTAAATTCAAGCGGGTCGCATTTCACGCTAATACCGATCAGTACAGACGACGATCCGCCCGCAGTCTCCTCCTTGATCGAAGACAGAGATGGCACGGTGCTGTGCGCGACGTCGACCGGGGTTTTCCGGTTGACGGGCACCCTAAACAATTGGACCGCTGAGGAATTGCCGATCGACCCGGACACTGGAGTTTCGTTTCCCGATGCGGGGGTCGTGTTTATTGACCATAGCGGTTCACTTTGGATCGGAACTGGTGCCAGCGGCGTTTATCGGCTGACCGCCGGAGGGCGTTTCGAACGCTTCACGATCGAGAACGGCCTCGCTCAAAACGGGATAAGCTGTTTCTTTCAGGACCGCGACGGCACGATCTGGGTAGGAACGGGGACCGGCCTCACACGACTGGTCGATTCTCCAAAGGCCTCTACCAATATCTCGGCCCGGAATTACACGACAAAAGACGGATTGCCGAATTCATTTATCGAAACGGTGTTTCAATCCAGCGATGGCCGCCTCTGGATCGGAACGCGCGGGGGAGTAGGGTATTTGGTCGATCGCGATATCACTGCGAGCCGCGCATTCAACACCTACACCACCGCGAACGGACTGCCTAATTTTAGGATCGAGTCGTTTTGCGAGGATCGGGACGGCAACATCTGGATCGGAGGCGAAAACGGCGGAGCGTTCAAGATACCGCTAAATGGCTTTCTGTCGTTTCTCGAAAACGACGGCTTCGGCAGCGGACGGGTCGGTCAGGTCTTTGAGGATCGCAGTGGCAGCGTCTATGCGTTAGCGTTTGAATCGACCAGGCTGGAACCACTGATACTGCGTTATGATTCCGGCCGCTTTGTCCGCGAAACCCCGCCGATGCCGCCCGGAACTCAGATGACCTGGGGATGGAATCAACTGATCGCGCAGGATCGTGCACTTGATTGGTGGATTCCGACATCGAAAGATCTGCTGCGATTTTCCGGCGGCCCCAATTCGCGGCTTAGCGGTTCTAATTTGATTCGCACCTACGCCACGCATGAGGGCGTTCACGAAAAAGGCATCTTCCGTCTATTTGACGACAGTCAGGGCAATATTTGGTTTAGCACACTCGACGATCAGTATGCTTCGCTTCATTGCCTCCTGAAATCGACGGGTATGATCGTACATTACCCGCATTCCGACGAGCTGCCCAAAACCGGGGTCACCGCCTTTGTTGAGGGCTCTGACGGAGATATCTGGATCGGATTCTACACCGGCGGGATCGCGAGGTTTCGTGACGGTCACTTTAAGGTCTACACGATAGAGGATGGCATACCACCTGGGTTTATCCGCCATTTATTCTTTGACAGCAAGGGCCGGCTTTGGATAGGGACGAGCATCGGCGGGGTCGGCAGGATCGATGATGTCAACGCCCCGACGCTGCATGTTGACAGAATGACGGCAAACGACGGTATCGCGAGCGATCAAGTCACGACGATAACCGAAGATAAATTCGGACGTATTTATCTAGGCACCGGCCGTGGCGTCGATCGGCTTGATCCGGACACGTTGAAACTCAAACACTTCACGACGGCTGACGGGCTGCCTGACAATTTTATCAATGCTTCGTTTGCCGATCGAACTGGTGTGCTGTGGTTTGGCACACTTCATGGGCTCGCACGATTGGTGCCCGTGCCTGAGATCAAGCGTCCGCCGCCGCCGATCGTCATCAGCGGAGTTCGTGTCGCCGGAGTGAAGCAGCCAATTCTGGAATTCGGTCAAAGCGAGGTCGATATCGCGGATCTAACAGCCTCGGAGAATCAACTTGAGATATCGTTTCTGAGTGTTGGTTTTGCGGCCGGAGATACGCTGCGGTACGAATATCAGTTTGAAGATGCCGGCAGCAATTGGAGTGAGCCTTCCGAACAGCGAACAATTACGCTCCCGAACTTACCATCGGGCTCGTACCGGTTTTTGGTTCGAGCGGTAAACTCCGACGGGCTGATCGGTGACCAGCCAGCGATAGTGAACTTCCGTATCCTGCCGCCGATCTGGGCACGTTGGTGGTTTATTGCGATCGGGGTACTACTATTTTCCGGATTGATCATTGGATTTTTCTCATACCGAACGGCGCGGCTTCGCGAGGTTAATGTCGCACTCGAAGAAGCCCGCGTTGCCGACGAAAAGCTTCGCAAGTCGCAGGCCGAGCGGCTCAACGAGCTCGAAAATGTACGTTCCCGCATCGCGACCGACCTCCATGACGATATTGGAGCAAGCCTGACGCAGATCGCAGTGCTTAGCGAAGTAGCGCAAACACAGGCTCGCCGCGGGAACGGAGCGATCGAGGGCCCGCTGAGCAAGATCACGGACGTTTCCAACGAACTCGTCGGCACAATGAGCGATATCGTCTGGTCGATCAATCCGGCGAAAGATCATCTCAGCGACCTGTCACAGAGAATGCGGCGTTTTGCTTCGGATCTGCTGGCGTCCAGCTCGATCCGGTTTCATTTTCAGGGTAACGATAACGTCGCGGACACGGTTATTAACTCAAACCTCCGACGTGAGGTGTTTCTTTTATTTAAGGAATCGATCAATAATGCAGTTAAGCATTCCGGAGCGAAAAACGTTTGGGTCGATCTCAATGTGGTCGCGGGGCATATCAAACTAACGATCCGTGACGACGGTACGGGCTTTGATCCGGAGGACTTACATATCTCTGAAGCAGGCAACGGGCTGTCGAGTATGCGGCGGCGAACGTTGGAGATGGGCGGTGTTTTTGAGATAAGGTCTTCGCCGGGTGCGGCGACGACCGTTCTTGTCAGCTTCCCTGTCGATCAGGCGGCTTTGAACAAATAATTCGCCTGCCCGTACGGGTGGCCTTTTTTGCGGTTTCGTCTGCTAGACTCGGTTGAGTATTATGGCAGACACATCATTTATGCAGGCAGCAGCCGAAAAGATCATCACCACCGCGATCGTCGAGGACATCCGCGACATCCGCGAGGGTTTGACCACGCTCATTAACTTCACCGAAGGTTTCACCTGCAACGGCAGCTACCGTTCGATGGAGGACGCGATACCGCGCATCAAGGGAAACGTTCCCGACGTTCTGCTCAGCGACATCGGTTTGCCCGGTATGGACGGCATCGAGGGCATCCGCATTTTGAAAGATCTTTATCCAGATATGACCGTGCTGATGCTGACGGTTTACGATGACGATGAAAGGATCTTTGACGCGATATGCGCGGGTGCTACGGGATATTTATTGAAGCGGACTGCCCCGGCAAAGCTGCTCGAAAACATACGCGAGGCTGTCGAAGGCGGTGCTCCGATGTCGCCCGAGGTCGCGAGCCGCGTTATAAAACTATTCCGCGAGGTCCGTCCGCCCGAGCGCGTCGAATACGACCTGACACCTCACGAAACGCGTCTGCTAAGGCTGCTTGTCGATGGCCACAACTACACGACCGCCGCCGAAGAGTTGAACGTCAGCTTTAACACCATAAAATTTCACATGCGCCACATCTACGAGAAATTACAGGTCCATTCCAAAAGCGAAGCCGTCTCTCTCGCACTAAAGAACCGTATCGTTTAAAAAGAAGCCGCAACGACCGATTTCCAGCGACTCCAGCAAAATCTCCAGCAACGTTCACAAATGTGCAACCGTCGTCTACAAACGCGTAGACGCCCTTTACAAAGTCGTAAACACCATTTACAAACTTGTAAACGCCATTTACAAACTCGTAAACACCATTTACAAACTCGTAAACGCCATTTACAAACGCGTAAACACCATTTACAAACGCGTAAACACCATTTACAAACGCGTAAACACCATTTACAAACGCGTAAACACCATTTACAAACGCGTAAACACCATTTACAAACGCGTAGACGCCATTTACAAAGTCGTAGATGGCGTCTGCAAAATCACAAGAATCAGCTGCAATCCTGTATCAGCCACATTTGGCGTAAACGCCACAGTTTACGTGGAATCCGGCGTCTGAAATTTCCATTGATTAAACGGCGCCATCAATACGGGTGGCGTTTCCGTTTTAAATTGCTCCTATTCTTCACATCAAGCACGGCACAGCCCGAGCGAGATCAAATAGATATTTAGGAGCAATCGATGAACAACATTTATACGAACGCGGCGAGAAACATAGCGACCGCATTTGTCTTTTTATTTTCCCTTTCACTTCTTACGGTCGCGGCGATTGCCGCACCGCCCAATGATAACTTCGCGAACGCCCAGGTCATCACCGGCGTCAACAACTTCGTCAACGGAACGAACATCGGTTCGACCGTCGAGGCAGGCGAGCCAATCCACGCATTGAACCGCGGCGGCGGCTCGGTCTGGTACAAATACACCGCACCAGGCAACGGCGTGCTGCGGATCAACACCGGCGGCAGTGACTTCAACACGATCCTCTCGGTCTATGCGGGATCAACCCTTGCAAATCTTAAGTTTATCGCCGCCAATAACAATTACGACGAAAATGGAACCTGGGGTCAGTACTCTAACGTTCGTGTCGGTGCGAGTACAGGCGACGTCTTTTACATCGTAGTCGACGGGAACAACAACAATGACGCTAACGGAGTCGCCGCGGGCAACATTAAGCTCAATTACTTCTTCGAGAACGTCGCGTCCAACGACAATTTCGCGAACGCTATTAGCCTTGGTTCCAGCGGCAAGCAGGTCACCACCACGACAAACGTTGGTGCGAGCAAAGAGGTGGGCGAACCAAACCATGCGGGGAACGCGGGCGGCAAATCGGTCTGGTACAGGTGGACTGCACCCCAGGGCATCGCCAAGACTTACGCGTTTACCGTGTCAAACTACGCAGTAGATCAGGTCTCGTCCAACCACCAGGCTTTGTTCGCGATCTACACGGGTTCGAGTGTGGCGTCCTTGACGCCAGTTGCGAACGGCGCCGCCTATTACTACAGCAAGATCGTCTTCAAACCCGTCCCGGGAACGACCTATTACATTGCCCTCGACGGCTTTGACAGCGGGGCGGGTTCGATGACCGGTACGTTTACGCTTTCATATGGCATCAATACGAGCGACAAGGTGCCTGACATTGACGGCGACGGAAAGGCGGATCTTTCGGTTTACCGTCCTACGACCGGTGTCTTTTATTCGTACGAGAGTACCACCGACCGCCTCCGCGGATATCAGTGGGGAACGAACGGCGACAAGCCCCTGATCGTCGACAAAGACCGTGACGGCAAGATGGATTACACAGTGTTCCGGCCGGATTCTGGTGTCTGGTACACCGACCGTAGCTCAAACCCGTCCAACGAGATATATAACTGGGGGATCGATACTGACATACCAATGTTCCGTCGCCGTGCATCGACAACGGGGTTGAACGATGCCCTGGCCACCGTGTTCCGACAGTCAACCGGTACATGGTATTCGTACACCGGCGGCAATCCGATCGTAACCAACTTTGGCCTCAACGGCGATATTCCAGTCCTCGCTGATTTTACGGGTGACGGAACGGACGACCTGACCGTGTTTCGGCCGTCAACCGGAAAGTGGTACATAATGACCGATCCCAACAACGCGCAGTTCACTGAGACCCAGTTCGGGATAAATGGTGACAAGCCGGTCGTCGCTGACTACGATGGCGACGGACGTGCGGACATCGCGGTTTACCGGCCTTCGAACGGCACGTGGTATGTGCTGCGGTCCTCGGACGGAGCGGTGCAGATAGCGCAGTTTGGCCTTGCAAGCGACAAGCCACAGCCCGCCGACTACGACGGAGATTCAAAGGCCGACTACGCTGTCTACCGCAACGGCATCTGGTGGATATATCAAAGCTCGACCGGTACGGCAAAGGCCGCCGCGTTCGGCCTGAGTACCGACATTCCGATCACGGCACCGGCAAACTAAGCAAAAGGAGGCGAAATTATCATGGCAATGTATAAAGTAACCCCTAATGTCACGCCGCGGAATCAGAACCTGACGACGTGTTGTTGGTACACCTGTCTGCAGATGCTGTTCTCTTGGAAAAAAGACACGCGCGATATCCTCGCCGAAATGGATAAATCGCCGAACCTTTTCCCCTACTACATGAAGACAGCGGGCATAGCTCCCGGCGAATGCCGCGAGACGGCACGCTATCTCGGGTTAAAGTGCGGCAGCGGCAACATTGAGGCGAGCGTGCTGACGGATTGCCTGAAGCAGCACGGCCCGATGTGGGTCGCCGGCGATTGGGCGAAGGGAGCCGACCCGAACGTCGAGGGCGACCACTCGCACGTCATCGTCGTCACCGGCTGCGACCCCGACGACGGCAAGATCAAGTTCATCAACCCGTGGCAGAACAACGACCTGTCGGAAAGCGACGGCACGGTCGGCTGGTTAACAAAACGCAGCACCCAATGGAAAAACTGCGACGCCGGCGTCATGTACTGGTAACAGAAGTCAGTTGTCAGGCGTCAGTTGTCAGTCGCTGGCAGAAACGCCAGTGTGAACGAGCGTGCCAAGCAGATCGCTGGCGGAAACGCGAGTGTGAACGAGCGTGCCAAGCATCAATTCCAACAATTTATCCGCATTAACCGCCAATAACCCCGCCAATAAAGGCCGCGAGCATAAAACTCGCGGCCTTTCCCTCGACTGGAGCGGCAAGCATCCTTGCTTGCGGCCGTCGCATTTTCTACAAATTAGCCGACAATCTCCCCAGATTGTCAGCCGACCTGTACTCTCTGGCCGCCAGTTTGTGCTCACTGGCCGCCGCTGTGTACTCGCTGGCCGCCGCTGTGTGCTCTCTGGCCGCCAGTTTGTGCTCTCCGGTCGCCAGTTTGTGCTCACTGGCCGCCAGTTTGTGCTCGCTGGCCGCCGCTGTGTACTCTCTGGCCGCCAGTCTGTGCTCCCTGGCCGCCAGTTTGTACTCTCCGGCCGCCGCTGTGTACTCTCCGGCCGCCGCTGTGTGCTCTCTGGCCGCCGCTGTGTACTTTCTTGCCGCCGCTGTGTACTCTCTGGCCGCCAGTCTGTGCTCTCTGGATCACGGTTCGACGAGATACTCGCTGAATTTGTACGTCCGGCCGCTCTTGGCGAAGACCAGGTGGGCGGCGTCCTTGGTGTCGATGACGATGGCACCGTCATCGCTGATGTGATAAGCAGGGTTTCGTTCGTCAAAGAAGCCTCGCGGATTCTTGCCAAAGATATCGCTGAAATGCCTTACGAACTGGCTGCGACTGTACTTCCCTTCATCGCCCGCGTCGTAGGCATAGTTGAACGGAAACTTTGCCATCCCGACGACCGCCGTCTTATCACTCCGCTCCACCGCGCTCTTAAATGTTGCAAAGAACGTCCGAAACGCCTTCGGCGCCGAGTTCAAACGCTTATCCTGCCCCATTGCGGCGACGGAAACCAATAACAATAGCGACGAGACGATCAGTAGTTTTTTCATAATGCCGACAATCTATCAGCAACCGCCCCCGAAAAGCAAGCTTCAACGCTACCCGTACGGGTGGCGAACTCGCGTAAAAGGTCGTGCTTAATGGTGGCATAGGCGAGGTGCGGCGACGCGCAGCCTGCCCAATATACCGTGAGGAGTTTATGCTGACCATGACCAATACCATCAAATATCTCGCCCTGTTCGCCTTTATCTTAATGTTTACCGCCGTCACGAACGCCGCGACCTACGTGGTCGATCGCAATGACGACGTCACGGCGACCGCCTGCACTGCGGCCGCCAACGACTGCAGTCTGCGCGGTGCGATCCTAAACGCCAACGCAAACGGTGCGGGTGCGGACATCATCAACTTCAATGTGGGTGGGGGAAACTCGCAGACGATAACGATGTCTTCGACCGCCCTGCCCGATATTCAAACATCCCTGACCATCGACGGGTCCACGCAACCGCTGTGGGGCGGCTTCCCGCTCATCGAGATCAACGGCGCCGCGTCGAACCTCAACACCAATGGATTCAGGATCACAAGCCCGATCGCTGCCACCCCGATCACCGTTACCATCAGGGCACTCACCATCAACCGCTTTCAGGGCAGCGGCATATTCTTTAACGCCTCGAGCGGCATCACTGCGACCGTCACCGATTGCTACATCGGAGTCAATCCCGGCGGTTCGGTCGACCTCGGCAACGGCAACGACGGAATACGTATCTTCGCGTACCCGAACAGCACATTCACCATCGGCGGCACCGCAACCAGCGACCGCAATATCATATCCGGCAACGACGCCAACGGCATCAATGTGACTACCGCTCTCGGATTCCAGAACGCCGACACCAATGTCCTGGTGCTAAACAATTTTATCGGCACGTCCGCCGGCGGTAATGTCGATGTCGGCAATACCAATAACGGCATCAGCTTCGGCGGCCCCGGCCTCGGATATTCGCTCCAGGTGGGCAACGGACTCGCAAGCGGCCGCAACATCATCGGCGGTAACGACGACTCAGGCATCTGGGCGAACTGCGGCACGGTCGGCATCTACAACAACTACATCGGCGCTACCTTCAGCGGAAATGGCGATGTCGGAAACACCGATGACGGCATTGAACTGGACAATGGCGTAAGTTCCGCAACCATCGGCGGCACTTCGCTCGGTATCAATATCGGCAACGTCATCTCCGGTAACGACCGTCACGGCATCGGGATCTACGACGCCAGCGTTCCGGCCACCATCCGCCGCAACCTGATCGGCACCAATGCCGCCGGAACCGCCGATCTCGGTAATTCGATGTCGGGCATCTATCTCTCCGAAAGCGATCTTTATTCAGACGCCGCGATCACCATCGGCTCCGAAACCGACGCCCTCGACGGCAACACCATCTCAGGAAACAACAACGACGGCGTCGAGATCACCGAGATGATGCGCAAGGTCCACGTTTACGGCAATAAGATCGGTACGAACGAAGCCGGTACGGCAAAGATCGGCAATAGCCTTGCGGGCATAAGGATATTGTCCTCATTTAACAAGATCGGGGAACAACTCGAGGCACCTTCGTCAAATATTATCTCTGGCAACGGCGGCTCAGGCATTATGCTCGTAACGGCGGATTCAACGGGCAATGACATCTGGAACAACTACATCGGAACAAACGCTGCCGACGCCAATCTCGGTAACACCGCCGACGGTATCTATATCAATCAGTCTGCCAATGACAACCAGATCGGTGGCTCGCCCGGTGCGGCCAATCGCATTGCGTATAACGGCGGTAACGGTATCAATGTCGCCGATGGTATCAACGACCAGATCTCAACGAACTCGATCTATTCGAACACCGGCCTCGGCATCGACCTCGATGGCAACGGCGTCACCGACAACGATACGAACGACATCGATAGCGGACCGAACAACCGGCAAAACTTCCCGATGATCGTAAATGCATCCACAGCATCGATCTATGGCAATCTCAACAGCACGCCTAATGCACAGTTTACGATCGAGTTCTTCCGCGTAGATTCGTGCGACGCATCAGGAAACGGCGAGGGCAAATATTTCCTAGCGTCAAAGAACCTGACCGTAACGAACAACGGTGTGGGCATATTCAATTATTTCAACATCCCGCTCACCGTCGGCCAGATAATTACCGCGACCGCCACCGACGCCAATGGCAACACATCCGAGTTCTCGCCATGCCGCACCGTGAACCCCGCACCGGGAACGCTCTCGCTCTCAGCCGCCACCTATTCCGCCAATGAATCGAGCGTTACGCGGACGATAGTCGTTAACCGCACGGGCGGAAGCTTTGGCACGGTTCAGGTCAACTACGCGACATCCGACGGCTCGGCTACCGCCGGTCAGGATTACACGGCACAATCAGGAACGCTGACATTTCTCAACGGCGAAGTCGTAAAAACCTTTGACATACCGATCAACAACGACACGCTTGATGAGAATGACGAAACGGTACTGATCGGACTCAGCTTTCCAACCAATGGTTCCTTCATCTCCGCGCCGGCCACGGCGGTCATGACCATCATCGACAACGACGCACCGCCGGTCATCTCGATCGACGATGTATCGCATGAGGAAGGCAACCTCGGCACCACCCAATTCTCTTTCCGCGTGTCGCTCTCGACCGCGAGCGGCCTGCCAGTATCGGTCGATTACGTCACGACCCAAGGCACAGCAACTGCTTCGTCTGACTACGCATTCACAAGCGGCCAGGTAAACTTCGCCCCGGGTGAGACACTCAAGAATGTCCTCGTCACCGTTATCGGCGATCTGACGCCCGAACTGAACGAGACGTTCACGGTCGATCTTTCGAACAACATAAACGCGACCTTTGGCGACAATCAAGGCCTCGGCACCATCGTCGATGATGACAATCCCGGCAAGTTCAGCTTCGCCCTCGCTCCGTATTCCGGAACCGAGCACGACTCGGTATTGGTCACGGTCGTCAGAACGGACGGCGACGCCGGCACGGTCTCGGTCGATTATCTGGCAACCGGCGGCACCGCAACGCCGATCACCGACTATGCTCCGACATCTGGAACGCTTGTATTCGGTGACGGAGAGACGACGAAGACATTCTTCGTCCCGCTGGCCGACGACACCAATCCCGAACCGACCGAGTCCGTAAATCTCGTACTCTCAAATCCGATCGGCGGTGCGATCCTCGGCGTTCCGTCCGTCGCGGTGCTCAACATCTTCGACAATGACGGCGGCACGCTCTACACCATCGGCGGCGAGGTAAAACTGGCAAACAACGCGCCCGTCGCTAATGTCACGATGATGCTTCAGGGCGGTGCTTCGGCAACGACAACGACCGACGCGAACGGCCGCTATTCCTTCGCGAACCTCGCACCGAATGGCAACTACACCGTCACGCCATCCGCCATCGGCTACACATTTTCACCGCTGAGCCGCCAGTACAACAATCTTGCGAACGATGTGCTCAACGCGAGCTTTACTGCGACCGCAGCACCGTCACGGCAATTGCGGATCATCGGCGGAAACGCTACGCCCGGCCAAAACGTCAGCGTCAACATTGAACTCGTCGCTCAGGGCGATGAGAATTCAGCCGGATTCTCGCTAAACTATGACACTGCGATCCTCGCCAATCCACAAGCCGTTTTGGGAACGGACGCAACGACCGGATTCCTTACGGTAAATCCGCTGCAGGCGGGCAAGATCGGCATCCTTGTCGCCTTACAATCAGGGCAAAGCTTTACCGCAGGAACGAAGCAGATCGTGACCGTCACATTCAACACGCTGCCGACGAATGCGTATTCGTCACCGGTTACCTTCGGTGATAGCCCGATAGCGAGACAGGTTTCCAGCACCAATGCCGACGACCTGTCGGCCACCTATCTGGAAGGTGCCGTCACCTTTGCCCAAGGCTACGAAGCCGACACTGCACCGCGTCCAACGGGCAATAACAACGGCACGATCAGCGTCACGGACTTTACTCAGGTAGGACGTTTCGTCGCCGGGCTCGACACGTTGAATCCCAATTTCAACGAATTCCAACGTGCCGATTGTGCTCCGCGCGTTAGTTCCGGAAACGGCCAGATCACGGTTTCGGATTACACACAGGCAGGACGTTATGCCGCCGGGCTAGACCCGGTAAATCCTGCCGGAGGCCCGAACGCCGCGAACTTTGCCCCGATCGCAAACGGAAAAGGAAAGGAGATCAGCTTTGCCGTTCCGACCGTAGTTCGGGTAGTAAATGCCCAATCAAGTCCTGGTCAACAGGTGCTGGTGACTATCGCGGCCGACGCGGTGGGCACCGAGAACGGGTTCGGCTTTACGATAAATTATGATCCGCTAAAGCTCAGCAATCCGCTCGTTTCTAAGGGTGCGGATACACAATCGGCAACTTTGATCCCGAACACCGCGATCGCCGGCAAGGTTGGCGTCGTCCTCGGAATGCCTTTCGGCCAGGCGATCCCGGCGGGAACCCGACAGATCGTTACCATCCGGTTCGATGTGGCCGCAAATATTTTCGGCGGCCCGATCCCGCTGATCATGGGCGACTCTCCGGTATTCCGCGAAGTTTCCGATGTGGACGCAAATGTCCTCGCGGCTAACTTCCTCGACGGAACGATCGATATCCTTGGGCCTAGTTCGGCAAATGTGTCGGTAGGCGGAATTGTGGTTGGTTCGTTAGGTCAGCCGATCCCGCGTGCGAGCATCTCTCTGACTGATATAGCTGGAAATACAAGAACCGTCAGGACCAACCCGTTGGGATATTTTCGGTTCGATGATGTTGCAGCCGGCGAGACATATACTCTGGCGGTCAATGCAAAGGGTCTGCAAAGCGTTCAGCAGTTGATCTCCGTCACCGATGAGATCAGTGATATGCAGATCGTCCTCCAATCAATTGAGTAGGTCGCGCGAGACCTGCGTTATGCCCGAACGAATACATTCCGGAGGCCATTCGTTCGGGCATTTTTATAAGTTGATATGCTTGCGAGCCTCGGCAATAGCCTGATCCAGATCAGTGATATTGCCGTCGAGCTGCATCTCGTAAACCGCATCGAGAATTGGCCGGAATGTCGGACCGGGATCAAGGCCGAGATCGATCAGATGCCGGCCGAGTAATATCGGATCGGGTGCCTTTTTTTCGACCTGCAACTCGCGGACCTTGGCGATGAACCATTCCTGCGCTTTCGAGTCAAACCATTTTTCTTTTGGCAGCCAGTCGGGATTGCGGCCGAGGCTGTCGGCCTTGGCAACCCGGTAAAGAAGATCAGGCTCGACCTTGCGAGCCAAACGTCGAAACGCTCCGTCGCCGACCGGAGTCTTCGCACCGTAGTATTCACCAGGTTTCAGATGGTAACGGACAAGCTGAACGATCTGTTCGCGAACGTCAAAACCATGCAAAGTATAAATTCCGAGCGTATCCAAAAAGGTCAGAGTCGGCTCAACACCCGCTTCATCATGCCCACGCGAACGCATTTTGCCGTCGATAAATTCTGTGGTCGGCGGCTTTCCAAAATCGTGAGCGAGGGCACCGAGCATGATCGCTACCTGTCGCGGATAGTTGAGCTCGTCGATCAGCTTTCGGGCCTCATCCACAACCATCATTGTATGCACGTCAACATCGCCCTCAGGATGCCATTCCGGTTCCTGCGGCACACCGACGAGCGAAGCCATCTCGGGGAACAGTTGATCTACGACACCGAGATCATACATCCATTTCAGGCCGATCGACGGACGCTCCGGTTTTAGCAAAAGCTTTTCAAATTCACCCCAGATACGTTCCT
>Ga0209023_10001133_pt1 | contig 36703 bp, 43 predicted proteins | sample LakOneMetagenome_FD_187468 | JGI IMG/M metagenome (GOLD analysis project Ga0209023, IMG submission 187468) | Freshwater and sediment microbial communities from Lake Erie, Canada (SPAdes) (version 2) | ecosystem: Environmental > Aquatic > Freshwater > Lentic | place: Lake Erie, Canada...
GTGTTGCCACGTCTATCACTCCTGGTCTCCTGCTGCTCAAAGAAGCAGCAGGTTAGGGTTAGTACGTGGGTCAGGTTTAGATGGAAATCCTGGGGGTCAGTGGGTCACTTCTGCGTGGAAATCAACAGCAAGCCCTCAGCTTCGACGATTTCGCTCGGTCACTGAGAACGAATCGGTGATGAAACAAGCGTCCGACGCTCTACGAGCAGAGCTGTTGAAGTAGCACCAAGCCATTGCGAGAGACTGCTATCGAGCGAGTGCAACGACGGCAACGGGCCCTGAGCTGACGGTGGGCTTCAGCCCCCAAAGCGGTCGCTGATTCAAAAAACCGGTATGAACACAGCCAAAATATGATGTGGCATCTCCTCGTCCCTCTTGCGAGCAAACTATAGTTTTGCCCATTTGATTTTGCGGGATTACGCTAATTTTTATGCTCGGCTATCTAAACAGCGATCTGCTTGCAACCTAGGCTGCAAGCCACTTCCAGGAGAAATCGGGTTTCCAAAATATCCCACATGGCCCAGGTTTATCCCGTCTGTTCGGCAGGACACATCACGTTAGGCGTCGAAGAATCATATGTTCTCCATCGAAGCAACGAACACTAAAAAGTGGCGCTGGATAGCCGGCATCTTCGCGCACCGTGCCGCTGCCGAAGATTTCCTGCTCTTGGTTCCCGAGACAGCTCGTTCAATGCAACACATCGTTGAGTTGCCCGTAGCCAAGTATCCGGTTTTCGTAATCGAAGATCGGGGGTTTGAATACGGTGACGAAAACTTCGTCAGCGCAAAACTCCAAGGCTTGGTGGTCCATGGCGACGAAGATCACATTCACATGAACGTCTATGCAGTACGCGAGGACTTTGTGCCTGCCCGACCAGGCACCGACAGCATGGGCAGCCTGTTGCATTGGCACATCACTGACTGGACGCTAGTGCCCCCACGGTCGGAGGTATTCAGTGAAGAACTCGCCGAGATCGCACGTGACACCTAACCCCTTTCGGAGTGGCCTACGGCCAGCCGCTTAAGTCAAACATTGGTTTTGCAAAGACCTGTCGTGACCCCTTCACTCGCCACATTCGCTGAATACTTTCGCCTTGGTCTGGAGGCTGGACTGCTCCTCTCAGAGGATGCGAACAACTGGGCTATGTCGGTCGTCGAAGAGTTGGCAGAACCGCCAGGGGAGATCATTGAGGCTTCCTGGAGCCGTGGCGCCGCAATGACCTTGGAGAATCTCGGCACGATTCAAGGCGAACGCGATAGAGTGCTTGCGGCCCATTGGTTGCTGGCAACCCTACGAGAAGCAAGCCAAACCTCAGACGACGAGCTGCAACGGAAAATAGAGCAAGCGATGCAGATCGCACGAAGCGCTGAACTCGGAGACGATGTGTACTATCGGTTTGATGCAATTAACGATACGTTGTCTCTCGCCAGAAGCAATACCTACGGAAGCGTGGCCGAATGTCGCAAGGCACTAGCCGATGCACTCGCAGAATACTCTTCGCTCCCTGTTCGCAACGAAACCTTACCTGTCCTTCAGGCGTAAGTACCTACGCCACTTAAGTCAAAGGTTGAGCGTCCGCTCTCACTATCGGCCACCGCCTTTTCTTGGCCGAATTCTGCCCCACGGTGAGGGACGCTAGCGGGCCCTGAGCCAACGGTGGGGTTCAGTTCTCAAAGCGGTCGTTGATTCAAAAAGAGGCATGACCGCAGCCCGAATGTGCTCCCGCAGCGCCTTGTCCCTGCTTGCGAGAAAGCTATGGTTTGTTCAGTGCGCGCTTGTCGGGTTTCGCGGCGAGATAAACCACGTTAGTCCTCTCAGAATTCGAATCGATGAATCAAATCTGCATTAAATCGGAGCCCTATAACGGAGACGGAGTTCTAAATCTGCTTGTCTGGGCATCAAGTGACGGCTTTTCTGGGTTCGCGGAGGTTTATGTGACTCCGCAACACGTAAAGAAATTTGCACTAAGTCTCACTGCTTTCCCCGCTTCTGTTGATGACACTGTAGTTTTCGAATACGGAGATGAATCAGGGGAGTACCCGTATCACCTCTTCATGCGAGCCGAAGTGGTGGACCAGGTTGGACACTCTGCACTGCTGGTGCATGTTTCTTCGCACGTAAGTAGCCCACTAGTTGCACGAGCGGAGTTGAGAGTTCTGTCTGAGCCCGCTTCAATCAATGAGTTTGGACGTTGTCTCGCAAGGTGGGTGGATGACCCCTGTGAAGCGCTCGTTTGGAAGCCGAAAGCCTGACCTCTTTATGCCGCCGACGCTGCCTCGCCGCTCGGCTGATATTTAACGTTAAGCGACCGCTTTATTTGTCGCCAATTGCTGCTTCTGGCCGGTAGCAGCCTCAAGTCAGCATCACTGCGTTGGCTGCCTAGGTTCCACTAGTGAAAACATCGTGGCGAGGCTGACGCGCGAGTAGAACATCAGCCACTTACGGTCCAAAGCCTCTTTGAGCAGCCTTTCTTTGACTGAATCCGCGCCAAAGGCTGCGCCAATCAGTGCCAAAACGCGCGTCGAGCAATTCGCTACGGGCGCATTTGCGCTGCATCAAGTGGGGAGGTGATCGAATTGGCACGGGCGGAGTGTGTGGATAAGTTTGGGCCTCACTAGCACTGGCGCGGGTTTGCGGGCGATTTGGGGCATTTGGGAATTGCCGTGGGCTTTGGCACGAAATAGGCGGTCCATGTGACCAGAACGGCCGAAATGGGCGTTTTGCAGGCCATAGTGGCTATAGGGTGCTTGAAAACAGTTCCGGGGCTTTTTTGCCCGTTTTCATTGGAGGCGTCACGCCTGCCATTCGCTCTAAGCGCTTGACTGGAACAAGTCGATATCCCAAACCAGGTCGCACCTGCTAAGGTCGCACGCTAAAAGTATGTGTGACCAAGAAAATTCTTTTGAAATCAGTAGCCTTCGTAGGTTGCACTGAAACTTATCCACACAGTGCGACCTTGGCGAGGTCGCACCAGTTTTGTCGGTTCTCATAGATCTTGCAACTATTCTCGGTAGTAGCAAATACCGCGGCTAGACCACACCACACACGCCTGAACGCGCCGCGGCGCTTGGCCGGTAGTGTTTGCATGCCGCGCTCAGAACGGGCGGGCTCACTAGGCTACGATGGCCATCGGCTGCTATCGGCCACGAGCAGACGGTTGACACATTCGCGCAACTGACTGTTTTAGGCTGGCTGAGCTCACACAGTCATGTGTCACAGTACAACTGGTGTGATATAGGCGCTTTAACAACTTTCTTTAATGGCTTGTGTCGTTTGCTGCAATGGTTGAAGTTTCTTCAAGACCTCGTTCAGTTCCGCACCAATGCTTACAGTCAAGGGTTGGATGCGGTCATGCTCCTTCTGCATGAACTCGCGAGCGTTGGTTTTTTTAAAAAATTCTCCTGCGTACCAGAACGATTCCAAAAAGAGACTCCACTTCTCTTCCCGCCTTCCAGTGGCATCTTCGTTTAATTCTGGTCGGACGATACTGCGGTGCTTTGACGTGTTGGTCAGGGCACTAAGGTACTTGTAGCCATCGCCAGTTGTGATCTCGCGGAACAAACTACAGAGCCTTTCGTACTCGGGATGCTCAACATCACGTTGTTGCTCTAGCAGCTTGAGGACCTCCTTGGCATAGATGTCTCTCTCCCTGAGGGGCTTGGGAAGCTTGTCCAATGCCAGAGAGTAGTAGAGCATGTGCGAGCAGGTATCCGCGACGGCATGCAGGCTCTGGACGAAGGCAACGATGTTTGCTCTTATCTTCAGCATCAGGTAACTGAACTGATCGTAGTCCTCATAGACACCCCACAAGCCAGTCTCCTTCAGATTGGATTCGATGTATTCGTTCATCATGTCCAATGCTTCGTGGTAGTGGTAGCGGCAGAACTCAGGTCTATCCGTCATAGACCTTACGCTCGGGTGCGCCTTCTTCCACTGCGCCGCACCAAATACAGCAGTGATGAGCTTTCCCGTCCCTTCAACGTCCCATCGTGGGCTCTCGTCTTTAGTGCCAGAATCGACTTCCATTTTGACCTCTACTGGTATGGACACTCTGTAAGTTGTGAGTCGCCCACCTACTCTAGCTGACCATATAAACCTTGCTCGGAAAGTCTGCAATTGGCCCTAAAGCAGCAGTACAGCACGAGGCCAGGCATCGGCTATAGGACGGTAGGGATTTGCAACCTTAGGAGAACGATGTAAAAAGCGTTCTTATTGAATTTGCAATTTCCGGGAGCGCAAAATGTGGCGACATGCAAATTCAGTGCGAACCTACCTGTTTAAAAGCCTACGCATAGGCTTTAAAAGAGCACTGCCTGACGCCGATCCACAGGCGCCGTCGCTCCCATGGCCGCCACGATCCGCACGATCTGGCTCTCGGTCAGGTGGTACTCGCAGGCCAGTTCACGGGCCGTCTTGTGGGTGCGGTAGGCCTCGGCGATGCGGGCGTTCCGCAACTGAATCAGCGCCCGATCGGCCTTGGGCAACTGGAAATGGGACTCGCCGCCATAAGCCTCGGCAAGCTTTAAAAGGTTGTCCAGACCCATGACGTGCGCGAATGGATGATCGGGCGTCACGCGGTCCGGCGTGGGGATGTAAATGCGCAGCCCGCCCGTGTGCCTCACCAATGCCATGGTGGCATCCAAACCGACCAGGCGCACGAAATCCTGCAGCAGGGGCGGCAGAAGTTCCAGGGGGACGGCAGGGCTGTGTGGCATACGCAGTTACTTGGCGGTGCCTCGGTGCTGCGTAGAAGCTCCCTGCGCGAGCTTGGCGCGATCCAGCATGGCCTTGAGGGCTTCGATGACCTTGGATGCATCCTGCGTGGGAACGAACTTCACATCGGAATAGCCGCTGCCAGTCGTGCGGGTGATGAAGGAGAGCAGTGCAGCCGGACTGGGGTCGCGCAGGCCCTTGTGTTCACCAATCTTCTTCCACAGCCACTTGATCTTTGCGGCCTGGTCGAAGGGCTGAAACTTCGCGGCCTTGGGAACGTAGCCGAGCGTTGCCATGTGGTCGAGCACCTCGCGGCGGCCTGCAGCGTCCAGCTCTGCCGAGCTGCCCTTGCCAGTGAGGTTGCGCAGGTGAAACCGGTAGTCGTCGTCACTCCACTGCAGCGCCGCGCGCCCTTGGTGAATGTGGCCCAGCTCGCGCTTGCGCTGGGTTTCGGAGTTGCCCGCGTTACTGTGGGCGGTGAACTTGCGTGTGGTGGTTGCCATGTCTTTAAACGAGGGATGTGAACAGCCCGAGCTGCGGTTCTGCATCGCGGTGCTGGAGGTGGCAGTCGGGACAGAGGTGCCGGTTCTTGCTGACTTCGCGGGCATGGGCATCGCACAGGGCACGGTCGCATGTGCCGCTGTGGTGGGCAGGATCAGGGCCGTCGCACAGGTAGCCGCTGAAGGCCATGCACACCTGTTCGCGGCCTTCGATCAGCGCGCGGGCGCCGCACGGTGCTGGCAGCTTGGAGCCCTTCAGATGAACAGTGCCGGTCTTGAAACGGTAGAAAGGCATCAGGTGGGCTCCTGAACAGTCACCGGCTTCACTTGAGCAACCTTGGCCGCGCTGCGGCGACAGGCGCAGCTTCGCCCTGGGGCACGCGCACCTGGTTCGCTCGGACCAGTTTGAACTCGACGCTCGCAGAATCACCTACGGTATAGGTGTCCTGGCCGTCGCTGCGGTAGTAGTCCCAGCGGGCTTCCACCGCATGCTGCATCAGCTCGGCCACCTTCATGGCCTTGCTGGCCTCCATGAGAAAGCTGCCGTGACCGATGGTGATGAAGGCCATCTGCTGGACAGGCTTGGCGGCTCGGCTCATTGCAGCAACTCCCGTGCGGGCAAGCCGTCCACTACGTCGACGTCAATCAAATTGACAGCGACGCCTTCAATCGAATCGGCCAACCTCTCCAGCTCGTTCACGCAGAACTGATCCAGCTCTTCCCACTGGCGGGCCATGTCCAGCACCTTCTCGCGCATGGTGCGCAGGCGGCGTGTGTGCCTCGATGCCTGTTGTTTCTTGGTCGGCGTGCTCATGAGCGACCTCCTGCCCGCTCGCGTTCCAGGGCACGGCCTTCCTCTTCACCGGCCACGTAGATGCGCTCCAGCGCCATGTAAGTGACCGGAGCCGTGGTGTGCAGGACATGGCTACCCATCGTGAGGCCGACGTAGTCACGGTCGAGGTGGCGCTCAACGACGGCGCGAGCACGTTGCTCGCGGGCTCCTTCAGTTTCGGCGGCTTCGCCTCGCAGAGCAGGACGCACCAGCCAGTTCCAGATGCCAAGTACAGAGGTGACGGTGAAGCCGATCTGCTGTGCCACGAAGTACCAGTGGTCGTTGTGGGCGCCGAAGATCAGCCAGCCCACGTTACTGACGAACCAGGCCACGAAGGCCAGGCCCGCATAGCGGCTCTTGGTGGCGACCAGGAATGAACCGAGTAGGCCCAGGGCGGCGGAGAGCATTTCGATGTTTTGCATGGCTCGTCCTTCAAATGTCAGTGGGGCCGATTTGGATGCGCTGATCGGCAGGAGCGCTTGTGGTGGCTGGTGGCGCAGCGGGTGGAATCAAGCCAGCCGCTTCAAGCGTGGGGCGGCAGCCGTCGCACGTCAGCTCGTGCCAGGCCACCTCTGTGACCTGGCAGCAGACGCACATCACTTTCGGGTCAGTGGTCATCGCGCGATGCCCTCCCAGCCAAACGCGGGCGATGCTTCGTCGGCGGCCAGGTCGCCGTGCAGCCAGTCGTGCGCCGTGAGCGCGCAGTCCAGCGTGTTCTGGCTGAAGTCGCCGTCGTCGTTGAGTTCGCCGAAGGTGTCATGCACCTCGTCCAGCGACATGCCTTCCTGAAGCACCCGAATCTGGGCGTCGATGGCCGCACGGTTGTCGTCGCCGAAGAAGGAGTGGGTCGGCACACGCGGATGAACCTGCTTCAGGCGGGCGATCTCCAGCGCGACCTGCTCAGGCGTGGGTTTGATCCGATCCTTCATACCGCCGCCATGTCTAAGTTGATGGCGACGTACTCTCCCCGCGCATCACGCTCGTAGAAGCGGATGTAGGGCTTGGTACTGGCGACCTGCATGCTGTCGCCGATGGCCGTCATCGCACGCTGCCAGGTCTCGTCCTCGATCTTCAAGCGGCGCAGACCCAACACGCGACCCGTGCTGATCTTTCCGGCCTGGTCGACTTGGAACGCGTCGTTCACCAGCACCTTGATGTTGGCGTTGCTGCCCTTGCTCCAGCCCTGGATGCATTCATCGATCAGGGCCTTGGCCGCCATCAAGCGTTCGTCGAAGGCGAGGCTCTCCTGCATCTGGCGGACCACCTTGAATCGGCCATCAAACGAGATCAGGGTGACGTTGCCCTTCTTGCCACCATGCGTCACGTCGTACTGCGCCAGGCTGCGGCTGATGAAGTCGGTCACCTCTGCCATGGCTGCGGCCTTGAACTGCGCCAGCTCCGCGTGCTGCTTGATCGCGGCCTGGCAGAGGTCGGAGACGGTGCGGTGGCGGTCCTTGTCGATGTCCTTGATCTTGGAGACGGGAATCAGGGCGCCGTTGGCATCTTCCCAGTAGCCGTTGGGGATGGTCTTTTCTGTCATGGTCTTCTCTTTCTTTGGTCTGTGATCAGTGAAGGGATGCGCTGGTGGGGGGCTGCTGCGGAGCAGCGGGCTTGCGAGCGAGCAGTTCTTCGGCGGCAAGGCCGAGCGCGATGCCCGCGCCCGGAACCATGTGCAGAAGGCCGCAGGCGCTCGCTACATTGATGTAGGTGGTGAGCAGCGCGTTGAGCGCGGTCCCCGGGCAGTCGGCCTCTTTCACCAGCGTCATGACACGCTTGGACAAAGCCTCGACTTCGTCAAACTGCTTTTCAGTCGGGGCGTTCATGCGGTAGTGCTCCTGTAAGCATTGCGTTTGCCCTGCATGAGGCTCGGGCAGTTGGTGTGATCCAGCGCGCCCTGGCGGGCGGTGGGCATGGGAGGTGGCACAAACGCGCCTCGCATCGATTGAGGCCGCGTCGGGGCCGCTGCCGGTCCTGTAGTGGCTGAAGCAGCGCTCGCAGCAGCGGCGATGCCGGGCAACACCGAGCACTTAGGGGTGACCGCGTAGACAGTCCCGGCACGGTGCAAGGTCTGGCATTCCAGGAACCCGCCCTTGTGCAGCGTCACGAGGATTTCTTCCACCTCGGCCAGGCTGTAGGTCGGGCTCCAGTGGCCGGTCAAGCGCAGCACGCTCCACCAGCCGCCATCCTTGCGAATGAAGCCCCACAGGGCTGCGCAGTCGAGGGTGAGGCCTTTAGCCATGGCTGCGTCCTCCTTGCACCAGCGTGAGGGTGTGCATGCCCTGGAACCATGCGTAGTCGATGACAGCAAAGCGCAGGGCTTCGCGGCGTGCGATGCCAAATCCGTTTTGCAGGCAGCGGGCGCGGCGGGTGATCCAGCGCAGCGGGGGGCGTGCGTAGTTGGGCGACGTGCTCATGACAGGCCCTTCCAGAAGCTGGTGGCACGGGCTGTTGAGCTGGTCTGGCGGCTGCACAACGCATCCAGCTCAGCACGCAACTGGGCCATGTGCTCGCGGTGCAGGGCGCGCTCACGGTCCATCAGGGTGGCCGTGCTACGAATTCGCCGTGCAATCCAGGCTTCGCGCAGGGCGTGCGCCAGGCCCACGGGGCCGCCGATGAGGATGGTCTTTAAAACGTTCACTGAGCCTCCGTGTGGATGGGGATGACCTTGTTGCGAGGTTGGATGGCGCGGGCCAGGGGAGGGGCGCTGGCTGCCTTGTGCGGGCACTGGCGGCAGGCCTGCCAGTGCTTCATGTCGCGGGGCGTCGCCGGTGCGGCCCGGTGCGCATAGGCGCGGCACTGATCGGCGGTCACCACCTGCTGTTCGCCTGCGGCTTCGTCGGTCAGGTGCGGACACGGATACCGGCCGAAGGTGTGAATCACCTTGTCGGCAATCCGCGCCGTGCTGGCCTTGCCCTCGCCATACAGGCCACTGCCGTTGAGCACCTGGCTCAGCGTGGCCGGGCTGATCCCCAGTTGCCGGGCGACCTGGGTGCGCTGTTGCCCCTCGGTGCGCGACTGCAGCAGATCGAACCACTGCTCGTTCATGTAGGAAGGCGTCATGCAGCTTCATGTCCTTCACCTTGGCTGTGGGGCGTTGCAGAGCGGGTTTTGCGAAACCGGGCAGGCACGGCGACCGCGTAAGCGAAAGCGGTGGGATGCATCTGTCCTGTCTGCGACGGCGGAGGCCAGCGTCCGAGGTCTTTGACCAGCACGTAGCGGATGCGTCCCTCCTCCTTCTTTGCGCCGGTCACCACTGCATGGGGCGGCAGCTTGGCCCAGGCCGCGAGCAGCGCACCGATCCGCTTGGTCTGCGCGTCGAAGTTGTCCGCTGCATCGATCAGCGTCTCTGCCGCTTCGACTGCAGTGAGGCGGCGGCGGATGCGCAGCAGATTCCACAGGCGGGTGGGCAGCGCCTGGACATCCGGTGTACTGCCAGGCAGTGACTGGAGTGCTGCCCGGGCCGCGCGCAGACCATCCGTGGTTGCATGCCAGATACGTTGCTGGCGTGACCTCTGCGGGAGCAGTGAGCGCGATTGCACGAAGCCAGACCGCTGCAGCGAGGTCAGCGCCAACTCAGCGCTCCCGACGGAAAAATCCAAGTACTCGTTGGTGGCCCACTGACTAACATCCGAAGCCGTAAACGCCTGCGTTGAACGCGTGACGTTGGCGCCGATGGCCGCTAGCGCTGGGACAAAAAACCATTGCAGTGCAGCCATCACAACCCCCTGTTCGCAGCCAGGTGGCCGGTGAAGTCAGCGCAAAGAGGCTTGCCCTTGACGTGGGCCACGTCCACCTCGTTCCAGCTATTGGCCTGCGCCCATGCTTCGATGTTGGCGATTGCGTTCAGGATGTGGCGCATGCGGCCTTTGCTGTCTCGATGGATTTGTTCCACCAGGGCAGGTGACATGACCACATCGGCCTTGGCCTTGCACACGGTCTGAACGTCGCTCAGGTCCAGGGGGTGCAGTTGCACCACGCGGGCCACGCGGCTTGCGATGTGTTCGTAGCGCTGAACTATGGCTGGGAAGTACTCCATGCCGACCAGGAACACCATGGTGCCGGTCACGTCGGAAATATCGCGGATGGTCTCCAGCTTGGCTGCGCTCTTCATGTCGGCCAGGTAATCGGCCTCATCAATGATCAGCGCCTGCATGGTCTGCGCCAGGTGCTGGGCGATGCGGTTCTCGATGTCTTTGGCCGAGCCGCGCACAGCCAGCCCCAGCTCGGTGGCTATGTCTTCCAGCATGGAGCGTGCCGTCCATACCCGCTTGGCGCGGATGAAAGCATGACCGTTCTCGCTGGCCCAGCGCTCCGTCAGCTCGCTCTTGCCGATGCCGTACTGGCCCTGAATCAGCACCAAGCTCGCCTCGCGGGCACCCCGGCGCGCAACGATCTTCTCGGCTTCCTTGAGCAGCCGGAAGTTGTTGGTTTGCACGAATCCTTTTTTCACCTTACATTCCCCTTCGTTTGGGTCTCTTCAATCAACTCAGGCACGCTCTGTGACGGTTGCCGCCGTCACAGGGCACTCTTAAAACCGGGTCCGTCTTCGCTGCTGAGACCCGCGTCATCCCACCCCAGGCCCCGCGCCGCGTAGTAGTCGGCCAAGCCCTCATAACCATCGCTTTGCACGTACTGGTGCAGCCAATGCGCGTCGCTGGCATCCCATCGGTCGCGGTGGCCCATAAGCCACTCGTAGCGGTCGCTGGACGTGTCAAAGAAAGGCCTGCCCGAAGCCGCTTGCACGGCTTCGCCCTCGGAGGAAGCGTTGAGAGGGAGGGAGGAGAAAACCTCCGGGGTGGAGGGCACGACCACGAATGGCGCGCTGGGCTCCGGCAGGGAAAACTGGGCGGGTTGCACCGTGGTCTGCAGCTCGCGCAATGCGAGGTCGATCTGCTGCTCACGGCGCTTGACAGCGGCCTTGACGCGCTTCTCGCGTGCCATGTCGATGACAGGCGTCGGGAAGAAGTCGCGGCGGCTGGCTTCGAACTTGGCCTCGCAGACGTACTCGCCATCCAGCGTGTAGACCAGCACGAAGCTCGGGTCGTGGATGTCGTAGCGCACGCTGACTTCGCGGCCATCCACATCGCGGCGCATCAGCTCGGGCGCTGCGTAGGTCTGGTTGAAGAACGTGATCTGGCCGCGCTTGGCTGTGCGCAGGATGGCGGGCATGAACATCATGCGCAGCTCGAGCTGGGTGAGCAGCTCCTGCTCCTCGACCTTGTATTCGGTGGCCCACATCTCGGCGGGCGTCATGCGCTTGCCATTCGCAAGCTTGGGCAGCATGCGGTGGCGATGTTCCTGGTTGTACTCATGCACGGCCTGCTCGACCGCGTCGATGAACTGCGGCCAGGTGGGCACCTTGTTGCTTAGCACTACCACCTCGCCGGTCTGCTGGGCGCGGCGCACGGCGCGCTGCTCCTTCTGCAACTCGGCCGCTACCTTGCGGAAGGTGCCGCCGTCAACGTCCTTGCCCTGGTACGTGGCGAAGTTGCGTGCGCAGTTGATGCCCACCGTCTGCCACAGGCGCTCAATGCCCCCGTGGCCTTGCGGCTTGCCAGCAATGCCGGTGCGGTGGTCGATGCCCAGGCGTGCGCAGAAACCGTCAATCGGGCAGTCCATCTGCTTGGCCGTCTCACCTGCGCCGTTATCGCCGTAGAGGATGGCGGGCACGCCCCAGAGGCTCACGCCATGGCGCAAGGCATCGCCCACCGCGCGGACGTTCTCCGAGAGGTTCACCGACCAGCCCGTAATCATCCGGCTGCGAGCGTCGATGCACACCGTCAGCTCAGGCGCGAAGGGGGCGCCGTGATCAGGGTGGCGCACCTTGGCTTTAAAAGTATGGCCGTCAATCAGCCAGCAGTCGTTGGGCTTCAATCCCGAGGTGTCACGCCACCGGAAGGGAAGCTTGGCATCGCGCTGGGCACCAGGTGCATGGCGGGCCTTGATGAGCGCCGTGTTGGCCTGGTGGCTCTTGCCGAACTTGTCCAGGGCGCGGCGCGCCCGGGCGTACAGCGCCTTCCAGGTGTCGAAGTCACGGCCGAGTTGGCGGGTCACTTCCTTGGCCGCGCCGGTCAGCTTGCGAAAGCGAGCGTCGCGGCTGTGGAATAGCCCGAGGACCGCCGCCACGTCCTGCTCCACGTCATGAAGCGTGGGCTCGGGTGCCTGGGCAGGCAGCAGGCCCCACCATCCTTCGGCGCGGTAGATGCCGATGTAGCGCTCCAGGGTGCGGGCGCTGACCTGGTCGGCGCGGGCACGTTGGTTGGCCTTGCGGGCGGTGGCCTGCAGGTCAGCGCTGGCTTGGCCGCTGGCGAACTGCAGAGCGACCGTGGCGCAAGCGCGTTTGATGCCGTGCAATGGCTCCAGGTCGAGCACCAGATTCACCAGGACCATGCGGGCATCGGCAGTTGCCTTGTCGGTGAGGCTGGGCGGGCGGCGGGTCGGCTCTGGCGCGGGAGCCAGGGGCGCAGGCAGTGGCTTCTCGGGTGGGGCGAAAGACACCATTGGGGCGGTGTCGATCTGAGCCAGGGCGGTGCCTGCCGCCTTCGAAACCGTGCGGACCGCAATGGCAGCGCGGGTTTCTGCGGGCAAAGCGGTCGTGTTGTATTCCTGGCCGCCGCCGCCTTCGCGGCCCATGCGGGGGCGTGATTCGACTGCTAGACGGGTGAGGCGTTCGCGGGTGCGGAACTCGGTGCTGGGCATGCCAGGCAGACCAGCGATTTCGCGTGCGGTGAGCCACGTCATGCGCGGCGCTCCTGTTGCTTGCGAATGCGTCCGGTGCTGGTAACCGTGATCTTCACAGTGCGCGCCTGTGCTTTTGCGCGAGGGGCCAGATAGCGAGAAGGCCAGATTTCGTTTGCGGGCTTGCCGAGAGCCTTGGCGACGATCTGTTCAGCGGCCCACCAATGGGTTGAGAGAACGCGCTGAAAGTGTGAGTAGCCGTGCTCCTTTGCAAGTTGACGCAGGCTTACACCTTTCTTTTCGAGTGCGGCTTTCACATCCGCTGGATGCCAATCTGTCTGCGCCATACATTTTTGTGTGTCCATGGTCATGATCATAAACACAAATAAATGTGCGAGCAACCAGTTTTTACACACTTAACTGTGTGGCTGTAAGAATTGGTAGGTTGTGTCTGTTGCTGCTCAGTGTTATCAGGTGTTCTCCAATCGACGTCTGCATGTTTTAATGTGTCCATGGACACACTAAAATGTTTCGCTGATCTTCTTCGGCGGTAGCTATGGACCGACCCAGCAATGAACTACGCGACGCTTATGCAGCGTCACTTGGTGATCGAATCCGGTCATGTCGAGGCGCCGTTACGCGCGAGGAGTTCGCGCGTCAGCTCGATCTACACGTGAACACCATCGGCAAGTTCGAGCGGGGCATCACCATTCCTGACGCCTTTGCTTTGTTGCGGATGGCGGAGATCGGAAAGTGCCCTGCAGAGTGGCTGCTGACAGGGCAGGTGAAGTCGGACAAGGTGGAGCGCAGCCCTAAGGCGGTGGAGGTGGGCGAATACATCTACGTTCCGCATTTCGATGTAGCGATGTCTGCAGGAAATGGCGTGTTTTGCGATGTCGAACACGTCAAAGCCATGCGCCCGTTTGAGGCCAAGTTCATTCGGCAAGACCTCGGCATAGGTCACAACGAACTGGCACTGGTGTCGGTGATCGGGAACTCCATGGAGCCTCTGCTGCGCTCTCGGGACACCACCATGCTGGACCTGCGCGCCAAGGATGTGTTGACGGAGGGCATCCACGCGATACGACTTGATGGTGCGCTGATGCTGAAGCAACTGCAACGCTTGCCTGGCAAGGTGTTGAGAGTGAGCAGCTCAAACCCCGAGTACTCTCCGTTCGAGATCGAAGGCTCTGACGGCGAGTCACACAGAGACTTTTCGGTACTCGGCCGCGTGCGCTGGGGCGGCGTTACTTTCAACTAATGCTAAGCAAAAAGTTCTTGCCATTTAGACGCAATTAACGGGATTTTTTGCTGCTTCCCACTTTGCTGGCGTGCCAGAACAAGAGTTTATAAATCCAACTTCTGCGTAGGGCAAAACGTGTTTATCGAACAAGTTCAATTACACCGATTCAAGCAATTTAAATCCGCGAATGTGGAGTTGAATCATGGTCTCTCGCTTCTTGTGGGGGGCAACAATGCGGGCAAGTCTTCAATCCTTCATGCTCTTGCAGTTTGGGAGTTTTGCAAGACGATGCTGGCGTTTGTACGAGGCCCTAAGGCTTGGACGATGGGCGGTGGGGCGCAAGGCATTGGCGTAGGTATGTCGGAGTTCAGTCCAATAAACGTTCCTTCGCTAAAACATCTGTGGACGGATTTAAAGACTCAACGACTCAATGAGCCTGACGGCTACACATTGAAAATTAGAGTAATTTGGTCATCAGGTGCCAGTGCAAAGAAACATCTCGAGTTCGGCCTATCTCTGACGAACGATCGTCTGTTTATTAAAACAACTAGTACAAATTTGACGTCACAGGAATTAATTGGCGCAGACCAAAATCCTATCGCAGGTGTTGTGCCCAACATCGCCTATCTTCCGCCTTTCGCAGGAATTACTGACCGCGAGGCACGCAGTAGCGTCGCAATGAGAAATCGACTGATTGGACAAGGTCTGTCCGGCGGCGTCATCAGAAATGTCCTCTATGACATGTGGGATAGGAATCGGCAGGAGCGCAAGCGATTGCGTGGGGATAAGCCAAAAATCAGTTCCTCAGCGCTTGCCGGGCTGAGGCAGACTGACTCATGGGAACTGCTGATTAAAGCACTAGGAGATCTCTTCGGGATGGGTCTCACGATGGGTGAGTTCGATGACAGGTATCACACCTACCTCAACGTCGAAACAATTCGCGGCAAGATGACTGGTCCAGTTATTAAGCGCGCTAAAAATGATGCTTCTCGTGATTTGATGGTAGAGGGAAGCGGGTTCTTGCAATGGCTTAGTGTCTATGCGCTAGCTCTCTCACCGGATGTAGATGTGGTTCTGCTGGATGAGCCAGATGCTCACCTTCATGCATCTCTGCAAGTTGACTTGGTACGTTACCTGTCGGATCTGGCACTTAAGAAAAGTAAGCAGGTGCTGATGGCGACACACTCTACAGAGTTGATAAAAGGTTTTGACTGCAAGTCGATCATGCAAGTCAAAGGTTCTAAGGCGAAGTATTTGAACGAAGAGGGGCAGAAAATTGGAGTGCTTGCTGGCATCGGCTCTTCATATTCCCCAAGGCTACATCAGCTAACTCAAGATCGCAAACTGTTGATTGTTGAGGGTACGTTCGATGAAGCTATCCTCCCAATTTTTGCAGAAAAGCTAGGGATTGCATGGCCGAAAAACATTGTTATCTGGGTGTGGACTGGGGGGCACAAGGAACGTCGGCAGCTATTTGCGCAACTCCAGGCGAACATAGATGGATTGCGGGCCATAAGCATTCGAGATCGCGATGACGAAGCCGACGGTGGTGTGGGAGCTGACCTTCTCGATAAAGGCGTCAAAGCGAGCAACGATGGATTCGTCGCTTACAAATGGCGGCGGCGTCACCTCGACAACTATCTCATCAGCACACCAGCGATTGCTAGAGCTAGTGGCAGAACTGAGGCGGAAGTACTTCAGTTGTTTAGTGAAAAGCATGCCATCGCACTTCCCGCTGACTTAACTGTGAGTGATGTAGCTATGGTGATCCGAGACGCGCGGGGTAAAGAGATCATGTCTGTTGGTCCTGACTCAGTTGAATCAGTTCTGAAAGTGACTCGATACGACGTTGCACATGCAATGCTGCCCGAAGAGGTACCGGTCGATATTGTCACTCTCATAGCGGATATTCGCCATTTCGCGGATCACTGAAATCTAATTTGTCCCGCGACTTGCCGCGGAGCCAGCATCACCCGTGATACGCCTATAAATATCATTCAGCTTTAAGGGCAACCTATACCTATGCGTTAACGCATTCGATTTAAAAAGCGCTTGAAGGACAGCGTAAGAGTGAGTGGGCGACGCTTTGATGTCGATTGTGGCGTAGTGGCAGAAGGCGCCCACCGCAGTTCATAAGCGTCTAAGGCCAGCAGATGCTGGCCTTAGTTTTTTTTGCCCCGCCCTCGACAGTCGTGGCATGGGAATCACAACATCCTTTTTCGTTGGTGTCTGCATGGTGCTGCTTATCGGCATCACCGCAGGGCGCCCCCGCAATGACCGTAGCGCACTTGCGCTCAATCAGCGTGGTCGTGTTTCGCCTCGTGTCCTGGTCGCAGGCCTATCGGTATCAGCTGCTGCCCTGGTGGGCCTAGTGGCACACGAGGGCTACACCGACAAAGCCGTCATACCCACGCAGGGCGACCGGCCCACCGTGGGCTTCGGTTCCACCTTCCACGAAGATGGGACGCCTGTAAAGATCGGCGACACCACCACGCCTGTCCGCGCCCTCATCAAAGCGCAGGCGCATATCAGCCGCGAGGAAGCCCTCTTTCGCAACAGCCTGCCTGGCGTGGCGTTACACCAGGGAGAGTACGACCTGTACATGGACTGGGTTTACCAGTACGGCAATCGCGCCTGGCTGACTTCTGGCATGCGGCGCGAGTTGCAGGCGGGCAATTACCCAGCGGCCTGCTTTGAACTGCTCCAGTACCGCAAGCTGACCAGCCCACGCCAAGAGGGCCCAGGCTGGACAGCGAGCAAGCGCGACACGCAAGGCCGTCCGCTTCGCTGGGAGTTCGACTGCAGCACGCCGGGCAACAGAATCTGCATGGGCGTCTGGACCCGCCAGCAGGCGCGCCACAAGACCTGCATGGAGCTGCAGCAATGACAGCCCTCAAGCGCCTTTTGATGGGCCTTGCCGGTCTTCTGCTGATCGCCTTCCTCGCCCTGTGCCTGGCCGTCATGTGGATGGTCGGCCAACTGCCGCACTGAGCCATGGCCTCACGTCTACTCATTGCCCTCCTGGCTGGCCTGGGCCTGGTCAGTGGCGGCTACTGGTGGGGCCACACGGCCACCAACAACGCCCGAGATGCGCAACAGGCCAAGGCCGACCAAAAGGCCCGCGCAACGCTCGACAAAGAGACCGCGCGGGCCGACCAGGCCGCCGCCAGCTACCTGCAGGAACACCTCGACCAGGAAGACCGCTATGCCGCTCTCAACACTACTTATCAAGACCTTCGCCGTCGTGCTCCTCTTGTTGTTCCTGGCCCTGTGGTTGTTGTCACCCGCAGCGACGCGCCCGGGCCTGAAGCGCCGGGCCCGGACCAGCGGCATGCGGCTGCAGCTCCTGTCGATGGCGGCCCTGTGCTCACTCTTGCTGCTGTCCGCATGTGGAACGGCGCCCTCACAGGTACCGACCAGGCGGCCGGTGCCTGCGGCCCTGCTGGTGCCCCCGAAGGCTCCGACGCTGCTTGTGCCAACGGCTCCGGGCTCACCCTCGACGACGCCTGGGCCAACCACACCGCCAACGCCCAAGCCTGTGCGGCCGACCGCCAGCGCTACCAACACCTAATTGATTTCTTAAACGGAAAGTGAACTCTCCATGGCAATGGAAAAAGACGAACTGATGCTGCTCGGAAAAATGGACGGCAAGCTCGACAGCATCACGGCCCACCTGGGCCGCCAAGATCAGCGCATCGACGCGCTCGACCAGCGCATGGAGGAGCGCCACAACGCCATCGACAAGCGCCTGCGCGTGGTGGAGCAGAAAGCCGCTGTAGCCGGTGCTATCAGCGGCTCGGCCGTGTCCATCGGCATCGCCCTCGCCATCGAAGGCGCCAAGCAGTGGCTGGGCCGTGGAACCGGACAGTAATGGCCCACGCATCCGAGAAGCGCACGCAGCTTCGGGGCCTGTTTGTTTATCAGCGTCTGCCGATGGAGACCGCCTGTAAAAAGGTGGGTGTGCCACGCAGCACCGCGAACCGCTGGAAGCAGGAAGCCGCCGACAAAGGCGACGACTGGGACAACGTGCGCGCCGCCATGGCGCTGGGCGATGACAACTTCGCAACCCTGAGCAAGAAGCTACTGGAAGACTACCTGGTGCAGCACCAGGCCACCATGGATTTGCTGCGCGAGGCGACTGACATGGGGCCGATGCAGCGTGCGGAGACGCTCGCCAGCATGAGCGACAGCTTCAACAAGACCATGGCGAGCTTCAAACGGCTGTCGCCCGAGTTGAACAAGCAAGCCATCCAGCTCGACGTGCTGCAGCGCCTGGTGTCGTTTGCCCAGGCCAAGTTTCCGCAGCACCTCACCGCCATGGTGGAACTGCTGGAGCCGTTTGGCGAAGAGCTGGCAAAGGTGAAGTAGCGCCATGGCAAAAACCAGCAGGGAGTTCCTGGACGGCCTGACCGCTTTGGCCGATGGCCTGCGCCGCCAGATCGACGCCAACCTCGACGGGTGGGACGTCACCCCGCAGGCTATCGCCGAGCGCCGCCTGCAGGTGTTCGACCCGTTGAACGGGTACGAGTACTGGGACCGCAACTACTTCCCGCACTACGGCCGCAGCGAGCCCAGCGCGCTGCACCAGTACCTCTACAAGCGCCTGCCTGAGATGATCGCTGCGCCCAGCGGCCAGCGAGACGCCCTGGCCGCTCCTCGCGGTGAAGCCAAGTCCACCAAGGTGAGCATGTCGTTCGTGCTCTGGTGCGTGGTGACCGGCCGCAAGTGGTATCCCGTGATCATCATGGACGCGTTCGAACAAGCGGCCGAGATGCTGGAAGCCATCAAAGCCGAGCTGGAAGCCAACCCTCGCCTGCAGGGTGACTTCCCCGAGGCGTGCGGTCAGGGCAAGGTCTGGCGCGCAGGTGTGATCGTCACGGCCAACGGGCGTAAGGTCGAGGCCTTCGGCTCGGCCAAGAAGATTCGGGGCCGCCGCCATGGTGCCCACCGCCCCGACTTGGCGGTGATGGACGATATCGAGAACGACGAGAACGTCACGACCCCGGCCCAGCGCGACAAGCTGCAGAAGTTCGTCACAGCCTCGGTGTTGAACCTGGGGCCACCCGACGACAGCATGGACGCCATTCTGGTCGGCACCGTGCTGCACTACGACTCGGTCCTGGCGCGCTTTCTCAAGAACCCGCTGTGGAATCGGAAGGTCTTTAAAGCCATCATCAAATGGCCCGACCGGATGGACCTTTGGGAGCAGTTCGAAGGGCTGCTGCTCAATGCCGAGACGCCCCAGGAAGGTGAGACCGCCGCGATGGCGATGTACCACGAGCAGCGGGCAGAGATGGACCTCGGTGCCGTGGTGAGCTGGCCCGCGCTGCGCCCCATCCATAAGCTGATGATCCGCCGCGCCCGCGAGGGCCACAGCGCTTTCGACAGCGAACAGCAGAACGACCCGGTGGCGGGTGAGGATGCGCCCTTTGCGCACAGCATCCGCTTCTGGGTGAATCGCCTGGCCGAGTGGGTGTTCTACGGAGCGGCCGACCCCAGCCTCGGCAGGGCTGGCAACAGCCGCGACCCGAGCGCCCTGGGTGTGGGCGGGTATCAGCGTGTGCTGGGCGTCCTGGACGTGGTCGAAGCCAAGATCAAGAAGCGCACGCCCGACCGGATCATCAGCGACATCATCGAACTGCAGCGGGAGTACTGCTGCATCGTATGGGGTGTGGAGAGTGTGCAGTTTCAGGAGTTCCTGCGCACCGAGCTGGTCAAGCGCAGCGCCCAGCTCGGCGTACCCGTACCGGCGCGTGGGCTGATCCCCATCGCGGACAAGGTGCTGCGCATCGAGAGTCTGCAACCGCACATGCACAACGGCCTGATCCGGCTGCACAGCAGCCAGACCACTCTGGTCGACCAGTTCAAACACTTCCCCAAAGCCGACCACGACGACGGGCCCGACATGGTGGTGATGCTGTGGATGCTGGCCGTCACCGGTGGCGTGGCGGCGGCAGCGCAAGGCGGCAACTCCAATGCGGCCCAGTCAGCGCGCGACAAATACCAGCGCACTGCCCAGCGCATGTTCCGAAGGGGCGCCCAGTGACCGAAGACCAACAAAACCTTTTGATCATCCGGGGCCACATGGCAGGCCTGCCAGCCGTAGACCGCAAGGGCATCGAGCTGGCCGCGCAGAAGCTGCGCGAGGTGATCGTCCACCACAACGACCACGGACGCTTGGCGCTTGCCCTTGTGGGCGCCGAGCTGGCCGCAGAGGACTGATTTATGAGCTTTTATTCCAGACTGCGGGAGGCTGTCGGCTTGGCGCCCGCGTCAGCCTCCGCACCCGTGCCCACGCCAGCGCCTGTCACCGTTCGCGAGAGTGCCTCTGCACAGGGCAACGACGACGCGAGCTGGCGCCGCTTGAGCGGCGATAGCCTGTCCAAACAGAACGACCGCGACCTGTCGCCCATGGCGCAGGACCGCATGCAGAAGGTGGCCGAATACCTTTGGCAAAGCAACCTGCTTGCCAACCGCCTGGTGGAGCTGCCGCTGGCCTATCTGCTGGCCGAGGGGGTGACGCTGCAGTGCAAGGATGAGGAGCACCAGAAGCTGCTCAACGCCTTCTGGTCGGACCCCATCAACAACTGGCCTTTAAAGCTCACCCCCCGGGTACGAGCCCTGGGCCTGCTGGGTGAGCAGTGCTACATCGCCAACGTGCGCGAGGGTGACGGCTTTGTGCGTCTGGGTTACCTGGACCCGCGCCAGATCGCCACGGTGGTGACCGACCCGGACAACCCCGAGCAGCCCATTGGCGTGGTCACCAAGCGCGACAACCGGGGAAAGAACCACAAATACCGCGTGATCGTGCTGGGTGATGACAGCGACCTGTTCAGTGCCAACACCGCCCGCATCCGCGCTGACGATTTCACGGACGGCGAGTGCCTGCTGTACCAGCTCAACAAGTTTCCGAACGGCAGCCGTGGCCGCAGCGACTTGCTGGGCCAGATCGACTGGCTGGACGCCTATGACGAGTTCCTCTTCAACGAGCTGGACCGCATTGGCTACCTGCGCTCGTTTGTATGGGATGTGACGTTGACGGGTGCCGACTCCGATGCGGTCAAGGCATACGAGAAGACCTTCACGCCGCCCGGCCCCAACAGCACCTTCGTGCACAACGACAGCGTGAAGCTGGAGGCCAAGACCCCCGAGCTGCAGGCCGCCGACACCAGCCAGAGCGCTCGCCTACTGCGCAACCATGTCCTGGGCGGCAGCACCACGCCAGAGCACTGGTTTGGCGGTGGTGGGGACGTCAACCGAGCCGCTGCTTCTGAAATGGGCGAGCCCACCTTCAAGGTCTACACCGGGCGGCAGAACTTCCTCAAGCTGGCGCTGGAGGAGATTGGACGCTTCGTACTGTGGAAGGCTGCACAAGCGAGCGGCGCCAAGCCCGACTGGTCTGAAGACGCATGGCAGGTCACTGCGGTGTTCCCTGAGCTGGTGAACCGAGACGTGGCCAAGTTTGCAGCTGCCATGGCCTCGGCGGTCACTGCTGTCATCCAGATGATCGACGCCGGGCTGCTCACCGAAGAGACCGGGCTCAAGATCGTGGCGGACGTGGCGCAGCGCTTCGGCCAGGACTTCGACGCCAAGACCGAGCTGGAGGCGGCGCGCAAGGAGCATGCCGAACGCAAGAAGGCCAAGGCTGCAGAGGACAGCTTCAACCTGCCAGCCGATCTGCGGGGCGAGTTGCAGGCGGGCCAGGCCAAGTCCAAGGGTGAGCCTGCGCCAGCGGATGCCCAGGCGTGACACCAGAGCAGAAGCGTTTTGAAGCCGCGCTCAAGGAGCGCCTGGCTGAACGTGCCAGGCTGCTGATCCAGGCCGATCAGCGGGTGGTGGGCCTGCTGCGGGACGCCCAGCTCCAGATCTCGCTGCAGCTCGCCCAGCAGCCCGCCGACTGGAAGCAATGGCAGCTGACCAGGCTGAAGGATCAGATCGCCATCGTCCTGGCCGCCATGGGACAGCAGGCGGGCACCGCAGCCGACCAGGCGCTGCGCGATGCCTGGCAGCAGGGAGAAGACCTGGTCGACAAGCCGCTCGGCGCAGCGGGACACTCCATCGAGCTGCGCCTGGCCGCCCTGGATGCCCGGGTGCTTGCAGCGATGCGCACCTTCAGCCACGAGCGCCTGAACAATGTTGCGGCCGAGGCCCTGGGCAAGATCGGGCAGCAGCTCGGCCTGGTCACGGTGGGGGGCATCACGCCCTTTGAAGCCATCAAGGCGGTCCAGGCCCTGCTGGAGACCGAGTCGACCAGGCGGGCCACCACCATCGTGCGCACCGAGGTCAGCCGGGCCTTTGCCGTGGCATCCCAGGACCGCCTGGTGCAGGCAGCGCCCCTGGTGCCTGGCCTGGGCAAGCAGTGGCGTCGCAGCGGGAAGATTCACAGCCGGTGGACGCATGACCTGATGGACGGCCAGGTGGTCGATGCCGGCAAGCCTTTCTTGGTGCCCAACGCTGGTGGCGGTATCGACAAGATGATGTGCCCTCATGACCCGAAGGCGCCACCCGAACAGGTGATCAACTGCGGGTGTATTGCGATCCCCTACCTCAAGGGATGGGCCGTGGCCACGCCCGGTGCCAAGCCGTTTTCTGAGCTGGAGCTGAGGCTGGATGGGAGGAAGGCGGCGCTTGACCAGGCTGCGAAGAAGGCGGGGCGACGAAAGGAGTGAGGGGCTGGAGCTGTCGCGGGCTACGACGCTTTAAACGTCCCCGGGGCGGCTACCCCTTGGAAATTTCCCCTGACCCCGTCCGCCGGGCGATTTAAAGCGGGTTTAAAGATGTTGTTGCCTTGCTCGCTCTTTGCCTACTGCCGTAGCATTGGCCGAGGAGGAAAGAATGGAACCACATTGGACAAACTATTTGACGGCGATGATGACCCCTGTTGTCGCTTGCTTCGGGGCATGGATTGCCTATCAGCAATGGATCACAGCACGCGACAAGCTGCGTCTCGACCTCTATGAAAGAAGAATGGAAGTGTATGGCGCTGCAAGGGCAGCTCTCGCGGCAGTTTTCGCACGAAGCGACCTCACTCCAGCGGAAGAGTCAACCTATCTACGGGGGGTTGCTGGCGCCCAATGGCTCTACGGGAAAGACGTAACGCAATATCTGCATAAGGAATTCTGGGCAAAGCTGTGCGACCTGCACAGCATCACTACACAGTTGGACGGTGCTCCCAGCGGCGCCGAGCGCACCACCCTCGTTGAGCAGAGGACGGTGCTTCGAAAGTGGTTCCTTGACCAGCACGACCGCATGGACAAACTTTTCTATCCGTACCTTGGATTCACTCACCGATCCAAACCCTCATTTGTCGGAGAGCGATGAAATGGCTGGAGCAGCACGAAAAAAGATTGATCCCCAAACCCTCCAACTCTTCGACCCAGAAGTAGATCATCCCGAGCACGACGCTATATTGACCACCTTGTTTCGGGATGAAGACCGCTTGCTTCGTTTGATCAAACAGCTCCATGGTCTCAGCGATCTCAGACAGCCGCAGGAGACGGACAAATTTGACGTGTGGGATTCGTACAGAAACTCGTCCCCAGGAGGTCCACATGATGTCGTGACTTGGCTGCAAGCTGTCGAAATGGGAGGAGGAATTCCGCCGCAATGGCAGTCGCTGTCGCCGATACGGAAATTCGAGAAGCACCTGGAGTTGCCACTAGAGTTTGGAGATCGATACCCCAGAATAGTTGGCTTTATCGATATGGTCTTAGGCTACGCAACCGTCGGGCCGCTGTACCTTGTCAAAGATCATTTTGGAAAGTACACATGGCAGTCGGACAAAAAGCAGTGCTATCTTTACATTGAAGTTAAGAGCAGATGGCCGACGGCGGGGAATCTGCTCAGACAGCTCAACCTCTACGGGAAATGCATTTTTTCCGATTCCAGTTCCGGGTTAATTCGAAAGAAGCTTGTTATCGGGCCTGATGAATCGATGCGGGATCTAGTTGAAGCGCATGGATGGTGGCTGGCGAACTTTAAAGCTGACTTGTCCGAGTTCCGGCTGATGCCCCACGGGAAATCGCAGTCACCCAAAGTAGTCGCGGCCCCAAACCAGTTCTAAAGATACTGTTCATTTCGAAGCTCGTTCACTCATCCTTCTCTCAGGCCAGCACATGCTGGCCTTAGTTTTTTGTGCCCCTCCCGGCACAGTCACTCCATCGAAACCGCCGCGCTATTGCGGCCCATCTGATGGAGTGATCAATGTCTGACCCGAACGCCAAAGACCCCGCCGCTGAAGCCAAGCCAATGACTGCGGCCGAGGCCGCCAAGCGCGTCAAGCGCACCGTCATCGAACTGGTCGACGGCAAGGAAGGGGCCAAGGTATCCCGCCCTAAGAAGGTGGCTATCGAAGCCTCCGAAGTGCTCTCCTTCCGTGACTACGGCACGCACGTCGTCGTGGTCACCAAGGACGGCCAGAAGCTGACCGACGCGGACGAGTAAGCCCACCATGAACTGGGCTCAACTCATTGCAGCGCTGGCGGCCTGTGGCGGTCTGCGAACCGGCCAGGCAGTCGAAGCCGCCATGCGCGAGGCCGCTGCTGCGCCCGAGCGCGACTTCCGCCAACTGATTGACGTGGTGCGCGCCGCGATCTCCGAGCAGGTCAACAGCGGTCGCCTGCCTGAGCAGCGCCGGTACTGCAGTCTCTCGGCCATCTACAGCGACCGCGCTGTGATCGAGCTGGACGGCAAGCACTTCCAGTACAGCTACTCGTTCAAGCACATCGCGGGCTCCGACCAGGTCGTGTTGGGCGCGCCCATCGAGGTGGTCGAGCAGTACGTGCCAACCGCACCTGCCGCCGCGCCAAAAGCCGCACCTGGCGCGCCAACGACCGCCGCATCGGCCGTGCGTGAAGCGCTGGGCGACGAGGTGTTCCGCGAGGCCTCTGACGGCTCCATCGTGGTGACGCTGATCCGCTCCGGCCGCAGCGGCAACCGCAACTACTACCCCGACGCCACTCTGCGCGAGGCCGTGTCCATGTTCGAAGGCGTGCGCGTGTTCGCCAAGAGCGACGCGGAGCACATCGCGGGCAAGGGCAAGGACGTTCGCAACCTCATCGGCGGCATCTACGGCGTGCGCTTTGTCGAGGGCAAGACACCCGACACCGGCTCGCTGGTCGGCACCTTCAAGGCGCTCGACCCCACCGAGGCAGCGGTGACAAAGATGACCGAGGCCGTGAAGCGCGGGATGCAGAGCCTGCTGGGCCTGTCCATCGATGCGGATGCGCGCACCAAGCAGCGCAAGGCCGGTGCCGAGACCCTGCGCGAGGCCGTGAAGTTCACCAAGGTGCACTCCGTTGACCTGATTGTCGAACCGGGCGCTGGCGGCGGCCTGGATCGCCTCACTGAAGCCGCCGCCGACCAACCTCTCAACAACCCCGAAGGAAACGCAATGCCTCTCTGGAAGCAACGCATGCTGGAGGCCATCAAGGCCAAAGACCCCGCCAAGCACGCCACCATCAACGCCGAGACCATCGGCGACGACGAGCTGGTCAACCTGCACGAAGCCGTGTGCGGCTCCCTAGTGCCGAGCGCGCCAGGCGCTACCCGCATCGCCGAAGCCCAGGGCGACAACACGCCGCTAACGCGCGCGGACCTGGAAGTGTTCACCCTGCGTGGCGCTGCCCGCGACCGCATCAGCGCCGCCAAGCTGCCCCAAGCCGCCAAGGACCGCCTGCAGGCGCAGGTCAGCATCGCGGGTGCTGATCGTCTGACCGAGGCCGCCGTGGGCGACCTGATCAAGGCCGAGGGCGAGTACATCGCCCGCATGACCGAGAGCGGTGCAGTGCGTGTGCCCATATTCGGCAATGGCTCCATCGTCGTGGGCGACCGCAGCCTGACGATGCGCGACATGCTCGACGCCTTCTGGGACCCGACCCACAAGGACCACGGCCGGGTTCAGTCTTTCAAGGAGTGCTACATCGAGATGACGGGCGACCGCCTGGTGACAGGCCGCCTGCGCGAGTGCGATCAGTCGCGCCTGGTCGAGTCGCTCGGTAGCGGCTCGCTCGGCGAAGTGCTGGGCGACAGCGTGACGCGCCGCATGCTGGCCGAGTACCGCGCAGCGGTGGACTTCGACGGCTGGCGCCAACTGGTCAATGTGGTACCGGTGTCCGACTTCCGCATGCAGCACCGCACGCGCTGGGGTGGCTATGGCGACCTGCCCGTAGTGGCGGAGGGAGCCGACTACCAGGCGCTGACCAGCCCGAGCGACGAAGAGGCCACCTACAAGGCTGACAAGCGCGGTGGCAAGGAAGAAGTGACGCTGGAGATGATCAAGAACGATGACGTGGGTGTGATTCGCCGCATCCCCACGAAGCTCTCTCGCGCCGCCAAGCGCACGCTTGCCAAGTTCGTGTTCGACTTCCTGCGCAGCAATGCGGTGATCTACGACTCCAAGACGCTGTTTCACGTCGACCACGCCAACCTGTTCGCGGCTGCGCTGTCGAAGGCCGAGCTGGCTGTCCACCGCCTGGCGATGCTCAAGCAGACCGAGCTGAGCAGCAACGACCGGATCGGCATCGCTCCATCGCGCCTGGTGGTGCCTGCCGACCTGCAGGAAGCGGCGGTCGACTTGTTCAAGCTGTCCACCAACAACGAGAAAACGTTCATCCAGTCGCTGACGATGAACATCATCCCCGTCTGGTACTGGACCGACCCTAACGACTGGTGCACGGCGGCCGACCCGGCCGACATCCCCGGCATCGAGCTGGGCTTCCTGGACGGGCAGCAAGAGCCCGAGCTGTTCGTGCAGGACACGCCGAACGTGGGCTCGATGTTCGCGGCCGACAAGCTGACTTACAAGATTCGCCACATCTACGGCGGCGCGGTGACCGACTTCCGCGCTTTCACCAAGGCCGTGGTGGCCTGACCCGCACACACCCAGCGGCGCGAAGGGCGTCTGAACGGCGCCAGGGAGTGGCTCTCCCGCATGAACACAGCCCGGCCCGCCCCGCAAGGGGTGGGTTGTCCAAGGCACCAGACCGGGAGCCTTGGACAACCCAGCCGACCGACCCCCACGCGTTTTAAATAGGACACCGACCCATCATGGCCTTGGCCGATTTCCAGCAGCTCGTCGCCGACATGGTTTCCGACCAGGACACCGTGATCACGGCCGACAACCGCGACCGCGCCATCGAGCAGGCCCGCGTGCGCTACAGCGCGGACTGCGAGCGCGTGCTGGTGGAAGACATCACCTGGCTGGCGGACGGCTTCGACGCACCGCTGCCCATCGGCTGGACCTTGGGCGCCTATCTGCGCCAGGCCGAGTACCCCATCGGCCACAAGCCGCTCTCGCTGATCGAGCTGGCCGTATATCAGACCCCGAGCGGCCAGAGCCTGACCGCTGTGGAGCCTTTCGAAGCGGGCAGCGTGGTCCGCGTAACCTTTGGCGCTCCCCACCTTCTGCAAGGCGGTGTGGACCCGCAGGACACCGTCCCGCTGCAGCACCGCCAGGCGGTGGCGCAGTACGCCGCCTATGTGCTGTGCCAGCAGCTCTCCACCCGCTACAGCGGCGAGCGCGAGACGGCCATCGGCGCCGACGTTGTCCAGACTGAAACCCGTTCCCGCGCCTATGCCGCCCGGGCCAAGGAATACCGCACGGCCTACTACGTCGGTACCGGCCAGGTCGACCCCTTTGCCAAGAGCACAGCCAGCGGCAATTCCGGGGGCAGCGGTGCCACTCCCGCTGCTGCCGTGGGCTCCTGGCCAGGCCGCAAACGCGGCCTCCTCACACGGGGTGTGCAATGACCAGCATGCACCTCTCCGTGGGCGGGCTGGACGCGATCCGGCGCGGGTTCGAACAGGCGCCCGACATGACGCGCCGCGAACTGCTCGCCGCGATGACCGAGGGCACGCTCCTGGTCGAGCGCGAGGTCAAAGACGGCCTGCCGCGCGTCACGGGCATGACAGCCGCCAGCGTGACCAGCGACGCATTCGCTACTGCCTTGGGCGTGCTCGGCACGGTGGGCAGCTCGCAGCCCTCGGCCACGTTCCTGGAGCTGGGCACCAAGCCGCACATGCCACCCATCGAGGCCCTGGTGCCGTGGGTGAAGGCTGTCCTGGGCGTGGAGCCCAAGCGCGCTCGCAGCGTGGCGTTCCTGGTGGCTCGCAAGATCGCCCGCAAGGGCACCAAGCCGCGCCGCGTGTTTGAGAAGGCCGCCGCCGCGACCGAGGGCCAGGTGCTGCGCATGTTTGAGAACGCAGCAGGCCGCGTAGCCGCCAACCTGGCAGGCCAGGCAGGAGGTGGCGCATGAGCACCGTGCAGGCCCACCGCGCCGCCATCGTGGCCGCCCTGTCATCCGTACCCGATATCGGCGTGGTGCACGACCGAGAACGCTACGCAAAGGACAACAACGCGTTTGCCTCGCTGTTCCTTCACCAGCCCACGAGCGGCCCGAAGCACCTGCGCGGCTGGACTCTGCGACGTGCTGCCACTAGGGAGCACAGCCCCAACGTGCGGCGCACCCTGAACGAGCACACCTGGACGCTGCGCGGCTACATGGCCTTCAACGACGCGGACGCGTCCGAGCTAGTGCTCGATGACCTGGTCGAGCAATTCCGCGCCGTGGTGCGCAACGACCCCACGCTGGGCGGCGTGTGCCAGCCCGGCCCCCTCGACGACGAGACCGACGGCGTGCAAGTGACCGACGCGGGCGCCGTGATGTTCGCTGGTGCGCTTTGCAACAGCGTTGTTCTGCAACTCAAGACCTGGAGCTACCTGTGACTGCCACCAAGACAAAGGCGACCCATGCCACCGATCCAAACCCGCAAGCGCCGAAAGCCCAAGAGGACGGCCAAACCACGCAGCAGGCCGGAACCGCAGCAGCTCCCGCTGCCGCTGGAACTGCATCTGCCGTGGCGCCTGCCCAAGCGCCCAGCGCGCCCATCCCGCCCGACGAAAACCACGGCCGGGGCGGCCACTACGTCCGCATGAAGGACGGCCGCCGCGTGCTGTTGGCACGGACCCTGTCCGAAACCGAGCACGCCCAGGCAGAAGCCGCCAAGGCCCAGGCCCAGTAAGCCGCCCGCCACCCAATCACCCCAGGAGCACTTGCCCATGTCCGATCCGATCTTCATCAACCAGACCGTCATCCTCGCCAAGGTCGAGGCGGTCAAAGGCACCGACTCGACGCCGACCGCAGCCGCCAACGCGCTGCTGATCAGCGATGTGACCTTCACGCCCCTGGAAGGCGAAGAGGTCGAGCGCAACAACATCCGTCCATTCTTCGGCGACGGCGGCAGCACCATGGTCACGCAGTACGTCAAGCTGGCCTTCTCGGTTGAATATGCCGGAGTGGCCGCTGCTGGCGATGTGCCTGGCTACGAACCCCTGCTGCGCGCAGGTGGTGCCAGCGTGACCGTCGCTGCAGGGACGGACGTGCGCTTTGCTCCCGTGACGCAGGGCCAGGAAAGCGTGACCGTTTACATCGCGGTCGGCCCCAACCTGCAGAAGATCACGGCGGGCATGCTGAACGTGAAGCTTTCGGCTGCGGCCAAGTCCATCCCCAAGCTGCAGGTGGAGATCACCGGCACTTACAAGGCTGCGACCGCTGGAGCACTGCCAGGCGCGCTCTACACCAAGTTCCAAGACCCATTTGGCGTGAACAAGGCCAATACGACGCTCGACCTGCACGGCGTGCCGGTAGCGGCCAGCGGCTTCGAGTTCGACTTCGGCAACGTGGTGGTCAAGCGCGACATGATCAATGTGGACTCCGTGGCGATCACCGACCGCAAGAGCAAGGGCTCGGTCACCTTCGACAACACGCCCGTCGCCGACAAGAACTGGGTGGAACTGGCCCGCCAGGGCGCTCGCGGCCCGCTGCACCTAAAGCACGGCCCCGGCGCCACCAACGTGGTCGAGCTGATCGCTCCCAACGTGCAGCTCGGCAAGCCCACCTTCGGCGAGCTGGACGGCATCCAGACCATCACGACCCCGCTGCGCTTCATCCCGGTCCTCGGCAACGACGAGTGGGAGATCGTGGTCCGCTGATCGCGGCTCGCAGTCCCTGTTTCCTCTTCACTTCACTCACAGAAAGAACCTACCCATGGCAGTCCGCATCTCGGGCCTGAAACCCATCGTCATCTGCCCCGCCACCGTGTACCTGGTGGGCGACAACGGCGAGCAAATCCCCCATCACTTCGACGTCGAATTCCGCCGCATGACGACGGTAGAGCGCAATACGTTGAACGAAAAGTACGCCATCGGCTACGACGTGCCGGTGGAGATCGACGCCGCCGACCCGGACCAGACACCGCGCACGAAGCGGGTTCACCTGTCCAACGCCGAGCTGCTCGATGAAATCGTGGTTGGCTGGGGAAAGATGCTCGATGAGAACGGCCAGCCGGTGCCTTACAGCCATGCGGAGCGCCTCGCCACCGAGAACGAGTACTCCGGCCTGGAGCAGGCCATGGTGGTGTCCTGGCTGGATCACTTCTTCTTCAACCAGCGCGAGGCCGCCATAAAAAACTCCAAGGCGCAGTCCGGCACCGCCTCGGCCGGGACGACTCGCGCCGCCACGTAGTCGACGACCAACTGCGCGCCACCTGCGTGCTGCTGCGTGTCGACATCGACCAGCTCGTGCCCACCACCCTGCAGAAAGACAAGCCCGATGACTTCGACCTGTGGCCCGAGCACTGGCAGGCGTGGGATGTGTACCTGGGGTGCGGCACGCAGTGGCGGTACAGGGCGGTCCCCAGGGGCCTGCAGGCAAGTATCACGGTGTGCGAGGGCCTGGACTACCAAGGCGTGGAGGTGGTGATGCGGCGCTACCGGGTGCCCGAAGCAAGGTTCGATGAAGTCTTCAGCCAACTGCAGGTACTGGAAGCGGAGACGGTCGCCATCCGCAACAGCGAGGCCCGATAAGCAAAAAGGCCGGGAGACCGGCCTTTTGAACTGAGGGTGAGGAGGTGGCGGGTTACCGCGAGGTCATTGCCCGCAGCAGCCACAGCGGCACCACCAGGGCAGGCGCAGCCACCCAGGCCCACAGCAGCACCGAGGGGTGCGGGGCAAGCAGTACGAGGCCTATGAGCCACAGCGACAGCAACTTGGACATGACGGGACTTTAAAACAAATGAGCGCGGTACGCCAGATCGGCATCAAGATGACAGTGGACGCTCAGTCGGTAACGACTGAGCTGCCCAAGGTCACGCGCGAGTTTGCGAACATGGGCGCGAGTGCCGAGCAGGCCTCGGCCCGGACCACCCGCAGCCTGGCCCAGGTGCAGATGTCGGTGCGCGACATCGTGGCGGGGGCGGCGGGCCTGCATGTGATCGGCGGCGGGATCAACGCCATCACCAAGGCGATCACCGAACTGCCGCGCAACGCCTTCGACTTCTCCAAGAACCTGGAAGTCAGCCAGGTCGGGATGGCGGGCATCCTGGGGTCGATGACTGCCATCAACGGCAAGCAGACCGACTACAACCAGGCGCTGCGCATCTCCAGTGAGTACATCCGCAAGCTCAATGATGATGCGCTGCGCACGGCGGCCACCAGCTCGGAGCTGACCACCGTGTTCCAGGCCCTGCTGGCGCCCGGCCTTTCCGCCAGGATGACCCTGGAAGAAATCCGCCAGCTCACGGTGGTGGGCACGAACGCGGTCAAGTCCATGGGTCTGGACGCCACTCAGGTGGTGCAGGAGTTGCGTGACCTGGTCGCGGGGGGCATCACGCCCGCCAGCTCGACCCTGGCAAGCGCTCTGGGCCTCAAGGACTCTGACATTCAGAAAGCCAAGTCATCCAGCGAGGGCCTGTTCACCTTCCTGATGAGCCGCCTGCAAGGTTTCAAAGCCTCCAGCGAAGCGTTCAACGACACGCTGAAGGGCCGACTCGACCAGGTCAGAGAGGGTGCCACGCGCGTGGCCGCCGAGGGCATGGAGCCGCTGATCCAGGCCTCCAAGAAAGCCCTGGCCGAGGTGAGCGGCCTGTTCACGACGATTGACCAGGCGGGCAACGTCACGCTGAACCAGGAGTTGGTGGACGGCATCCGCGCCTATGCAACCGCTGCCGCCCAGGCGATGGAGATCAGCCGGGACGGCCTAGCCGTGCTGTGGGAGAACCGTAACGCGATCATGGCGGTGGCTGCGGCTTGGGCCTCGGTGAAGCTGGGCAATGTGGTGGCCGAGACGGTAGCGGCCATGGCGGCGAAGGCCGAACTGGCGCAGGCATCGCGCCTCGCTGCAGTGCAGGCTGCGGCCGAGGCGGCGGGCAATGTGGAAGTTGTGGCGACGTCCCGCCAGAAGATTGCCGCCTACCTGGCCGAGCTGGAGGCCAAGGCCGCCAGCGCCCGGGCCGACATGGTCGCCCAGGCGGCGCAGATCGCCACGCTCAACACCACGCGCGAGGCCATCGTGCTGTCGCGCGCCGAGGTGGTTGCGAAGCTGGAGTCCGTGCGCGCCACCATGGCCCAGGCCGAGGCGCAGATCGCGGCAGCCCGGGCGGCCGGTGCGCAGAGCTTCGCCCTGGCGGCGTTGCGAGAGGGCACGCAGGCACTGACAGCAGCACAGGCTCGCCACGCGATGCTGATGACCGAACTGGCTGCGCTGGGTAAGCAGCAGGCGGGTGTGAGCGCGGCCCTGGCGACCGCCACCGCAGCCCAGACTGCGGCCACGAACGCTGCCTCGGCCGCAGCTGGAACGCTGGCAGCGGCCCAGGGCGCAGCATCCATTGCGGGGCGTGCTCTGAGCGGTGCCATTGGCTTCCTTGGTGGCCCCATTGGCGTGGTCACCACAGCATTGACGCTGGGGGTCACGGCTTGGACGCTGTGGGGCAATTCCGCTGAAAAGAGCGTTCAAAAGGTCGAGAAAAGCATCTTCGACAACGCTGCAGAGTTCCGTGCTGAACTGCGCAGCCAGATTGAGTTGCTCGATCGTCGGAATGCTGCCTTGAAGGGCAATCCAGAAATCAAGGAAGACCGCGCTGCGCAGGTGCTGGGGGGGCTGCAACAAGAGATTGACCGTCTCAAGACGCTGAAGACGGACAACCCAGCGCAAGAGGCCGCACGTATTGCCCAGCTCCAGCGGGCAACTGCGGACTACGGCAGGACCGTTGCCGAGGTCAACGAAAAACAGGCCAAGGGCTCTCAAAACCTGACCGTCACCTCCACGGTCGCCCTGCAGGCCTTCGAAAAGACCATCGACGGAGCCAAGACCGCCAGCGCAGCGCAGCAGGAATACACCCAAAAGGTGGAAGCCTCCCGCGCCGCTCTGGAGAACCTCAAAGCCTCGGGCGCGGATGCAGCAACGCTGACTGCGGCTCAAAAGAAGTTCGACGAGTCCGAGAAGGCATGGGCCACGGAGCGCGACAAGAAGATCAAGGAAATGGGTGCGAGCGCGGCCAGCGCCCACTCCCACGCCATCGACGCACAGATCGCGGCAGTGCAGCAGGGCTACAAGCTGCTGGCGGCCAAGACCGCCGACGCCCTGGATGAAGTGCAGACCTTGCGCCAGCTCGACGTCATCAGCGAGTTCGAAGCGGTGCAGCGCAAGGCGGCGCTGCAGCAGCAGGACGTCGAGAACGAACAGAACTCGCTCAAGCAGAAGCTGGTGCTGCTCAAGAGCAAGAAGGACACCGCCAAAGAACGCGAGACCGTGGAAGGTCAGCTCGCAGAGCTGGAACAAAGGCGCATCAGCCTGCAGCGCGCGGCAGCGCGTGACATGGAGGTGCTGCTGATCAAGCCGCAGATCGAGCAGGTCAACGCGGTGCGCCAGGGCACCTCTGCGATTCATGATCAGGCTGCAGCGCTTGAAGCGCAGAACCGCGTCTACGGCCAGGCTGGATCGGCCCTGGTCGACCTGACCATCGTCCAGTTAGAAAAGCAGCGCCTTGACCTGGAGGCAACCGACAACGTCATCCCCGGCTACATCGAGGCGCTAGAGCGCCAGATCGCCGCCCAAAAGCGCCTGCGCGCAGCCATGGCCGACAAAGAGTCCAAGGACTGGGCCAAGGAGCAAGCCGAGAACGCGGTGAAGGCCAACGAGCGCGCGACCGATGCCATCGAGCGCCAGAACGCCCAGCTCGCGCAGTCGCTCACCGACAACATCATGCGCGGGGGCAAGGATGCCGCCGACTACGTCGAAGACCTGTTCCGCACGATGGTGCTGCGCCCGGTGATTCAGGCGATCATGAGCCCGGTGTCGATGGCGGTGAACGGGGTCATCAACAGCGGCATGTCGGCCATGGGCCTAGTCAGCAATGGCGCCGGTATGTTCAGCGGCCTGACCAGCGGCAGCGGCGTGATGGGCACAGTGGGCAACTGGCTGGGCCTCGGTGCTTCCGCAGGCACGACGACGGGCATCGGCATGGGCACCAGCCTGGCGACACCGGGCATGGCCGCGATGATCAACCCGGTAGCAGGCACGGGCGCCGGTATCGGCGGGGGCATGGGTGCGCTGCTGTCCAACCCGATCACTTTGGGCCTGGGCGCCATCGCGGTGCTGGCAATGATCGGCAAAGCGACCAAGGGCGAGACGCGGACCGGCGGGCAGTTCGGCGTGGCCTACGACGACCGCGTGGTGAACAACCGGCGCGGCCAGACGTACGACTATGTCGGCCAGCAGTACGACCGGGACTTTTCGAACGGCGAACGCGTGGGCCTGACCAATGGCCGTGCGTACCGCATGGAGGGTGATCCGGTCGAGAACGAGCAGGCCATCCGCGACGCGGTGTCGGGCACCGCAATGACCATCGACGCCATGCTCAAGGCCCTGGGCAGCACGATGCGGCTCTCGGGCTTCTCTGCAGGCCTGGAGACCAGCTCCAAGGGCCGTGGCGGTGTGTTCGCGGGCGGCAAGTTCAACAACGGGCAAACCTTCGGCGAGTCGGGCCAGGGCGACAACTACGCGGGCACGCTGTACGAGCTTTTCAGCACCAACAGCCCTGACTACAAGACGGCGGTCGAGAACCTGACCCTCGATTTAAAGCAGTCGACCATTCAGGCTCTGCAGGTCGCGGCCAAGGCTGCGGCCGAAGCGGGAGAGGCCTTCCCGCGCTCCATTGCCCGGCAGATAGCGGATGTTGATGCAGAGCGTCTGACTGGCGAAGCGGCAGATGCACTGCTGCTGTCCATCAACACCACGATCACGGGCGTGGCGCAGTTTCGCGCCTCTCTGGATTCGATTGGGTTGGACAAGCTGGCCGACATGGCCTTCGACGCGGCGGTGGCACTGGCAGAGGCCTCGGGCGGGTTTGAGAAGCTGCAGAGCAACCTCGCCTCGTTCTACAACAACTTCTACAGCCCGGAAGAGCGCAAGGCCAACACCGAGCGCTTGGTGCGCGAGCGGCTGGATTCCGTGGGCATCGAGATGCCCAAGACGCGGGAGGAATACCGCAGGCTTACCGAAGACGCTATGGCACGGGCCGACGTCGAAGCTGCCAACCGTGAGCAGCTCATTGCCAACGTGGGCAAGGGTGCTGCAGGGCTGACCGGTTCTGCCATCACCGTGGCGGACCTGGGCCGATTGGGCCTGAAGGACGTTGACCCGGCACTGATCGGTGGCAAGGCAGACCCGGAGCGCCAGGCGCAGTTGGGCAGCTTCATGGACAGCCTGAACGACGTGCTCGACTCCGGCATGTCTGCTGACAAGGTGCAGGCCAGCGTGGCCGAGCTGGTGGGGCTGAACGCCGAGGTGCTGGGCATCAGCACGAGTGCCTCGGACACTGCCGCTGCTCTGCTGGAGATGAACGAGGCGTTCGCCTCTCTCTCCGACACGGCCGAGGACACGGCCAAGAAGCAAAAGGACGCCGCCAAGGCCGCCACCGACGCCGCCTATGCAATTCTCCAGCGCTCACTGAACCTGGCGCTCGATGCGGCCCGCGCGGCCATGGATGTGGCCCAGGAGCGTGTCGATGCAGGCCGGGCGCTTCGCGACACCCTGCGCGATCCGATTGATGAGCTGGGCGGCCTGGTGCAGAGCACGCGGACCATGGCGGCAACCCAAGGCAACGCCATCATCAACCAGGCCGTGGAGACCATGCTGCGCTCGGGCTACCTGCCCGAGTCCGACGACATCAGCGCCGCGATCTCGGCTGCACGCAGCACCATGGGCACGGGCGACTACAGCAACCGGCTGGACTATGAAGCCGCCCAGCTCACGCTGCGCAACAAGCTGGAGCTGCTGGACGAAGCGGCGGGAGACCAGCTCTCGGTGGACGAGCTGCAGCTTGAAGAAGCCAGAGCCCAGGTCGACCACCTGGAGCAGCTCGAAAAGACGGCCAAGGAGCAGCTGGACGCGACACGCGGTGTAGATACGAGCGTGAAGTCGGTGGACGAGGCCTTCCGTGCCTTTGTGGCGTCGCTCAAGAAGGAGTCCGACGGTGCGGCCGGATCGAAGCCCTCCAGCGGCAGTGGATCGGTCGGCGGTCCCACCTTCGGGCCTGGGGGCGGTGGCAGCACCACAGCCGCCTCGGAGGCCAAGTACAAGACGCCGATCTACCTGGGCACGGCGGGCACTGGCTATGAGGCCATCACCGACAAAGATCGCATTACCCATCTGGACAAACTGGCCCCCACGTTTCACAAGTACGACGGCACGAACGACTTCGTGGGGCTGGCCAACGACATCAAGGCCAACGGCGGTACCGCCAAAGACATAGCTGCCCTGTACGGCTTTTACGAAAGAGATGTTCTCGCTGCGTTTGATCGCTACGGCATTGCTCACTTCGAAAGCGGCGGCTCTCACCTGGGCGGCATCCGCCTGGTTGGCGAGAACGGCCCCGAGCTGGAAGTGACCGGCGCATCCC